>Ga0209768_10002964_pt1 | contig 10355 bp, 10 predicted proteins | sample LauGreSBDMM110SD_3_FD_187564 | JGI IMG/M metagenome (GOLD analysis project Ga0209768, IMG submission 187564) | Freshwater lake microbial communities from Lake Michigan, USA - Sp13.BD.MM110.SD (SPAdes) (version 2) | ecosystem: Environmental > Aquatic > Freshwater > Lake | place: Lake Michigan... | reverse complement strand
ATCGCCATTTGCGTTGATGCGTGAGTTCAGGTAGATTGCATGACCTTCGTTACGCAACTCATTGATGGTAGCGGAAGGATTAGCAACACCGAAAACAGATTGCATTTTTTGTGGTGTGAGTGTGTTGTATTCGCTATCTTTGGACAAAAAGGCGAGAACACGAGCTTTGGTTGATTTCATTACAAATAACTCCATAAATTGGTCGCAAATTAAAAAGCATTTGAGAGGCGACCGTTCTCTCAAATATGATACAAGTATATCAGATTATGAACCTGTTGTCAACCATTATACAGGTACAAATGAAAAAAGACCCGACTTTCGCCGGGTCAAGTGCCGAACAACTAACTATTAGAAAGGTTGATTTTCTTCAGCCTCAGGATTTTCATTTACCGGAACTTCTGGTTCAGGTTGTGGTGCCAGAATTTCTTCGGCAGAAGCACCGGCGTCAACTTTGGTATACAAGTCAACAAAACTTGCCTTGGTATCATCATCAAAGCGGTTTAAACACAAAGTAATTGCCTTCATTTTATCGCCAAAGATACCATAGGTTTCTACGATATGAACTAAACGGCGAGTGGAAATCACTTCATCACAACCGCCATCCATAAATGTTTTACGAATCACATCAGCCCATGTAACAAGCTTCTCGGCAAATTCACTATCATCACGACCAACGGAAGATAATTCTTTGTCAACAATCTTACGCTCAATCTTAACAGGAGGAAATTCCTGTTCCATTGTAGTGCGAAATCTTTCTAAGAAGGCTTCGTTAAGCACATTCGTAAACATGTAACGACCATCATCTGAGCCTTTACCTTTTGTATTCGCAGTAGCAAACACCGTAAAACCTGGTGCAGGTGTAATCATCTCGCCTTTTTTCTTCAGCAGAAATGGTTTGCCTTCAAGCACACGCTGTAATGAGGAAAGATTTTGAGCACCATAATCAATCTCATCAATACAAAGCACAGCACCTTGACGAGCAGCCGTGGTTACGGGGCCGTCACGCCATTCCATATTACCATCAATCAACACATAGTTACCAAGTAAATCACTTTCATCGGTTTCAGGTGTCATTGATACGCAAACAAATTTGCGTTTGGCTTTGGCACAGGCCTGTTCAATAGACATGGTCTTACCATTACCAGAATGGCCTGAAATGAAAACAGGAAAGAACCGCATTGATGTTACAATTGAAAGCACATCGTCAAAGTTACCAAATGGCACATAGTTTTTATATGATTTAGGAACCAAATCAGTAGTATCCAAATCGGTTTGGACATTTTGAATTTTGCTCTCAGATTTTTGGATTGGTTTTGCCATTGGAATCACTTGGGCTTGTAAAGCAATTGTCGTAGCACCAGTAGTAGGTACTCGGTAATTACCACGACCAACACGATTGGCTTCATCTTTAGTAAAAAATTGAGTTGAAGCAATACCCAATTCACCAGCAATAGCTTTAATTTCTGATTTACTTATGGTCTGTTTACCTGTAGCAACTAAAGCATCCATAAATTTTTGTTTAATTTCGGCACGACTTGTCATTATATAATAACTCCATTCACAGTTTCAATACTACCATTTTAACATAACAAATGCTCTTTGTCAAGAGCACCTGTTGCCTAAAAACAACACCTTAAGCCGCAATGCCTTCAATGAACTTGGAAACCAGCACACGATTCACCGTTTTCTTTTTATTCATTTTGGCAAAAGCTGACGCCAATTTTTTAGTGGTAAACTTACCTTCAATTTCAATTTCATCTTGCTCGGTTTTCAAATCATTTCCACCAGAAATAAGGAAGAATGAATTATAACCATCGTTTTTTGAAATCAAAAACTTTTCACTTTTGAATTGTTTTACCAATTCTTTTTGTTTGTTGAACCATTGGTAATAATCTTTATTATGTAAATCAGCCAATGTTTGATTTTCGCCAATAGAATATCTATTGTTAATTGCTTGACGAGTATGGCTTGGACTTTGATTTGAAATAATAAAGAAACCAAAGATTTTAGAATTAGTTACTTTAGCAAACCATTTAAATATAGCGGTGTTAACCGATTGACGATTGCCGTCAAGTTTCATTTGGAATTTATTCTCACGGTCAACAAGGTAAACATTTTTACCATTGAAATCCATTCTTTCGCTAGTGTGTTTAGTTATTGTTTCACCATTTTGTTGTACCACATCATAAGTGGTATGAATTCTGTTAATCCAATCAGCATCGCCATCATGGACAATAATCAAACTTGTTAAGTCAAGGTTGTTCTTTTGTTTAAACTGTTTCATCACTTCAGCTGTTGCGACCAAAGCTTGTGTCAACGGAGTATTTGAAAGATACTCAGAGTCAGGCAATGGAACATATGAACGAGAAAGACGGCTTACTTCAAATGCTTTTTTGAGCAACAACATATTCTTTAATGCACCAGTAAATTCAGCATTTGACATTTGCGAATTAATATACTCACGCAAAAATACTGTGCCTAATTCAACTGAACCAAGTTCTTTGGTAAATGAAGCACGACTTGTTTTGACATACTCTCTCCGTTGCTCAAGGGTCATATTCAAATCACATATGCGAGCTTCTTCACTATCACCAAAACCATACACAGCAAAAGGAATATTCACTTTGCGACAGAACATGGCAAGTACCAAAATCTGTTCAATTGAACCAGACATATTGCTTGACATAGAACCAGATTTATCTAGCAACAAAATCAAACCATGGCTTTTGCCTTTTGGTGTCAACATTACTTTACGAAAAATGTTGTCATCAAATTTGTATGATGAAAGCTTATTGATATCAATGTCACCAGTATCGGCAAGCTTTGATTTACTAAATGCTTTGGCTGCCTTACGCATTTCAAATTCTTTGGCAAGTAAACCAATATATCTTTCGTTTTTGCGTTTGAAATCGTTTACCAACTCCATAGCTAAACCAAGTTTAATATATTGTTTACTAGCACAATCACCATAAAACTTGGTTAGATTCGTTTGAACCGTTTTAGCAGGTGTAATAATGTTTTTCATAATTGGTTTTGACATATTCACATAGCAAAACTCTTTACACTTTTCATCCAATAACATAGTTTCATTACTACGGAAAGATTCATCCGTAGAGCATGATGGAGAAAACTGGTCTTGCCATGAAGATTGTGATTCTTTCCAACGATTATATGAATCGCCATCTTCATCGCTGTCGGTTTCTTCATCTGAATCATTTTCACCAGATTTTTGGCCTTTATCATCATCAGATTTGTTATCGGATTCTTTATCGGTCTTTTCACCGTTGCCGTCACCTTCATTTTCTTCGTCTGATTCTTCACTTTGACCGTTTTGATTTTTTTGGCCTTCAATAGTTTCAGCTGAATTTTCTTCATCATCATATTCATCAAATTGGTAATCGCTGTCAATCTCATTGTTGAATTCATCACTTTCAATAGCTTCTAATTCTTCAAAGTATTGAAGCTTCATTTCCATTTGTTCATCTTTGGAATAAGCATACACTTCATCCGTAGCACGAACTACATCGTCCCAAGATTCACATGCTTGGACTTTTTTAACTAAGAGCTCTTCTTTAGCAGAGAATTCAATCTTGGTATTTGTCCATTGAGATTTGCTGTAAAGGTTCAGGCGGTCAATGAAGCTAAGCGTATTAACATCAGTACCTTTAATACCAAAAAAATCACGATTGATTAATTCTTGGTAACCATTACGAAAAGAATTATTAAGGCCAGGATATTTACGCTTGACCTTCTTTTCAATTCTAGCATCTTCAACAACATTAAGGAAGTTTTTATAGAATTTCCCTTTTGATTTGTCAGAGGCAGTATTATGCCAACCATCAGCGGGAGTATAGAGAGCATGGCCAACTTCGTGGCCACAGAGCAGGTCGTAAATAGTGCCTGTCATATTTTGCCAAATAGGAAGATATAAAACCCTATTCTTAGGGTCAAATTTGGCAGTTTGAATTTTTTGGTGTTGAACCGTGAGATTCTCGGTTGCCATTAATCTGGCTAATTGAGATTTTTGTTCAGCAGTAAATGTCATTGTAGTATAGTCCTATTTAACTAATTTATACTACCATTATAACAGTATTGAGTTGGATTGTCAAGACCACCTGTTGCATAGAAACAACAGGCTAAGCTATTGATTCTTAAAGAGATTTTACTTCGTAATACTTTCCCAGAGCTCTTTATACGCTAATATAAGGTTTGTCCATAAAGCAATAACCGCTTTGATTGGATGTTCAATAAAAGTGGCAAAAGCAATCAATGTTGCTGGTATGGCCACCAATAGCGTTATAATAAATCCAACTATACCTAAAAATGTAAACATAATTTCTTTATAAAAATGGAGCGGTGTTCTGCTTTGCTCAGATAATCTAAGAGGGTGTCTTAAATCGTGCTATCACCCACCGCATAAGGACATAATACACTAATACTTTAACTTTGTCAAGCGTTTTAACGACCAACTTGGCAAAGATACTTCTCTTTTGCCGACTCCCAAGGCAAAACTGTAAGGTCATCATAGAAAAGGGTATCATTATTGTTACGCTCTTTTTTGACCAGTTGTTTAATACGAGGTTTGGCATGTTTTGTTTTCCAAATCTCTGTAAGTGTTTCAATACTGGTATCAAATGATTTTACCAACTTCTCATCACCAATTCTTTTGTTCAGATAATCAATTGAGTTATCATACAAAGGCGACCAATAAATTCCACGAGCATGGTCGGTACGAATAATTTCTTTTGGTATATTTAGTTTGCTATATGTGAACTGTAATGAACGATTCTTGTGGTCACGCTTATGTGGTTGACCGCTTGGTTTCTTCGCAACATACCACTCAAAGTATTTTCTTGAATGATTAACTTTCAACCAATCACGAATCATATACCGAGTTTTCTTTTCAGGTTCAAACGATACAGAACCTGCCGTGAAGCCCATCTTTTGCCAATGGTCTAAGTTATCATATTGAGATAGGCCATCAGCCTTGGTTCTGCCATACAATGATGTAGTTGTTACTGAAACAAGTGTGTCACCATACAACTTCTTCCACAATTCTTGCACAGGATCAGCAAGGCATAATAGCGCCAATAATTTACCACCAACATAATTGAAACCAAGTGGTTGCAATGGCACGATTGTAGAACCAATCGCAGTATGGTTAATCATACCGCCTTCTGTTTTTAGTTCTCTTGGCCAACCAATGTGTTTATCTCTTGGTGTTAGGTCTAAGAAGTCAGATGAAATACAACTTACACCAAGATACTTCTTGGTTACTTTATCACGAATAACAAAATTAAGATTACGACCAATGTTAGAATTGTTTTTCATTGTAGATGAAAAGGTACGAATACAATTCCATAACTCAGGCAGGTCTTTCTCTTTATTGGTATACAACATCTCTGGTTGTAATGCCAAATAATCTTCAGGTGTATTAGGTATCCAAAGATTGGATTTAATTTCAGAAATGGCTCTGCGTTGCCCTTCATCTGCAAGAACTCGTTGCTCGCCTTCCCATAAATCGTTTACAATCACAGCAGGATACTTGTCTTGCACCTCACACCATTTTTGGTAGAGTGTATATTCTTTTACATCCATCTGTGAAACATATTGCAGGTCATTAATTATCTGCTCACGCAACCCATCTTCGGTAAACTCTAATGTAGGAAGTGGCGTATTATCTTGCCACTTTTGCCATTGAGCTTCTACATCATCTTTTGGATCAAAACTATATGCCATTATTTTTTCTTTTGGTTACGAATTGCCTGTTTCATTATCTTTTGTTGTTTCTTTCTTGCCATCTGTAAAGTCATTGGTTTAACATTATCAATAAAACGAATGCCGTTCATATGGTCTAACTCATGCTGAAAACATCTAGCTGTCAACCCTTCTAAACGCATCTGAACCAGTTTGCCTGTGTCATCTGTAAACTCTACTTCAACCCAATCAGGTCGGTCTAGTTTAACATAAAGACCAGGAAAAGTCAAGCAACCTTCATCACTTCTATTCATTTCTGCCGAAGAACGGACAATTCTAGGGTTGATACAACTGATTTGAAACTGGTCAGTACCAATTACAAATACCCTTTCAAATACACCACATTGATTGGCAGAGAGGCCAATGGCACCATATAATTTCAAAGTCATCTTTAACCGACTGGTCAAATTAGAAATCAACGGACTTGGTATTGGTCCCTTATGCTCAGGAATTCTTTGTTTAAGCATTGGATGGTTTTCATCATACACAGGTAAGGGCGTAATGTCTGGTGTTTTAGGTAAACTAGCACCGGTATCAATCGTTAAAAATTCACTCATTTGTTCATTATCCAATCTTCAGCAAAAATCTCTGCAGCTTCTTCTGATGAAAAATCTGCTCTAAAAGAAGTACCAAAATCATTTGTCATTGAAACATAAAATTTGCCATCAATTTGTTCTCTAAAAACGGTGGCTTTTCTTTTCTCATCATCACTTATATAAGAGCTTAATGTTATCATTTTACTATCCTTGAAAAGTTTTTTTCTTTCTTAAATCTAATTACATTGGCAAATTTATCTTGTAATATATCTCCTTTGTGTGAGATAACAAATAAATTTACACCTTCTAACAGGTGAAGGATTTTCATTAGTTCTTCTGTGCCATTGGTATCAAGGCTAGAATCAAATGTTTCATCTAAAATTAATAGATTTGTATTTGATGAATTCTTTAGCTTAGCAACAGCCCGCCAAGTTAACATTAATGCCATATCAATTCGTTGTTTCTCACCTTCAGAAAAAGAAGCGTAAGTAAACTCATCACGGTGCCTAGATTTAATTGTTTCTTTGAACGATTCATCTAGGTTAAAGTTCACAAAGAAATCTAAGGATGCCAAATACTTATTGACCAATTTATTAATAACTGGTAAATATTGGCGAACAATCTTTGTTTTAATACCTGTGTCTTTTAATAGACCTGCAGCCACTTCATAATAAGTTTTTTCATCTATAAGGTTACATAAATGTTGCTTTAACTCTTTTAATGATACACTTATATTACTTAATTCTTGTTCTTCTAAATCAGTTACCGACCTAGATTCTTTTAACTCGTTGGCCAATTTGGTTAAACGAGCAATCATTTTATTTGTTTCAGTAATCGTTGTGTTAAGTGTGGCAATTTGAACTTGCTTTTCATTCAACTGCCTTTGTTTGTTGGCAATATCATTTAACTTTTCTTGTTCTGCATTTAGTTTTTCTTCTAGCTGTTGGAGGCCGTGTTCGCATTCCGTAACTCTAGTGGAAAGATTGCCAAGTTCTTCTTCTTTAAATTCCATGGCAATGGTTTGCCTACAGGTTGGACAATCGTCATGCGATTGAAAGAAACTGATATCCTTGCGAAATTTGGATAAGTTGCTTTCAATTTGCGATTCAATCTTTGTAATCTTCTTGACCTTAGCTTCAGTTTCAATTTTAGCTTCCACAATGGCATGGAGCGATTGAACTTCGGCTGCAAGAATTTCAACATTTGATGATAAGGTGGATATGGTTTCGCCATGACTTTGAATCTCACTCTCATATTCTTTTACTTTATCGTCATTATTTTGTTTGAGTTCTTCAATGTATTTTTTCTGTAAATCATATTTCTGTTGTATCAAATCAATGTTATGTTTTTTGTCCGAGATGAAATCTTTGTTACCAGATAACTTCTCTTTTAATATCGTATTCATGGTAGAAAAGATTTGAATGTCCAACAAATCTTCAATGATAGCTCTGCGGTCAGATGCCGATAGCTGCATGAATGGAGTAAATGATGCCGAACCAAGAATAACAATCTGTGTAAATGATTTATAGTTTAGCTTTAGAATAAACTTCTCTAAGAACTCCTGATAATCTCTGCTTGCCGCTTCTTGGTTTATTAACTCATTGTTACAATAGATTTCAAAGATGTTGGGTTTAATACCACGAACAATGCGATAAGCTTTATTGTTTGTGTCAAAGGTGACCTCAACAACACAATCTTTATTGTTAATACTGTTTATAAGTTGTGGTTTATTAATTGACCTAAATGGTTTGCCAAACAAAGCAAAACACAACGCATCAAGCATCGTGCTTTTACCTGAACCATTTTCACCTACAACCAGCGTATTGCTGTTATTAGACAGATTTACTTCTGTATAATAGTTACCGGTACTTAATAGATTTTTCCATTTTAAATTACGAAATATTATCATTCAGCCACTTCAGTATTAATTGCTTCAATGTATAGCTCACGCATGATTGCTTTTAGTTTTTCTGGTTCAACATCTAGAGGCAAGTTGTCTATGTATTTTGAAAGTATCGTCATTGTATCTTCAGCCTGGTCAATTAACTCTTGGTCGTCATTAATTAAAACATCACTAAAGTCCTCTACGATAGCTAAGTCAGCAACACCGGCCTTGTAAAAGTTATCAATCACATGGTCAAACAAATATGGATTTTGTTTGTTTAATACCACAACTTTAATGTAGGTATCTTTCAAAGATCCAAAATCATATTGTTTCCAAGATTCAAAATCAGATTGACCATCATCATATGAAATCTTATGAAACATTGAAAATGGGTTTTTTACAAATTCTAATTCTCGTGTGTCTGTGTCAAAGATATGAAAACCTTTGGTGTCATTGTAATCAGACCATGTCATTTCATAAGGCGTTCCAACATAAGTGATGTTGCCATCATTTGACTTATGATGAAAGTGTCCTGTTAAAACAATATCATACTTGGATAAAGCCTGTTTGTCAATACCTACATCACAAACATTGCCTTTGTCCATTTCAAAGCCTGAAATTTCAAAGTGACCAAAACAAATTTGAGCCTTACTATCTTTTATCTTTGAAAAAATATCGGCTTCATTTTCATCACAAATCCAAGGCACAGCATCAACTTTAATGCCATCAAAATCTATTGTTTCAAATTCATCATAGATTTTAATGTTATCGTATCCCTTTAAAAGTAAATTGGGAGAGTTAACTTCAAGTGTGTTTTTATAAGCAACATCATGGTTACCAACCAAAGCATACAAGGTTATGTCATGTTGTTTGAGCTTATCAAAAAAATACTTTCGTGCTAGGTAAAGTGAGTTGAAGTTGATAAACTTCCGCCTATCAAACAGGTCGCCCATTTGAAATACTACCTTGATATTGTTTTCAACCAAATAAGGAAAAAATACCTGGTCGTAAAATTTCTCAAAGTAATTATGGAAATCAATTGAATCGCCTCTGGCCCCTAAGTGGGTATCACCAAGAATACATATCTTCATACTATTTGTTTTTTGAAACCTTCTATTTCATCTTTTAATTTTAGTTTATTCTTTTTTAGAACATTAATAGCGGCAGAGTTGCCGTGATGAGCTTCTTCTTCGTGTATCTGTTTGTCTAAATTGTCGTGCTGTTTTTGTAGGTGTTTTATATGATGCTCAATTTTTAATTTATCCATTATAACTCCTATTTTTGAATATGTCAAGCAGAATCAGGCAATTCTTCATCTAAAAATTTCTCTAGGCCTTTGGTCTTGCCTTCTTTTTTCTTGCGTTTGCTTTCTTCAAAATTAAAAATAAACTCAGAGATGTTATCATACAATTCAAATTGCCGTGAATGGCCTTCAGAATCTTCAAGCATTTCAAATTCATCTAGTATGCCAAGTTGTTCTGTTGCCTTATATTTGACATAAAGTTGTTTCTTCTCTTTCATAATACGGCGTAAAAAGGCATAGTAAATAATCTGTGTAAAGTAGGCAAATGGGTTCTTTGATTTGTCAGGATCAAAGTTGCGAAAATACATTAGGCAGTTTTCAATACCATCGGCTATCATCTCATCACGGAAAGAATAAGATATAAAGTTTGGCTTACGAGATAGATGGTCAGCAATCTTTAAAAAACATTCGCCAATATAGTTTGGTATTTGTGGATCAGGCTTCTCATTCTTTTTAGCCTCATCACACAACCGTTTATACTCCACCAATGCAGCCAGAAAATCGGCATTGTTTACATAGTGTTTTGGTTTCTTAGTGCTAGTGCTCATATTTGCCTTCTTTTTCGCTTGACATGTGTTATTATCTTGGTGTTCCGTTTAAATGTAGATTAGTCCTAACAGTAGCTAAGAGTTTTAATACTCTTTTTCTGTAATCAAATCCCAACATAGATGCTTTCTTTCCTTCGTTATAAGGTGGTGTTCTTCCTGTTGAATAGTATTGGTCAGCAGTAATATCAATTAGTTCTCCTTCTTTAGTTACTGCCCACCAGTGCCAAATGTCCTCATCATCCAAAGCTCTATACAGTTTAATGTTTTCACTACCAAATAGTTTCTGTAAGCATGCTGATGCGGTATGACAATGGCCAAACATAGGG
>Ga0209768_10002959_pt1 | contig 10366 bp, 12 predicted proteins | sample LauGreSBDMM110SD_3_FD_187564 | JGI IMG/M metagenome (GOLD analysis project Ga0209768, IMG submission 187564) | Freshwater lake microbial communities from Lake Michigan, USA - Sp13.BD.MM110.SD (SPAdes) (version 2) | ecosystem: Environmental > Aquatic > Freshwater > Lake | place: Lake Michigan... | reverse complement strand
GTTAAGGCAGCAATGCGTTTAGGCAATTGATTTTGGTGAATTACTTCTAAAACCTACTAGAGCAAAGATTTATAGCCTATTTGACAATCATTGTCATTAAGATAAAATGAAAATCATGCTCAATAAATTTGGCGTCCCAATTTCTGCAACTGTAATTTCCTTAACCATGTTGTTGAGCGCCTGCGCTGGCGCTGAAAATGGGGCGACTCCCGCGGATGCTAGTTCAGCATCGGTTGTGGCGGTACAAGCAGCTTTTTATCCTTTGGAATTTCTCGCTAATGAAATTGGTGGGGATCTGGTTCAAGTAACTGCTCTTGCAGCCGCTGGCGCCGAACCCCATGATATGGAACTGACTCCAATCCAGGTTGCTGAAATAGAGAAAACATCTTTGATAATTTACATTCAAGGTTTTATGCCTGCAGTAGATGAGGCAATAGCCTCGCAATCTTCTGCTAACTCGTTGGACTTAGCAACGGCTGTGCCTTTGCTAGCCGCATCTGATACCAACGAAGGCGCGTACGACCCTCACATTTGGCTGGATCCAGCCAACATGATTTTGATGGCGACTGCCGTTAGCGATCGATTAATTTCGCTAGCTCCGGCCAACAAGGATTACTACACCGCAAATACTCAAACACTTATTTCCAAGTTCGAAGCCCTGGATTCAGAATTTACCTCGGGGCTAGAAAATTGCCAGCAAAAAACATTTGTAACTTCCCATGATGCTTTTGGCTACTTAACAAACGCATACGGTTTCCAACAACTTGGGATAGCTGGCTTATCTCCAGAAAGTGAACCGAGTCCGGCTCGATTAGCGCAGATTTCAAAACTAGTCTCTGACCAAGGAATCACAACGATCTATTACGAAACCTTGGTATCCCCCGCGATTGCTGAAACAGTTGCGGCGGAAACTGGCGCAACAACGGATGTCCTTGATCCAATTGAAGGCCTAGCAGCTGGCTCCACCGATACCTTTATTACGGTGATGCAAGCAAATCTGAAAACTCTTATCAAAGGACAGAGCTGCTCTTGAGTCTAAATTCCGCCGTGGCGGCGCCAAGTATTTCGGCGCGACATTTGTGTGTCTCATTTAATGATGTTTCTATTCTGAGCGACATCGATTTGGATTTTTTCCCTGGTACCACAATCGCAATTCTCGGTGCAAACGGCAGTGGCAAAACCACAATGATAAAGGCAATGCTTGGTTTATTGCCACGGCACGAAGGCTCAGTAGAAATACATGGTCAAAGTATCGAGGAATTTAGAGACTGGCATCGCATCGCCTACGTGCCTCAGAAATTAATCAATGCCGCAACCGTCCCAGTTTCAGTTTTTGAAACAGTGAGTTCGGCTCTGGTTTATCCACGCAAAAGGATTTCGAGCAAAAATAAGAAGTTGGCAGTTACCTCAGCATTGGCTCAAGTTGGCTTACAGGATCGTGCCAAAGATCGCTTAGATGAACTTTCCGATGGTCAGCAGCGACGTGTGCTTTTGGCCCGTGCCCTAGCCACCCACGCTGACATTTACGTTTTAGATGAACCAACTGCTGGCGTAGATTCCCAGAATCAAGAAATGCTCGTAACTGCAGTTCGTGGCCTGGTAGAAAAAGGTGCCTGCGTAATCATGATCACGCATGAATTAGGAATCTTCGAAGAAGATGTCGATCGGGTAATCGTTTTATCAGATGGTGGGGTCAGTTTTGATGGACCCGTGGCGAAACTTCCAGTGCAACTAGGAAATTCTCATCACAGTCATCCACACTCAAAGCCAGCCCATTTGATGGAGTCCTAATGCTGGCTTATGAATTTATGCAGCGCGCACTCATTGCCGCAGTGATAGTTGGCTTAGTTTCCCCGCTCATTGGTGTTTTTTTGGTGCAACGCAGACTTGCCCTGCTCGGCGATGGAATGGGCCATGTCGCAATTGCGGGCGTTGGCTTGGCATTTCTTACCGGAACGGAACCAGTGCTGACTGCGCTCATAGTTTCAATTCTTGGTGCCTTCATTCTTGAATTAGTTCGGTATAAAAGTAAAGCTGCTGGGGATCTAGCCCTAGCCCTGATTTTCTATGGCGGTATTGCTGGCGGTGTTTTGCTCACTTCTCTCGCGGGCGGCAAAGCGAGTACAGCGCTTAATCAATATCTATTTGGTTCGCTATCCACAGTTACCACGCAAGACTTCGTGGCACTTGGCGGCGCAGCAATTGCATTATTACTCGTTCTAGTGAAGTTTGGTACTCAAATATTTGCAATGAGTCTTGACGCAGAAACTGCAAAGATTCAAGGCATTCGAGTCACGGCTATGAGCGTGCTACTAACCGCTATGGCCGCAGTAACTGTTGTTGTGGGAATGCGAACCGTTGGCTTGTTACTAGTTAGCGCAATCATGATCGTGCCAGTTGCCGCCGCTCAGCAACTCACCCACAGTTTTAAAACCACCGGAATGCTGGCTTCTGCCATTGGTGTCTTCTCTGCCATTGGTGGTCTCACGGTTTCGTTTTATGTTGACGTACCGCCAGGGCCGACCATAGTGCTTATCGCGCTGGGGGTATTTGTAATTCTGGCTGTGACGACAACTTCACTGCACCTGCGTCATCGCCATGAAATTCAAGAGCAATCACCGCATCGGCATTAACAGCAAAATTCAACTACGAGCAAGCTTTGCAAAGTCCCATGATTTCCAGAGTGTGGTCCACATCAGTGAAACCAAACTGTGAGGCGACTGAATCAGCCCAGTCTTCTACTGCGTGGCCTTCAACTTCTTCGGTGTGACCACAAGCTCGACAAACTAAATGATGATGGTGTCCATCTGTGCAACGGCGATACATAGATTCGCCATCAGCTCGCAAAACTACATCAACTTCGCCTGAACTTTGCATTCCCTGGAGAGTTCGATACACCGTTGAAAGTCCGATTGAATCGCCTGCATCTTGGAGTAGTCCATAAATTTCTTGGGCTGATCGAAAATCTGAAATGGTTGTCAGTATTGCTGCAACTGCTGCCCGCTGTTTAGTTGAGCGGACACCCGCGGAGAGATTTTCTTTCACTTGTCTATTGTGTCAGAAGGAAGTGTCTGATTTATGGGCCATGAAGTAAGGACTGGATATTTTGCCACCCGGCGATCGCCAGAAGACTTTCCGGATAGTCGCCTGATTGCCCACGGAACTAAAAATGCCAATCCCCATAAAACAGTTCCGATGCCGCGAAGCGCTGCTGGCGCTTGTTTATGTGGGCCCATTGCTTCGGTGTAGCCAGCGTCATGTGGCATTCCGAGTGCTTTTAGCGCTCCTTGCGCGACCCTGCGATGTCCCTCCGCCGAAAGGTGCAACCGATCTTTTGCCAGCATGCGCGGATCACCAAAAACATCATGTGAGTTTGCGTCTAGCAAAATTGCACCAGTCTTACCTGCAACCTCTCGAACATTGGCGTTAAAGGGTCCAAAGCGTTCGTTCCAATAAAACTCTGCTTTTGTTTTTGGATTTGCCACTTCTCGCACGGTAAAAACTAAAACTTTCGCGCCAGTCTGCGCTATGCGAGAAACCGCCTTCTCGTATTCAGACGTGACTTTTTCTACATCCAATTTTGGTCGCAGGATGTTGTTAGCTCCAGCGTGAAATGACACAACCGTATCCGCCCCTGTTATTAAAGGCAGTGCGACACTAAGTTGATCCGAAATAACTTGCTCAATTAGTTTTCCGCGTACTGCAAAATTGGCATACTGAAAATTGGCCTCTGCCAATGCCAGTTCATCAGCTACCCGATCAGCCCAGCCGCGGTAACTGCCATCTAGATACTTATCTGACAAACCTTCAGTCGTCGAATCACCAAGTGCGATGAATTTAGTTATGCCTGACATCGCCTATTCCACACTTAGAAAAATCATTGGTACAAAAATCGAAATATCTATCCAGCGTTTACTTTTTGTGCCTGATGTTTATTCATGTCTTTGTTTAATGCCCAGCACCAGTAGAACAAACCAAACTGCAATGGCAACCGTGCGATTGAAACCACTCGGTCCATAATCTCGCGATCGGCATAATCAATTGCCATGTAAATGTTTGCTGGGTAGACCGCAACAAATAACGCGAATGCGCACCAAACACCCAACTGGCGAACTGGTTTGCCAAATAACGTCTTGGACATTGGCGCGAACATACTGGCTCCAATTGTGAGCTCGGCTGCGCCGCTTAGATAAGTCCATAGCCGCGGCTCGAACGGCAAAATCGGCGGAATGATTGCATCGAAACCCGCTGGTGCCAGGAAGTGCGCTGAACCTGCAATAAGAAGGAGTATTCCCAGGCCACGGCCCGCTGTGTATTTAGTCATAACTAATTATCGTTTCATTTAAGGAATATGCGCAGATTTGGCAAGGTTGGTGTTATCTGGTCAAGACTTAAGTGGCGCAATTACGAGTTAAAACTAGCGTGCTCAGGAGAGAGCAACTTCTTCCAGCCCCGAGTACTGAATGCTTGAGCAACTCGCAGACTCAACTTTCCAAGAGATTCCTCTTTCTCGGCAAGTTCGCGTCGGGCAACGTCCATGCTGACAACCTCAAGTGAGATCTTGGTTCCTGGAGTAGCTTGCGTAGCTTGGTCAATTGCGCTTCGCGTTAGGACTGCAACCACTGGATAACCCGCGGTCAATAATCTGCCTCGGAGCAAAATGATTAACTCACCACTTGGCGTTATTTCAATTGCCCCAATTGGCACACCGCGGCTTAAGATTTCCCCGGCGACAACAAGGTCTAGGTCTACTCCACTTAATCGCATTCCAACATGATCCGATTGTGGAAGAACAGTGAACTGCCCAGCCAACCCAGCAACTCCAGCTTTAAGCCGATCTGCGTCAGGACCGACTGTGGCACGCAATCGAATTTCACTTGAATAGTTAGGCGAGGGGAAGTTGAATCGAAATAATGAAAAATCACTTCCCAAAAGTCCAACACTAAATTGCGTTTCTATTTCAAGTTTCATGCCACTGACTAAACGCTGTCCAAAATCCAATAACGAGTCTGGTCCAACGCTTCCCAACATCGCTGGTGCTTGAATCTTGCCATTTATTGCCAGATAAGTGCGCTGCCCACTTTTAGGTGCTGGGATAAAAATCGTAGACCCAGAAAGAACAACCAAAGTTTCATGAGTGTTATGAGAAATGGAATTGATCTCAACTGCTTTTGCTGCGCCAGTTACCGCAATCAGCAAATCAGAATCCGCTTTGAGCATTAACTCGGATGCAATTATTTCGATCAGAGCGGCACCATCGCCATTTCCAACTAATGTGTTGGCAAGTCGCGCTGAGCTTTGATCGCCTGCGCCATTTGCTGATATGCCAATGGCGCCAAGTCCCGTCCTGCCAAGATCTTGCACGACTACATAACCAGCTCGCTCAACCTGAATCGTTGCAGCGCTCAAAGTGTTACCTCGTGAAATGGTTTGCTCCAAGCGTCCCATTCGCGTTGCGAAATGGGCTTGAAGCGAATCCGATCACCTGGATGATATGGCACGGGTGGGTTTTGGTTTAAATCGAAAAGTTGCACTGGAGTTCTGCCAATTACTTGCCAACCACCGGGTGATGGTGCGTTGTAAATTATGGTCTGAAAACCGCTGAGTGCGACAGAACCTGGAATCATTCGCGCAAGTGGCGTGGTCAATCTTGGAATGCTCACTGGAATTTTTGGACCATCTAGAAATGGCGCGCCAACCGGTGAGCCAATAAATCGAATTGTCCACTCTTCGCCAGAATGCAACTCAATAACTTGCTTTGGCGTTAACCCACACGTTTTGGCAACAAACTCTAAATGTGGGCCATACTCTTGGCCGTAGGCAATTGGAATGTTAAATACAGTTGCAACGCGTGGGGCAGGTTTTGATTTAATCAATTTCTCAATCACATCCATGATCGATTTGTGACTTGCTAGCAATTGATTAAAACTGACAAAAACATTTTGGTAAGTCGAAACCACATCAAGTAATCCAGGTTCAGCGCTACCGCGCAATGCATCTCCTAATGCCTGCGCTTGCTGCCACCGATCTTCATAAGTTGCACTCGTGAAATCAACCAAAATTCCTGAGTCGCCATATTCATGACAAATGTGTTCGGCAATCAAGTTAGACATGCTTACAAGCCACTTTAAAGAGAATCAACCGATGGAAATTGTGACACTGGAAAAGTCTCAATTTGCGGACTTCGTTGTTGCACCAAAACTGCGCCATCAACTACCAGGCAACTTCCTGTGACATAAGCCGCGTCTTCGGAGGCAAGAAATGCAGCCGGTCCAGCAAGATCCTGCGGGGTACCGCCGCGACCAATTGGAATGGTGGCATCTCTTCGCGCTCCCGCGCCATCTGCTAAATGCTCTGGCCTAGTTGCAATCAATCCAGGCACCAATGCATTAACGCGAATTCCATAAGGTCCCAGTTCGAGCGCGAGCGCGCGAGTAAAGGCCTCAACACCACCTTTTGAAGCGTCATATGCAACCATGCCTCGATGTGAACGAGTAGCCCCACCGCTGGACATGTTAATAATGCAACCCTTACCTAACTTCGCCATCAGAGGCGCCACTAGGCGGCTAATCAAATATTGACTCTTTAGGTTAGTGTCAAGGAAATGATCCCACCAAGCTTCATCCGTTTCTAAGAAGTGTTTGGAAATTGTCACATCGCCTGCGTTATTAACCAGGATGTCAATTTTTTCATAATTCGAAACCGTTGTTGCAATCATGGCTTCGATTGCGGCCGATGACTTCACGTCACAACCAACTGCGATTGCTTGACCACCCGCTTTTACAATTTCGCTGACAGTTTTTTGCGCATCGGCAAGGTTTAAGTCAGCTACGACGACTTTTGCGCCTTCTTCAGCAAATCTTTGGGCGATGGCTTTGCCGATGCCATTTGCTGAGCCAGTTACGAGGGCAACCTGTCCCTTAAATCTTCTTAAATCAGTCACTTATGTCTCCAGGCAAATTCCCAAAGCGCAGACGCTTTGCATTACCAACACCTTATCTCGGCTGGATATCACCCGAAACGAAAACTAATCAATTGACGAGGACTGTATGGATAACATTGTTTCAACCCTGGAAAGGTAAATCATGAGCAACATTGTTCGAATAGACACCAACGCAGAATTACCTGCAGATCCTGACTCCCCCGGCGAATATTGCGTTACGCCATTCTTTGGCGAGAATGAAAAGTTCTTTGCTGGTATCTGGTCCGCCGATCCGCATTCCCAAGATTTTGCGCAATACCCGATGGATGAGGTGTGTGTTGTACTCGCGGGCAAGATAACTCTCACCGAGACGGGCAAGCAACCAGAGGTCTTTGCAACCGGTGACGTTTTTGGAATTAGGCGCGGCACTCCAGTTAATTGGACTCAAGAACCAGGCACTCGAAAGATCTTTGTAATTCTGGAGAGTTAAGGTCAGTTTCTTGGCCCTAACGGGCGATTGCAACCAGCACAAAATCTAGGCCAAGTAAAATACAACTGCCCAGGGTTTCCGAACCTATGTGCCTTTGTGAATAGGACTATGAGAACTTTGATGGTTTCATGACGAAGTCATAAACAAACACTGCAACCAGTGCGCCAATAATTGGTCCAATCAAGTAAACCAATGCAGATCCCATGTCACCTGTTACCACAGCAGGCCCAAACCAACGGGCTGGATTCATTGCAGCACCGCTAGCTGGCCCAGCAAAAAAAATGTCTCCAGCAATTGCCATGCCTATCGGTAGGCCAGCGACAATGGAAAAAGTGCCACGAGAGTCGACAGCAACGCCCATAATAACGATCATCAGAATAAAAGTAGCTACAGCTTCAATCAAAATACCTGTGCTTGCCATGATGCCTTCACCAAGACTTGGAACACCACCTAATGTGCCAAATGCTGATTTGAGAAGTGCCGCTGCTGCAACCGCACCTGCGAGTTGGGCGAGGACGTACATAAATGCATCGGTAGGAGCAATTCTCTTGGTTGCAGCCAGAGCCACAGTAACTGCGGGGTTAAAGTGAGCGCCAGATATATGGGCGAAGGCGCAAATGGCTACAAAAATGGCTAGACCATGTGCTAACGCAACCCCAGTTAGATCTGCACCGTTCATGATTGCGCCAATACCAAACAGGCAGAGAAAGAAAACGCCAAGGAATTCAGCTAGTAATCGGGCTGGTGCGTCTTTCATTTGGATTGCTCCTAACATTTGTTGGGAAATGATCAGTTACACACATATCCTATTAGTTAAGTCACACAAAGCCACGCCATTACTTAACCCTCCCAGAAAATACCGGCTTAAGTAGACGAGTCGGTCTGTAAGCCGGAGACGACATTGTTATGCGTGAGGTCACGCTCAAAAAATACAATTGCCCTCATTATTGCCCCCAAAGATTTATAAGGCTTCACTTGAAACTAAGATTTTTCAGTTGATACGACCTCAATCACATCACTTTGAACAACAAGGCTCTAAGGCAGAATCTGAATTACAACCTTGCCCTTTATTTTCCCCGAGGTAAAGAATTCGACTGCTTTTCTGGTTTGTTCCAGTGGAAATACCTTGTCAACCACAGACTGTATTTTCCCCTGCGTCAAAAGAGCAGAGAGCTTTTCAAGGTCGTCCTTGTTTTCTGATTGCATTAACCAGACCAAAGATTCCTTCACAAAGCTCGAGATGAAGCTGGCGCCTAAGTTTCTGCCCATTCCGCTTGATCCATGCTTGGAAGCCGCACCAACAATCACCAGAGTGCCTCCAGGCGCCAACAACTTTCTCGTTTCCTTTAGGGAAAGTGGGCTAGCGATGTCAATAATGACATCGTAAACTCCGTTAATTTTCTCGAGCTTGTAGTCAATTGTTTTACTAGCGCCAAGTCGGCTTACAAATTCTTGCTTATCTGAGGTGCATACCCCTGTGATAATTGCGCCTTGCTGGGCTGCAAACTGAACTGCAAATGAACCGACACCACCAGAAGCTCCGGTCACTAAGACTCTCTGACCCGATTTGATTTTCCCGTAGTCTCTAACTGCCTGCAGTGCAGTGCTTGCCGAAACTGGAAGGGTTGAGGCGAGGGCTAGGTCAGATCCTTCGGGTAAAACGGCTAGCTTGTCTTGTTTTGCCAAAGCAAACTCTGCGAAAGCACCAGAGCCCGTCCCAAACACTGTCTGACCAATTTCGAATCCCGTGACTTCCGAACCCACTTCAGCGACGGTTCCAGAGAAAGACATACCTGGTCTTGATCGCGGTGCTCGGATTCCAAAAATTAAACGCACCATAGGAATGTCTCCGGTCATTAGGTGCAAAACCCCAGCGTCAACGCTTGCCGCTGAGACTTTGACCAAGACTTCTTTCGACTTTGGTACTGGCTTAGGAATATCTACTAGCTCGAGCGTTTCCTCTAGACCGTAACGACTTTGACTTATTGCTTGCATGCGGCACATCCTTCCCGCTTCTTAAGATTACCGATGATTAACACACTTAAATCTTAACTAATTCTAGTTTTTTGTACCCACGTTCTTGCCCGTTTTTCTGCCCGTTGCCCGATTAATTTGCCCGTTTTTTTAGGCTAATTTGATATCAGTTTTGTCAGAAATGATTCCAAAAGAAATAATGAAACGAGGCGGGATTTTGTCCCACCTCGCTTAAAATAAAGAAGAGTCGCCCTATAAGCCGGAAATATATGAAAGGTATATTTCTCACATGAGCGCCAGAGTTGCACTTGAAGATCTAAAGAGTTTTGCCAAGAAAGGCAGGGTTAGCGACCTTGCTCGCTTCTATAAGACGGCGCCGGGTGAATACGGTGAAGGGGATCTATTCCTCGGAGGTTCAGTTCCTCAAACTAGATCTGTAGCAAAAAAGCACCAAAACCTAGAACTGCGAGAAGTTGAGACACTGTTTAACTCGCCATTTCACGAAGCGCGCCTGTGTGCAGCCATCATTCTTAATCTACAGTTTAAGGCAGCCAAGAAAACACAGGACCGTAAGAAGATCTTTGACTTCTATCTCAAGCAAGTTCGAGCTGAACGAGTGAACAACTGGGACATTGTTGATGTATCAGCTCCTTGGATGGGTGTTTATCTGAACGAAGTTGAAGATCCAATGCCACTGTTAAGGAAACTCGTTAAGTCGAAATCTCTGTGGCAAAGACGCGTTTCAATTATTCTCACCTTTGCTTTAATTCGTGATGGAAATTTAGAGCCAACAATCGCTATTTCAAAGGCGCTGCTTAAGGATGACCAGGATCTAATTCACAAGGCTGTGGGTTGGATGCTTCGTGAACTAGGCAAAAAAGATGTCATGTTGCTCAGAACGTTTCTTACCGAACATTCGCATCAAATGCCCCGCACAATGCTGAGATATTCAATCGAGAAACTACCTGAACGCGAACGTA
>Ga0209768_10002956_pt1 | contig 10375 bp, 11 predicted proteins | sample LauGreSBDMM110SD_3_FD_187564 | JGI IMG/M metagenome (GOLD analysis project Ga0209768, IMG submission 187564) | Freshwater lake microbial communities from Lake Michigan, USA - Sp13.BD.MM110.SD (SPAdes) (version 2) | ecosystem: Environmental > Aquatic > Freshwater > Lake | place: Lake Michigan... | reverse complement strand
AGAATTGCAATAGAGTGTATGATTTACTTTTAAAAGGTAAGTAATATATTTGATATATGTATTATGCCACTTAATCTTGTAACTTTTAGATTGTGCTTCACTATAAATCAATGACTTACGTTAAATTTTGGGTCTTTTTTGTGTCATGAATTGATCGGCTCAAATTACACTAATTTGCATCCATGAAAAACATACTCCTTCTTATTGCCTTTTTATCAATATTCAATTCTGCTAACTCGCAGACTGAAAAAGGCAACAACAAACAAGTGTCAACAAAATTTGTATCTTTTTTTAATAAAAGTAAAAATGACAGTATTGTAGCGATGTTTTCTTCTGAAATGAATGCGGCCTTACCAATTGAAAAATTTACACAGGTAAGTGCGGGGTTAAAAGTACAACTAGGGTCTATTCAAAAAAATAATTTTAACTTCAACCCCAAATGGCTTCCAAACAATTGGTACTTCAGTCAATTAGGATTATCAAATTTCATCAAAAGTTTTATGGCGTGCAGAGTTGAAAAGATATAATTCAAAAGACCCCATTTTCAAATACACACAAAACAGCAATCAACAAACCACAGCAACAATGGCATTAATTGTGAAATTATAAAGCTATTTTAATCTTTGTGGTATCAAAAAAACCTAAATATATGCATACATTTAAACACTATATACTACTTTTTACTTTTCTTTCGCTCTCCTTGTTTTCATTAGGTCAAGATCGGTATAAAATAAAGACTGGGGACCCAAACGGTATTAATAAGTGGTACATGGATAGACAAATTGCACAAGTAATGAGTCATTACGGAATAGATTGGCTTGAAAGGGAAGAAAGAGAAATGGAAGAAAATACATCTCTATTATTAAAAAACTTAGCCGTAAAACCAGGTATGATTATTGCTGATATAGGAGCGGGTAGTGGCTACCACAGTGCATTACTTTCAAAAATGGTGGGAAGTGGTAAAGTTTTCGCAGTAGACGTTGAGCCAGAAATGATAGCATACTTAAACGAAAGAATCAGGCAAGAAAAATTGTCACATATAGTACCTGTGTTGAGTACAGAACAAAAACTGTATTTACCAGAAAATACTATTGACATGATGTTGTTGGTAGACGTATACCATGAATTTTCTTATCCTTATGAAATGGCCTTATCGATGCTAGCTGCATTAAAGCCTGGCGGCAAATTAGTACTTGTAGAATTTAGGTCCGAAGATCCAACTGTACCCATTAAAACTATTCATAAAATGAGTGAAGCGCAGGCCATTAAAGAATTTACAGCAGCAGGCTTTATATTTGATAAAAATATAGATAATCTTCCATGGCAGCACTGCATGGTTTTTACAAAGAATTAAGTTAACAAATATAATATAATGATAACAAATTTATTAAAAACGGCTTTGGGTAGACTACGAATTGTAGCATTTATGGAAGGTTGTTCGTATTTACTTTTAGGTCTTGCGATGATTTTAAAATACAAATTTGCTATACTACAGCCCAATTATATCGTTGGGTTGGCTCATGGAATTCTTTTTGTTTTTTATATCGTGTTACTGCTTCAAGTTTCATTTTTACATCGCTGGAACATATTCAAAATGTTTATGGCTTTTTTAGCATCACTTATACCGTTTGGAACTTTTTATGCAGATAAAGTACTTTTTAGAAAATTTAATTGATATAATATTTAAATTTAATTCAAAGGGGTTCTATTATTGCAACTTTTCAATAGCTGAATATCCAGCTTCCTTCTTCCACCTCCGCTTGCAATTCTCCCACATCCCATCCGCAATAGCCAATAAAAAGTTGAATTTCTTGATCATTGGCACCGCTGGTGTTGATTGCTTCGATCACTTGCTCCATATTACCTCCCAAATATAAACCATTGGTTAACTGTTTGCCCCCATCAATAAGATCAGATCTCTTGTGCAATACAAATAGGTGTTCTCTATCAACGGGGCCGCCATCCATTAGTGGAAAAGGTTTACTGTGATTGAATTCAATTAGTTCATGCAAGGACTTTCCAAATAATTTATTGGTTATAAATCCTGTACTTCCTTTTTCATTGTGTTCAAAAAGAAAAATGGTAGTATACTCGAAGAAGCTGCCAATCAATGCTGCAGTGCTTTTGATATAAATTCCGGCTTTTAATTCACTCATAAGTATACAAATTATTATGATATATCGTCCATCTAAAGTAGACTAAAAACCGGAGTTTTCTTGAAATCATGGACTTGCTTTATATCGAGGGTCCTTTATTATTTTTCATAACTATTTAGAAATTATTATAACTTTACACAGTTAATTACACTTTCCATTTAAATATACACTTGATAAAATATAAAAATTGCAATTTTGAATAACTTAATAATAATAGCACACCCAGATAAAACAAGTTTTTGTTATAATGGTATTTTTAATACTATCAAAAAAATCTTACACGCTAAGAATGAAACAGTTCATGTGATAGACCTTTACCAAGAAAATATTAATTTTAATTTTGGGGAAGATAAAATCAATGAGTATAAAAATCTTATAACTTGGACGGATAGGATTTATATTATATCACCAGTTTGGTGGTTCAGAACAACACCTGCTTTGGAATCATTCTTTGATCAAATTTTTACTCCAGGTTTTGCTTATAATTTTATACCTATCTCCAAGTTATATGGTTATCCAAAGCCATTGCTTAGTCATAAAAAAGTCAGAACATATCTTACACATGGAGCACCTGGATTACCCGTATTATTTTTATACCTTAACTCTGTTAAATTAAGGCTAATTATGGGTGTGTATTCATTTGTATTCGGTTGGTTTAAAACAAAAACTCGCCAATTTTGGAGTGTACCATTTATATCTCAGGAAAAAAGAGCTACCTATTTAAAAAGAGTAGAAAAAGATATAACAAATGACATAAATAATTCTTGGTAAAGATTTATTTACTGCCTTTCTGATTTGCAATGGGTGGTCTGTCTTTTATTATTTTTCAAATTCAATAAAATGTTCAGAAGCATATTCGTCATCTCCGGGCTTAATTCGTTTTACAAAAAAGCGCGCGCGCTTTCCAAGTTTAACAGAACTATATTTTTCTTTAATATCAGTTGGGTCATTTAAAGGTTGTAAAGAGGGGTACCAAAGAATATATCCTGGTTTCTGAAATACTAATGCTGGTTTTGACCAATCTTGACTATTGTTACCAATACCCAAGTCTTTATTTTTATTATAGGATATATATATTTTATCTCCTTGCCATGATTTTCCCTCTACTTTGCCCATCAGCATTACCCAACAATTTAAATAGGTATTCCAACTTACAGAAGGCCCCCAATGAAATCCACCTGTTGGAGAGGATGAAGGTCCGCCGCCTTCCTCTATTGGAATTTGTAAGGAACGAACAGGAACCCCGTAACTATCATATGGAATAGAAAAAGATTTGCCATCCCATCTTTTTGTCTTCCCTACAGGATTATTAAGGTCTTCCAAGGCAATACGTGCAATACTAATACATTGCCCGCTCCATTCGGTTTTAGCGTTATATGTTTTTTCATTGTAGATGCCAGGATACCCATACTCGCCATAAAAAATATACAAATAGTCTTCACTAGCTACTGCTGAAGGATCTCCTACACCACCTGCAAAAGTATTAGAACTATTAAAAGGTTTTAGAATCATTCTAGGGTCAAGGTCTTCTATTATAATACCTTTGTTTTCCCAACTTTTGCCACCATCAATTGACTTCATAATACCAATGCGACAAACCGCAGCAGGACTTTCCGGACCAGTTAAGCCCTGGGGCCAAAGTTTGTTTTTATATCCTTCTTTTGTTTTTGTATCATAGGGAAGTGTACTTGGATAGTTTTCATTATGATAAAGACCAAATAGTGTTTTACCCGATGGGTCTTTTGTGTCTTGGTATACAGTTTCAAACCATACTGCCCCATGTAATCCTTTTTGGCCGATGGGAACGTTTAAGGGCATAGCAGGATCAATAAACTTTTCGGAGGGGCTTTTAAAGACCTCTTCGGCATTTTTCCCATCAGCATATTTCAAATTTTTCGAATATCCCCACAATGGATCTTCACCATACTTACCAGGAAAAATTCTAAAGGTATCGCCAATCCATACTTCAGCCATATTACAATCTACAAAAGAGTTGAAGGTGATTTTGGGAGCAGGGATTAATTTAAATTTTGGTGTAGTAGTATTATTATCTATAGAGATAGAAGGCGCTACAAAAAAACCAATTATAAAATTAAACCAAGAAAAAATTAATAAAAATTGCATTTTCATTGATATTTAGGATGGACAATTATGGTATCTTAAATGTAAAGATTTTTATATGCTCCAGCAAGATTTTTGTTTAAAATTTTTGTGGTCGCGCGTGGGCTAACATGGGTATTAGCTTCATTGTAATGTAAAAATAGTTTTTGTATTCAATGGAATAACGTATATTGTATTATAAATTTATAATATATGAAAACTAAAATAATTATATCAATTATTTCTATATTGCTTTTAATGAGCAATGCAAATGCTCAACAAACGAACACACAACGTTTACTTCTTTTGCAAGACCAAATGGAAAATGCAAAAAGTTCTTTTGAAAAAAGAAATATACTTAAAGAAGCTTCTCTAATTCCTAGTTTTACAAGTTTTATGTTTATTAGTAAATCATTAAATAATGAGTCTGTTAATAAAGTAGCTGCTCTATTGGTAGCAAAATTAGCATTGAGTGAAAAAAATATTAAAGGACCTGCTGTAAGGGAAATTTTAGTGAAGGCCTTACCTCTTTTAAAAGGGAAAGATGGTGCAGTACTGCAAAGTAAACTTACGCAACAGATGAGTAGTGTTTCTTTCAATGATGGATTTGAAAATTTATTTAATGAAAAAGATTTAACAGGATGGAAAGGTTTGGTGGCTAACCCAATTGAAAGAAATAAAATGGCTGCGGCTGATTTAAAAGCAGCCGAAAAAATTGCCAATGAACAAATGCAAAAGGACTGGCGTATAAGCAATGGTTTGTTGGCTTTTCAAGGACATGGCGATAATATAGTCACTGAAAAAAAATATGGCAATTTTGAATTGTTTGTAGACTGGAAAATAGCTGAAAAGGGGGATGCTGGTATTTATTTAAGAGGTAGTCCTCAAGTGCAAATATGGGACTCTGTGAACCGTCAAGTAGGTGCACAAGTGGGTTCAGGAGGGTTGTACAACAATCTAAAGAATAAAAGTATGCCCTTGGTATATGCAGATAATAAAGTAGGTCAATGGAATAATTTTCATATCATAATGAAAGGTGATAAAGTAACTGTTTATTTAAATGGCCTTTTAACTGTAAACAACCTCACATTTGAAAATTATTGGGATCGTAGTATTCCTATTTTTGAAAAAGAACAAATTGAATTACAGGCACATGGTACGCTTGCATACTATAGAAATATTTATGTTAGAGAAATAACTATGGAGGAGATGGCTGCTATGGGTGATGCAGAAAAAAGTAATAATGAAATGGAAGCGGTACAAACTTTAAAAATTGGGATGAACTATAAAGGAGGTAAAATTGCTTATTTATTAACCCCTTCAGACCCTAGTTATGATCCAAATGTGCAGCATGGAATTATTGCTGCAGTGGCCGACCTTCCTGGAGAAGTAGCTTGGGGATGTAATGATAAATTTCTTGCTGGCCGTTCTTCAATAGGTGCAGGTAGTCAAAATACGACAGATATTGCATCCGGATGTGCTTCTGCAGAAACTGCTGCTACATTATGCAGCAATTTAAACCAGGGTGGATATGATGATTGGTATTTGCCAAGCAAAGACGAATTGAATAAATTGTTTTTAGAAATGAAAGTTATTGGAGGTTTTAGAGAAGTTTGCTATTGGAGTTCTACTGAAACAGGTAAATACAATGCATGCTCGCAAATTTTTGATAATGGTTTTCAAACTGCCAATGACAAGAGTACCACTTTCAGTGTTCGTCCTATTCGATCTTTTTAATCATTTATATAATTATACTTAATGTCAAAGAAGCTATTTTTTATCTTTATATTTTTCCTATTGCAATTAACTTCTAATGCGCAAGACTTTTTTGCAGGTGCTGCCACTAGAACTATTAATCCAGAAAAAGATTCTTTATATATAGCTGGTGGTAAAGCCAATCGACCTTTTATTGATGTGCATGATAACCTCTATGTCAAAGCAGTAGTGCTTAGTAATAGTAGCAATAATCTTACCATTCTTACATTTGATTGTATTGGCTTATTATATCCACAATTGCAATCCATCCGAGCTAGTATTAAAAATGAGATCCCCTCTATTAATCCTGAACATATTGTCATGTCATCTACACATACCCATTCAGGTCCAGATGTAGTAGGTATTTGGGGTAAAGATTTAGCACATTCAGGTGTGAATGATGCACATATGCAACTCATTGTTAATAGGGCAGTAGAAGCCATTAAAGAAGCAGTACAAGTTAAAAAGCCAGTAAGTATTTCTTATGGAACTGGTTCTTTTGGAGAGGACTGGGTAAAGAATATTTCAGAGCCTGGTGAACTTGATAGATCGGTGAGCATCATTAAGTTTAGCGATCCTAATGGTAAGAATATTGCCATGCTTACTAATTTTGCCTGTCACCCAACCATTATGGATGATGCCAGTACTGCAGCAAGCTCGGATTATGTTTGGGGATTTTATAAATATTTAGATTCAGCACAAGGTGGAGTGAATATGTTCTTACAAGGTGCAATAGGGGGATGGGTGCAACCAGAAGGCGTTCCACATACCTATGATTATGCAAATTATTATGGATCCTCTTTAGGAAAATATGCTTATGAATTAAAAAAGAATAAAAGTACAAGTAGAAATATTCTTTTTACTTCAGCTAAAGTTAATTTCCCATTGGCCAATCCAAGTTTTAAAATGTTGTCTAAAGCAGGAATTATTAGAAGAACATTTGGAGAAACCGTTAGTTCTGAGATTGCCTTTTTTACCATAGGAGATGCTTGCTTTGCTACACATCCCGGTGAAACGTCACCAGCCTTGAGTCTTGCAACAAAATCCTTAATGGATAATAAGGGGCCTAAATTTATATTAGGCTTATCACAGGATGCGCTAGGCTATATTGTAAAGCCAAGTTTTTTTGATATGAGTAATAAAATTCCACACAGCGAATATCTTACTGGTATGAGTATAGGCCCCGAAACGATGGGTATCATTTTCTCTACTTTACAAATGCTCATTAAAAAATAGAGCGGTAATTATAACTGCCCACATTCTATTTTGGGTAAAAAAGAGACCTCTATTGCTAGAGGTCTCCGTCGTATTTTTACAAACTTAAATTGAAATAGTGATTTTGTTAAATTATTTCTTTCTAAAATAATATCGGGTTATAAAAATTCCATCACCATCTCCTTTACCTGCATCACTCTCCACACCACTAACAATATTAAATAAATCCCAGCCTTCTTTACTGTACTTATTCATCATCGAGGTTATCATAGCGTCATTTGAAGCAATATTCTGAAAATTAATACCAACTAAGCTATAAAAATTAACTAATGTTGTCTCTTTTAAATCATCAATTTTAACATCACTCCTGTCTTTATCCGATTTATCTTTTCCGTCTTTCGATCTAACGGTAGTAAATTGAGTGTAATCAACTTCGGTACCATTTTCAATAATTCTTGACCGGCCGATACCCCCTGGGACGACAGATTCAATAGTAGTTACGATTTTGTACTGAAACGCTTGTGAGTGAGCTCCTATTGATATCAATAGAAAACTACTTAAAATAATTTTTTTCATTTTTAAAAGTTTGGATATTTTTAATGTAGTAAATGTATCAAAATTTTGGATATAAAATATCGCTCCAAATAGGTTTCTCTCCGTTTTATATCTAAATTCGTCTTGTATTTGATTTCTTTTTGTGAGAAAAACTAATTTTTTAAAAAGAATCGCTTAAGGAATAAAAGCTTAAATTTGGATAAATGCATATCAGCAAATAATATGATAAAATACTTCATTTTTTTTATTATTCTTTTAAACATTTCTTGCAATAAGTCAAATGATACTTCTGTAGCTTGCTTTAAAGGAAAGTTAGTATTAAAAGGCATTTGTATGAATTACGTAATTCAAATAATCGAGGGGGATGTAGATAAGTCATTGTATGAAAGTAGTTGGCAAAATCCATTAACCAATACTACCTATCAAAATGTTTTTGGTTTAGCAAGTACCTGCACTTTCCCAACCACAATTAAAGAAGGGGATGAATTTTATTTTTCAATTCCTAAGAATCCAACAGTTCCAGCTTGCGCTGATTGTAAAGCGTATAGTCCAACTCCAAGCAAAAAAATAAGTATAGAAATCTGTAAGTAATCAATCTAACACAGAAACATAAAGGACAAAAGTTATTTCGGTTTTCCAAAACATAACTAAATACAAATCAATACATATATTTTCTGCGTGATGGATTTTACTTTTTCGCATCTAGTTAAGTTAAAACTATCCAAAAATTAATTAATAAAATTTAGTAGGAGGGACCTGAATTTATAATTGAAATATCAAGACTATCTTCAAAACTTTTAAAGTTTTTTTGAAAAAGATTTGCTAAATTGATACGTTCTGCTATGTATTTTGCTTTATCCTCCCATGTGTTTTCTGGTTGTAAAATCTTCGAATCAACACCATGCACTTGTTTAGGCACTTTAAAATTGAATACAGGGAAGTCTTCGTAACCACCTTGATCAATTGTATTATTTAAAACCGCCTCTATCATTTTCCTAGTATTAGGTAAAGACATTCTCTTACCTGTACCATATGCTCCTCCAGACCAACCAGTATTGATGAGCCATACTTGACAATTATTTTCTTTAATTTTTTCACCTAATAATTTTGCATAGTCTCCTGGTGGTAGGGGTATAAATGGTGCACCAAAGCAACAACTAAATGTAGCTTTTGGAGATTTAATACCTTCTTCTGTACCCGCAATTTTTGCTGTGTACCCGCTAATAAATTGATACATTGCCTGAGTAGCATTTAACTTACTTATTGGGGGCAGAATCCCATATGCATCACAAGTTAGAAAAAAGATATTACTAGGTTGTACTGCAACCGAAGGGGTGACAATATTTTGTATATAATCAATAGGATAACTTACTCTTGTATTTTCGGTAATACTTGCATTGTCATAATCAACTTTATTTGTCCCTTCAATAAGTATCTGGTTTTCTAATAAAGCACCAAATTTTATTGCGTTAAAAATATCAGGTTCATTTTCTGAACTTAAATTAATTGTTTTTGCGTAACAACCTCCTTCAAAATTAAATATAGAATGATTAGACCAACCATGTTCATCATCTCCAATTAATTTTCTTTTTGGATCTGCGCTAAGCGTTGTTTTTCCAGTACCACTTAATCCAAAAAATAAAGACACATTACCTCTCTCACCCATATTAGCACTACAGTGCATGCTTAAAATATTTTTTAAATTTGGTAAAATGAAATTAAGTACTGTAAAAATTCCTTTTTTAATTTCTCCCGTATAAGCAGATCCTCCAATTAAAATTGTTTTTTCAGTAAAAGAAATTATAGAAAAATTTTCTGCAGCTGTACCATCTATTATTGGATTTGCTTTAAAATTTGGCGCATGAATAATTTGCCATTCAGGTTCAAAGTCTACAAGTTGAGCTTCAGTTGGTCTAATAAACATATTATTTGCAAACAAAGCGCTCCACGGAAGTTCTGTATATAGTCTTATAGGAAGTTGATATGTTACTTCGGCACAAGCAAATGCGTCCCTTATCCAAACCTCTTTTTGCTGCTCTAAATACGTCAACATTTTATTTTTCAAAGGTTTAAAATATTGGGGATCAATAGGATTATTAAATCCACCCCAATTCACCGTATCTTTAGTAATAGCATCTTTAACAATAAATTTATTTTCTGGACTACGGCCTGTAAATTTTCCTGTATTTACCCAAAGTGCACCATTGTCAGTAATTTTTCCTAATTCAAGTTCTATTGTTTGTTCGTATAATGTATCTACTTTACTTTGATAATGTAGAGTAGGATTTGTAAGTAGATTTTTTTTCATTTCATTTTTGTTTAAAACCCAGTAATGCAATTTCGGATAAAATCAACAAAAAACTAATGAATGGTAGTTTTTTTTATTATGTCATGTTAAGGGTGCATGATTTGTATTATTCCCTCTTTGTCATGAAAATACCCCCTGGGATCCTAGATTCAAATCCTGGTCTTGCTTAATGATAATCAATTACTTAGGTTAAATCCTGACTCATTGATTGGGTTTGCGCAAGGTTTGTGATCCCAAAAGGGCCTTAGTTAATCTTATTTAAAACATTCTCAAGCTAATATTGTTA
>Ga0209768_10002955_pt1 | contig 10376 bp, 10 predicted proteins | sample LauGreSBDMM110SD_3_FD_187564 | JGI IMG/M metagenome (GOLD analysis project Ga0209768, IMG submission 187564) | Freshwater lake microbial communities from Lake Michigan, USA - Sp13.BD.MM110.SD (SPAdes) (version 2) | ecosystem: Environmental > Aquatic > Freshwater > Lake | place: Lake Michigan... | reverse complement strand
AGGCAAATCCAGTCCAGATTAGTATACCTTTAAATCCGTCCCACTCATTACCGGGAGAGATGCCTGCAAAGATAGTACTTAAAAAACTTGATGATATGTAACTTAAAAAAATCCAATCCCAAAAGCTCCAAGGTTTAGTTTTAGTCTGGGACCATTCTCGATATAAAGCAGTTGTTAAAAACAAAATTAAAAAAATATTTTTTGGGGCTTCAAAGCTTGGAAGACTTAAAAGCATTAATGTTAAAAAAATCATTTCTAAAAGTTTGGAAATATTTTTGGAATAGGTTTGTTGTAAAAATATATATGACATCATTATTTTTTTAAAATTAATACTTTTTAGGCCAAAACATGAAATTATGAGCGCCCAAAATGATCTTCAAATCTTTCTATATCGTCTTCACCAAGATATGAGCCTGATTGAACCTCTATAATTTTTAATACTGTATTGGGTAATGGATTTGTTAATCGATGTTTTGAGCCTAGCGAAATAAATGTGGATTCATTTGTTTTTATTCTATAAACCTTTTCTTGATTAATAACTTCAGCTTCACCTTCAATAACCACCCAATGTTCACTTCGATGCTTGTGCGACTGGAGACTCAGGGATTTTAACGGGTCAACTTCAATACATTTGATCTTAAAAGATGGTCCCGTTTGGAGTGTTGTAAAATTTCCCCAAGGTCTTTTAATGGTTCGATGAGAATATAAAATTTCCTGCTGATTTTGTTTTAATTTTGAGGTGATAATTTTTATATCTTGCGTGTGTAACTTATCGATTACAAGGAGTGCATCAGGCGTATCAATAATAATAAGATTATTAACCCCCACAACAGCAATAAAACGATTATTTCCTTGGATAAAACTATCTTTTGAGTTGACAATCAAGTTATTACCAATGGAGCCATTTCCGTTTGGGTCAGTTGGAATAAGACGCGAAAAACTAAGCCATGAACCCACATCACTCCATTGAAAATCTGCTGGAATGACAGCAACTTTTTTTGATTTTTCCATTAAAGCATGATCAATAGAAATATTTGGACATTTTTTAAAAGATGCCAGAGGTATTTCAATTTTCGAGTGATCTTTTGTTTTATCATCTAAATGTGGAGGCAAAGAAGTTTCTGCATGCTGAAGTAATTCAGGTGAGTAAATCTTTATTTCATCTAATAATTGACCTACATTAAAACAAAAGATACCTGAATTCCAAAAAAAATTTTGAGATTTTAAAAATTCTTCTGCCGTTTTAAGATCAGGTTTTTCATAAAATTGCACTACTTCAAATCCATTTGCAACCGCTTTTCCAGATTTGATATAACCAAGGCTTGTATCTGGCGATTGAGCCTTGATTCCAAAAGTCACAAGATAGGAGGGCTTATGTTCGATGAGCTGAAGTGCATGATTTACTTTTAGTACAAATTCTTTTAAATCTTGAATTGTATGGTCCGCGGGCATGACAAGCATGGAAGCGTGTTGACCGTAATGTTCTTTAATCCAAAGTGCTGCTATGGTGATAGCTGGGGCAGTATTCCGTCCTTCGGGCTCCAATAGAAAAACACTTTCAAGCTCAGTTTTTTCTAGCTCATCTTTACTTATGAAGTAGTACTCTCGATTTGTTACGGTGAGAACAAATGGCTTGCCATTTACCTTAGGTATATTGTCTAAGAGACTCACACGTTTATATGTTTTTTTTAGTAGTGTTTCTCCATCAAAAAGCTCAATAAATGGTTTAGGATGACCTTTACGAGAGATAGGCCACAAACGACTTCCTTCACCTCCGCAAAGAACTACTGGAATTAACAGGGAAGGTGAATTTTTTTTCAATTAATAAAGTTTAAAAAAGTGAGTTGATTATTATTCTTGTGAGTTTACCGCAAATTTTACTTTGTGATAGGTATTAAAAAGAGATAAAAAGCAAATAATTTTATTTTTTAGCAAAAGTTATAATTCGATTTAATTCATTCTTTGGCAATAAAATTATAAATAAGGAAGTGCTTTTTTATAGCATGGAAGAGGTAAAGGTTTGCCATTCTTTACAAGCAGAAGATTTGAATAACAAAAATCTTCAAGATTAAAATCATATCTGGGTATAGAAACTAGACTTGCTCTATTTATTCTAAATAATTTGAAGTTAAATTCTTCACATATGCCTAAAATTTTCTTGATTGAAGCGCCTCCCTCAATCCAAGTTTGGTTATATTCAAGTTGAATATAGGAGATTATATTATTTGAAAGTGAATTTTTAGCCCCTAAAAGCGCTTCATATTCCATTCCTTCAATGTCTAATTTTAAAAAATCTATTTTCTCAATTTTATTTTCGATGATGATTTTATCTAGAGTTATTTGTTCAACTTTCATTCTATTTTTTAAATATAAATGCGGAAAAGAAGAATTGGCTCCGCTAGAAATATTTTTCTTCATATAATAAAAATTAATTTTTTTTTCGGCTGACCCTAAAGCAACTGGAAAAATTTTACAATTAACTTTATTCAAATATATCGATAGTTTGAGTGATTTTAAACTTGCAGGAAATGGTTCAGCAGCATATATTATCGAATCGGCAATTCCTTGTTCTTTACATATTTTATTAAAATATATTAAATGGTTGCCAATGTTGGAGCCACCATCAAAAAAACAGAATTTTTTATTCTTCTTCTTTAGAAGATTATTTAGAACTGCATATTCACCATTTTTGTAAGGATTCATATGGCTTCTTCCAGATAATCTTTTGGCAAAAGTTTCCATGTAGTAATCAAAATATTTAAAAAAACGTGTGATTTTAATCATATAATTTTTCAAATTTCAAAAGATTCCATTTTAATTATCCGTAAAAGCTAGCTTTTTCAATCATATTAAAGGATTTAGAGCTTATTCTTTCGTAATAGTTATACTTGTTGAAAACCCAGTTTTTAGGTGGCTTGCAAAGCACCAAATCCACTGTGCCGAAGTCTACATGACTTTTTTTGATCCTGTTGGTAGTAATATACATTCCGTGCCCCATTGTGATTGTTAGATTTTATATGCTTATGGTTACACGCTTGGCGACAAAGTAAAAACAGTCTTTGCGAACCTGCAGTGGAAAGGTAAAATTATATGATACATAACAGATTAAGAGACAGCGGCAATGGAAATTAAAACAAGCAAGCAATTACGAGTGAATATTGGCTGCGGTATGACGCCAACAGTTGGTTTCGAAAACTTCGACAACTCTTTTAGTCTTAAGCTATCGAGATACCCACTTATCAGCACATTTCTCTACAAGCTAAAAATCATTAGCACACGTCAAATGGAGTATGTAAGATTTTGTCAAACAAATAACATAAAGTTTGCTGATGCTAAGGCACATATACCTCTTCCAGATGAATCTGTAAGCATTCTTTATAGCTCACATATGCTTGAGCATTTGGACAGATTAGAAGCAGGTTTGTTTTTGATGGAAGTAAAGAGAGTTCTGAGATCAGGTGGAGCTATAAGACTTGTTTTGCCAGACTTATCAAAAGCTATCGCAAGATATAATCAAAAGCAAGATGCCGATGCGTTTTTAGAATCAACATCAATGTGTATTTCTAACCCTCGCGGCTTTTTACAAAGATTTCGAATGGCACTGATAGGCAATAGACACCACTTATGGATGTATGACAGTAAGTCACTCCGCAAGCTTTTGGAGAATAACGGATTTAAGAAAATAGAATTATTAGCAAGCGGAGAAACTACGCTTAGTGAATACGGCTCGTTAGATTTAAAGGAAAGAGCTGAGGAGTCTTTATACATTGAGGCTGTTAAAGTTTAGATCAACTCAATTGCCACTTTAAGCATAGCTTGGCCCAAGTCAATGTAGCTTTGAGTAGCTATAAATAATTTATAAATCAATAACTTACGTCATAGTCTCTATTCCCATTCAATCGTTGCAGGCAGCTTTCCCGGAATATCAAAAACGACAAGATTAATAACATGCGACTCATTAATAATGCGATTCAATACTCTACTTAAGAGCTCATAAGCTAATTCTGCCCAGTGTGCCGTCATAAAATCTGATGTGACAACAGCTCTTAATGGCGCTCCATATTCCATCCTGCCATCACCGACAACACCTTCAGACTTCACAGGCAAAATACTCCATAAGGATTCTTCCTTAAACTCTTAAATTTTGGCCGCAATGATAAAATTAACTTATGACTATTCTCGTTACAGGCGCTGCAGGTTTTATTGGATCCAACTTTGTACTAGATTGGTTTGGTCAATCAGAAGAAGACTTGATTTCTTTAGATTTATTAACATACGCAGGGAACTTGGCAAATTTATCTTCTTTAAACAATAACCCACACCATCATTTTGTTCATGGTGATATTGGAGCCCGTGATTTAGTCTTAGGCCTACTAAAAAAATACCAAGTAAGAGCTTTAGTAAACTTCGCAGCCGAGAGTCATGTAGATCGCTCAATTCATGAATCAAGATATTTTATCGAAACCAATATTGTGGGCACTTATAATTTACTTGAATCGGCAAGAAGTTATTGGAATGATTTAGATCAAAATTTAAAACAAGATTTTCGTTTTTTACATATATCTACGGATGAAGTTTATGGATCACTTAATTCATCTGATCACCCCTCGAATGAAAGAGATCCTTATAAGCCTAATAGCCCATACAGTGCAAGCAAAGCCGCAAGCGATCATTTGGTGCGTGCGTGGTTTCAGACATATAAGCTACCAGTATTAACAGTTAATTCTGCTAATAATTATGGCCCATACCAATTCCCTGAGAAATTAATCCCTTTATGTATCCTGAATGCTTTAAAAGGCAAACCTTTGCCTATTTATGGAAATGGCCATCAGACTCGTGATTGGCTTTATGTGAAGGATCATTGCACTGCTGTTCGTGAAGTTTTAAAAAAAGGCCACATTGGCGAAACTTATAATATCGGTGGCTGGAATGAAAGAACAAATTTAGAAGTTGTTAAAACTTTATGCTCTATTTTAGATGAATTAAAACCAAAACTAGACGGTAAAAGTTATTCTGATCAAATAAGTTTCGTTAAAGATCGCCCTGGTCATGATAGGCGTTATGCGATTGACGCTTCTAAATTAGAGTGTGATTTAAGTTGGAGACCAGAAGAGACTTTTGACGAAGGACTTCGTAAAACAGTGCTTTGGTATCTAGAAAATGAAGTATGGATGAACCATGTTATGTCTCAAGAGTATCAAGACTGGGTTCAAAAGCAGTATTCATGAAAATCTTACTTACAGGGAAAGACGGCCAGGTAGGTTTTGCGTTACATAAAAAATTAGCATCTTTAGGTAAGATTATTGCGACCGATCGTAATGAGCTTAATTTAGAAAGCTCTTATGCAATTAGAAGATTTGTTGAAAAAATTAAACCCGATATTATCATTAACGCTGCAGCTTATACGAACGTTGATAAAGCAGAGTCAGAAATTGAATTAGCGTATAAAATAAATGCAGAAGCCCCTAAAGCATTGGCAGAAATGGCATCTCAATTTGACATTCCTATTATTCATTTTTCAACAGATTATGTATTTGATGGATTAAAAGATGAGCCTTATGTAGAAAAAGATCAAGCCAACCCTCAATCAGTTTATGGCCGGACAAAATGGAAAGGTGAGGAAGCTATTCGCCAATATAAAAAACACATTATCCTGAGAACAAGCTGGGTATTTAGTAGTCACGGGAAAAATTTTTTAAAAACGATATTAAAACTTATTCAGGAAAAATCGTCTTTAAATATTGTAAGTGATCAAAAAGGCACGCCAACCTCAGGAGATGAGATAGCTGAGACGACCTATAAAATTGTAAAAACTATTTTAACTGAACTTAAATTTAAAGATTTTGGGACATACCATTTGACTCTAGAGGGCGAAACTAACTGGTATGAATATGGATGTTTTATAACTGATGAAGCAATACGTTTAGGGTTAAAAACGATAATGGCATCTTATGATATTAAATCAATCTCAAGTGATAGTTATTCAACGACAGCTAAACGTCCTATGAATTCTAGGCTTGATACGACAAAAATTAAAAAGACCTTCATGCTAGAATTGCCTCACTGGAAAAAAGAAGTGTTATCTTTGCTTAAAAATTATTATGATTAATATCTATACGTATTTAAAAGAAAACATTATTATAATTTGAAAGTCACTCCTTTAACAATTCCAGATGTGCTGCTAATTGAACCTCATATATTTGAGGATTCACGCGGCTTTTTTTTTGAAAGTTTCAGAGAGGATATTTTTAAGCACGAAACGTCATTAAATGTTTCTTTTGTACAAGATAATCACTCTAAATCATCCCAAGGTATATTAAGGGGTCTTCATTATCAATTGCCACCCCATGCGCAAGGGAAATTAACGCGCGTCATTCAAGGTGAAGTGTTAGATATAGCAGTTGATATAAGAAAATCGTCACCCACATGCGGACAATATATTGCAGAAATATTATCTAGTGGCAACAGGAGACAGCTTTATATACCAGAAGGTTTCGCCCATGGCTTTTTAACGTTATCTGAAACTTCAGAATATCTCTATAAAACAACAGATTTCTATCATTTTGAAAGTGAACGTTGCATCCTATGGAGTGATGAAACTTTAAATATAGAATGGCCTAAAGATTTGAATATTCAACTATCATCTAAAGATCTTTTAGGAAAAAGCTTTAAATCGAGTCTATTATTTTAAAATTAACATTAGGTAGTTTTTGAGATAAGATTCTTTTAATGAATTTCAATAGCATGCAATGGTTTGATCACCGTATTTTAATATTTATGGCAATGTCATTCATATTAAACGCACTAATCGCATTTATTTGGCATAAAAATTTTTATCGAAATTTAGGTTTTAGAAATTACCGGGCTATTCAACGTATTCATCTTAACGAGACTCCGAGATTAGGTGGTTTTATTTTCATTCTATCTTTGATTAGTTACGTGATTTATTCCGAGCCGACTAAAAATATACTTTTATTAAAGTTAATTCTTCTATGCCTTACACCCGTTTTAATTATTGCATTAAAAGAGGACCTTTTTCATAATGTAGATCCCGCAATCAGATTGCTTTCACTTCTTTTTACTTGTTGGTTATTTATAGTTAATTTTATTGGACCATTACCCAATATTAGTGAGGTGCCGCTTGTAGGCAAATTAATTTTGTTAAAAGGGGGCATTAGCGTTTTTTATATTTTAAGTATGGCAGCTATTGCTAATGGTATGAATTTGATTGATGGCGTAAACGGATTATGTGGTTCTGTAGCTTTGTCAATTTTAAGTGCGCTCTTATTTTTAAGTTATAAAACAGCTGATATTTTCATGTTATCTATAATTTTTACCTTAATACTTCTGCTTATACCTTTTATGCTCTTCAATTACCCTAAGGGGCTTATTTTTTTAGGGGATTTGGGGGCTTATAGTTTAGGTTTAATCATAAGCGTGCTCACCATAATTCTTTTTGGCCGTCATGCTGAATTATCGCCTTGGGGAGCTGTGCTTATCCTTATATACCCAATCACGGAAGTTATTTTTAGTATTTTGCGTCGAACCCTAAGCGGTGATTCTATTTTTAATCCTGATAAAGCTCATCTTCATCTTAAACTTTTTTATTTTTTTAAAATTCAGTCAGACTATAAAAAAATAGCAAATGCACTGGTAACTTTAACCCTAAGTGGACTTTGGATATTTCCTCTGCTTTCTATATCTTGGGTTTACCATAACCCGCTTTTTATCTGGATTGCGATTATTTTATTCATGATTCTATATTTCACGGCCTATGCAATAATTCCTAAGGCTCTAAAGTAACTTAAGCTCATAAATCCTACGATTCACTTACCTTTTGATTGCTTTTTCTTTGTTATTTTGACAGTTTTCAAAAGTATTTATTATAAGAAAGAGATCATCAGCATCGATCAGGACTTAATAATTCTAAAGATAGCTATATAATAGAAGAGTATGTTTTTATGTATGCTAATAAATTATGAGGTAAGGTGATGAAAAGAATCTTGGTAACCGGTGCAGCTGGGTTTTTAGGCTCACATCTTTCTAGAAAACTATTACAAAATAATTGCACTGTAATAGGGGTCGATAATTTCTACACCGGAAGCAAAGAGCGAATCACTGATATTTTAGATGATAAAAATTTTGAATTAATAAGACACGATATTACCTTTCCTCTATATCTTGAAGTAGATCAAATTTATAATTTTGCGTGTCCTGCATCCCCAGCCCATTATCAATTTGACCCTGTTCAAACAACTAAAACAAGCGTACATGGTGCAATTAATATGTTAGGCTTAGCTAAACGTGTAAAATGCAAGATACTACAAGCTTCTACATCTGAAGTTTATGGCGATCCAGAAGTATCTCCCCAATCAGAATCATATTTAGGTAAAGTTAATCCAATAGGAATACGTAGTTGTTACGATGAGGGAAAGCGCTGTGCAGAAACTCTTTTTTTTGACTACAAAAGACAACATAATTTAGAAATAAAAATTATGCGAATTTTTAATACTTATGGCCCCAATATGGCATTTAATGATGGAAGAGTTATTAGTAATTTTATATTTCAAGCATTAACCAATAATCCAATCACAATTTATGGAGACGGTTTACAGACTAGAAGTTTTTGTTATGTTGACGATCTGATAAATGCAACAATTCTTTTTATGGAATCATCTAAAGATATTTCTGGACCAATTAATGTTGGTAATCCTAAAGAAATTAGCATCCTAGAAATTGCTAAATTAATCTTAAATCTTACTAATAGTAATTCAAAGATTGTTTTTGAAAAATTACCAGATGATGATCCAAAAAGAAGAAGCCCAGATATTACGCTTGCGAAGAAGACACTATCATGGGAGCCAAAAATTGAGCTAATTGATGGTTTAAAAAAAACAATAAATAATTTTGAAAGCAGACTATTAGGAAATGCAGAATTTTAGTCTTTGTCTAATATTTGAATAGATACTAAAATGAAAAAAAAAATTGCTCTAATTACTGGCGTTACCGGGCAAGATGGTGCTTACTTAGCTGAGTTTTTACTTAAAAAAGGCTATCAAGTTCATGGGATCAGAAGGCGAAGCTCTTTATTTAATTCTCAGAGAATTGATCATTTATATGAAGATCCCCATATAAATAATGACTTGATACTTCATTATGGAGATTTAACCGATTCAAGCAATCTTATTAGTATAATAAAATTAGTCTGTCCTGATGAAATTTATAATCTTGGAGCAATGAGTCATGTTGCTGTAAGTTTCGAAATGCCTGAATACACAGCAAATGTTGATGCTTTGGGTGCTTTGAGAATTCTTGAAGCAATTAGGTTATTGGGACTTGAAAACACAACTAAATTTTATCAAGCATCTACTTCAGAATTGTATGGTCTTGTTCAAGAAATACCACAAACAGAAAAAACTAACTTTTACCCCAGAAGTCCCTATGCAGTTTCTAAACTTTTCGCGTATTGGACAACCATAAACTATAGGGAAGCATACGGTATTTTTGCTTGCAATGGAATATTGTTTAACCATGAGAGTCCATATAGGGGGGAAACGTTTGTAACTAGAAAAATTACAAGAGCAATGACAAGAATAAAACTAGGACTTCAGGAATGTCTTTATATCGGCAATCTTGATGCGCTAAGAGATTGGGGACATGCTAGAGACTATATAGAAATGATGTGGTTGATGTTACAGCAAGAAAAGCCAGAGGATTTCGTTATAGCATCAGGAGAGCAATATAGTGTTCGAGATTTTTTACATCATGTATGTAATGAATTGAATATGAATCTTGAATGGTCAGGAAAGGGAATTAATGAAAGAGCATACTGGAACAATAAATGTATACTAAAAGTAGATTCTGAATATTTTAGACCCACCGAAGTAGAAAATTTATTAGGAGATGCATCTAAGGCAAAAAAAATCTTAAATTGGCAGCCGAAAATAAGTTTTATAGAGCTTATTAAGGAAATGGTAAGTGAAGACCTTAAATTAAGTATGCGTGAAGTTACTTTGAATAAGTATCACAAAAAAGACGTTTAACCTTTATTCTGCATGATAGAAAATATTTATAACGAGAGAAAGCACTTAGCTACAATATTACGATCTTCTTTTTCTAAAAAAGGAGTTAATTTTTTTTCGGAAAAAAGTAATGAATTGCAGTTAGGATTTATGTCCTATGACACTGGACACGCAATTAAACCCCACAAGCATAATAAAATTGAAAGACAAATTTTTTCTACCCAAGAAGTTCTCATAATAAAAAAAGGTAAATTAAAGGTAAATTTTTTTAATGATGAAAATAGCTTAATATCAAGCTATATCCTTTTTGCTGGAGACGTTATTCTGCTGATTTCAGGAGCTCATGGGTTTGAA
>Ga0209768_10002945_pt1 | contig 10390 bp, 13 predicted proteins | sample LauGreSBDMM110SD_3_FD_187564 | JGI IMG/M metagenome (GOLD analysis project Ga0209768, IMG submission 187564) | Freshwater lake microbial communities from Lake Michigan, USA - Sp13.BD.MM110.SD (SPAdes) (version 2) | ecosystem: Environmental > Aquatic > Freshwater > Lake | place: Lake Michigan... | reverse complement strand
GCACCACCACAACGACCGCATCTTCTACAAGTACTGGGGGTACCACCACGGCAGCGCCCAGTGGTGGCGCGGCTGGCGGCGCCGCTGCAACTGCCCCAGCTGGTTCGGCTGCGGGGTCATCGACCACCAGCGCTTCGGCCCCCGCAACGGCCGCTGCCAAACCAGGTGCCGCCGCGCCAGCCGCAGCGGCTTCTCCCAAAGCCGCTCCAGCGGCCGCTGCCAAGGCTGCGGCGACTCCCTCTGCGGCGAAAACGGCCGTTGGCAAAGCCGCAACGGCGACCACCAAAACGGCCGATGCCAAAGGTGCTAATGCCAAAGCCAGCGGCACCAGTGCCGCCTCCAAAGCCGCCGCACCTAAAACCGCCACGGCGAATGCCGCCGCAGCGGCCGCCAGAAGTCAAGCCGCCGTGGCAGCTGCCAACGCCGCTCGCACTGCCGCCATGGTCAGTGCGGGCCTGAACCGACCCGGCATGGGCAGCCCAGGCATGGGGGGCGCTGTCATGGTCACCCCCCCACGGCCCTTGGCTGTCATCCGACCACCGGCCACGGACCGTGAAAACGCAGACCTGTTGGCCCGCTTGCGCAAAGAGGCCATGGAAAAACCTTTTGACCCCAGCACGGTGCGTGTGACCAAGCACGATGCCAAGCCCATGCCCGTTGTGGACAAGGTGCTGGAGAAGGAGATGTTGGCCCCCTATGACCCCGTCAATGCGGTATTGGTGACCGCCATGACCCCCCAAGAGGAGTTGAAAGAATCCTTTGAATCGACGCCTTCACCGCGCAGGCCGGTGCAATTGGATCCACGCCGATCCAAAGCATCGACCAACTATTACGAAAGCATGGAATCGGTGAACCTGATGTCCATGTTGACCCTGTTCTTTATGCCCTGAAAAATGTATTGGAAACACCATGGAATGGCTTTATCAACTTGAGATCTACCAAATTATTTTTACCCTGGCGGGTGGTGGTTTGTTGGTGACGGCCGTCATACCTGGCTTGATCCGTTGGAAGTTCAAACTCGAGCCCAGCGAGTCCTTTGGCAAGGGCGCCGACGATGCGTTCAAGTTGATCATCTCCATCACCTTGCTGCTCACCGCGTTTAGCTTGGTGCGGGTTCAAGGCGATCACCGCAATGCCGAAGATTTGGTGGCCCGGGAGGCGGCTTTGGTTTTTAAACTCAATCGTGCCTTGCATGGATATGGTGGCCAAGAAGCGGCAGAGTTGCGTGTTGATTTGCTGGCCTATGCCAAAGCCATCGTCGACGACGAATGGCCGCTGCTGGAGACCCAGCAACGCAGCGAGGTGGCCTCGGTGTTGTTGGCCGACATGACCAAGGGTATTCGCATGCTCGACCCCAAAAACATGGTGCAGCAAATTGCCCGCGGCGAGGTGATCAGCACCATCGCGCAGTTGTCAGACATACGGGAAGCGCGCATGGCGACCACCCAATTGGGCTTGCCCACTTATTTGCGCAACAGCTTGCTCTTTGCCATCGTGGTGCTCATCCTCATGTCGTGGGTACAAACGCCACTGCTGAAAATGGTGGCAGCCGTGAGCGGTGTGACCATGGGCATTTCCATCTTGATGACGCTGCTGATCAGCTTGGAAAATATTTACAAGGGCGACAGCAAGGTCACGGCCGAGCCGATTGAGCGGATATTGCCCTCCATTGGCCCTTGAACCTGCTGATGGGCGGCATGCGTATGCGGCAAAATCCTTCTGTTTAAGCGTCAACTGTCGATCTGACCTTGGGGTCAACGGCGGATGGCAGCCGTTCACTTGCCATGACTTTTCATTCCATGCTCGACACCCCCTCTCCTGGTCATTCATTCGCGCCCATGCGCGTGTTTGTGCTGGGTGCCACCGGCACCGTGGGCCGTGCCACGGTGGCTGCCTTGGTGGCTCAGGGCCACCAAGTGGTCTGCCTTGTCCGGAATCGATCGGGCGTGAATGGCGCTTGGGCCCCTCAAGACGCACCCAAAATATTGCCCGGTGCTGAGCTTCGTTTTGTCGATGCGCTCACTCCCCAATCGTTGGCGGAAGTGGGGTTTCGGGGTGAGCGTTTTGACGCGCTGGTGTCGTGTTTGGCCTCTCGAACGGGCTCGCCCCGCGACGCTTGGGCGATTGACCACCAAGCCCATGTGGACGCCTTGAGGGCGGGCCAAGCCGCAGGTGTGGGGCACATGGTGCTGCTCTCAGCCATTTGTGTGCAAAAGCCCTTGCTGGCTTTTCAGCACGCCAAGCTGGCCTTTGAACAGTGCCTGATCGAGTCGGGCATCAATTACTCCATCGTCCGGCCCACGGCGTTTTTCAAATCCTTGTCGGGGCAAGTTGAGCGCTTGCGCCGTGGCAAACCGTTTTTGCTGTTTGCCGATGGCCAGTTGACCGCTTGCAAACCCATCAGCGACACTGACCTGGGGCAGTACTTGGCCGATTGCCTCACGCTGGCAGAGCGGCACCGCCGCATCTTGCCCATCGGTGGGCCGGGGCCAGCCATCACCCCCTTGCAGCAAGGCCAACACCTGTTTGAGTTGATGGGCCAGACACCGCGTTTCAAGCGGGTTCCCGTGGGTTTGCTGGACGCCATCATCGCCACCTTGTCGGTGTTGGGCAAGCTCTCCTCCACCTTGGCCGATAAGGCAGAGTTGGCTCGCATTGGGCGTTATTACGCCACCGAATCAATGTTGGTGTGGGACGAAAAAACCGGCCGCTACGATGCCGATGCCACCCCTTCGACGGGCCGCGACACTTTGTGGGCGCATTACCAAGCCCTGGTCAAGGGCGACCAATCCACCGAGCTTGGAGACCACTCGGTTTTTTAAGATCCAGTGCTGATGAAGCCAGGGTTTTTTGCATCCCGTTTGGCCCATGGGGTCATGGGTGCGTTGGGTTCTGCACCTTGTTTAGCCAGATACCATTCAAACTTCACTTCCATCGAGCGCCGCATGAACTTTCAAACCCAACATCTGGCCACCTTGGCCAAATACGCCGGTATCAGCTTTATTGCGGGTGCGGTCAACCATGGCATGTTCAGCGAGCAACGGTCTTTGTTGACGGCGGCCATCGGTGTGGTGTTCTATTTGATCGGCGCAGCGATGGAGCTCAAAGCCGCCAATGACGGCAGCAAAAGTTGGGCTGATTTGCTGGGCTTTGGCATCGTGGCATCGATCGGTCTGGGCTTTTTCACCGGTGGCTTGCAGCATTTTCCGGATTCGCCAGAACGCAGTTTGTGGGTGGTGCCGCTGGGCTTCTTTTTGAGTTTGCTGGCTTTGTATTTCAGCCAAGAGTGGCGCAGTCGCATGGGGTTCAAACCCCTGGCCATTTACACCGGCAGCACGGGTGTCTTGGTGATCGCTGGCGCGGTGTTTGCGGCCTCCTACTGGTCGGACAACGCGGGTGATGGCCATGACCATGCCCACAGCCATGACAGCGCACCCGTGGCCGCAGCGGCCAATACGGCCGTTATTCGCAATGTGGTCATTGAGGTGAACGACAACATGCGCTTCGACCCGGGCACCTGGCAAGCGCAGCAAGGTGAGGTGTTGCGCTTGATTGTGGTCAACACCGGCAAAGTCAAGCACGAGTTGGTGGTGGGGCAAGTCCAAGAACTGGCCGAGCATGCCAAAGCGATGCGCCAGTCCAAAGGGGGCCACCACCACCATGACAACGCTGTGGCTGTGGAGCCAGGTCAATCGGCAGTATTGATGTTCACCTTTGACAAGGCGGGTGAATGGGGCATGGCTTGCTTTGAGCCCGGCCACTACGAGGCGGGCATGAAGGGCTCTGTGCAGGTCAAGCCCCAGACCTGAATCGGGGCCGGGTTGGCCCGCAAGCCCTCACCGCCAGGGCTTAAAAGTTGAGCTTGATGCCGCTGTCTTGCACTTCAATGCTGTCGAGCCGTTTGCCGATCATGTCGGGCACATGGTAGACAGATGTGCCATCCAACAGGGTCAGCACGGTGGCGTTGAGTGTGCTGGCCACCGCAGCAGACAACTCCTTGCCATCGGCGGTGCTGAGCTTCAAAACATTGACTTTTGAAATTTCGATGTCGCCTTTGTCTTTGTTCCACACGGGTTGGGTGTCGATGCAAAAGTCGCCATTGGCTTTGGGCAGCTTGCTGGCCCAAGTACCGCACAGCTCTACTTTTTGACGCTGCTTGCTCAAGCCCATCGTGGGTTTGTCCAGGGTGATGGTGGCTTTTTCTTTGGGGAATTTTTTGGCCACGGCGATGTCGATCAAGCCCTTGGGCACGCTGATGGAAATGGCTTGGGCGCTGCCCGCAAAAACCAGCCAAGCCAGTGAGAGGTAAATGCTTTTGTTCATGGCTCAAAGGGGTTAGGTGGCTGACACAAAGGTGCTGATGAATTGGTTGATCTCTTGCTCAGCCGCTGGGCCTGCCAACAAGCCTTGGCGCCAGCGCAAGGGAATGGCTTCAAAGCCCAACCAAGCGCCCATCAAAGCCCCCAGCACCGCGCCACGGTGGCAATTGTCGCCGCCAGCGTTGGTGTTGGCGATCAGGGCGGCCTCAAAGTCTTGGTTGTAGCGTGCGGCCAAATACAACACGCTGGGGAAGGAGTCTTCGATGTAACACGCGGGGCTGTACATGGCCCCAATCACTTGGCTGACGTTCACAGAACTGCCCGGGGCCTTGGCCAGCAAGGCGCTCAAACCTTTGCCCAATGGGGAAGCCTGGCTTTGCAACCAAGCGACCATGTCGGTGGGCGGAGAAAACACCAGGCCCGCCAACAATTGGGCATAAGCCGTGGCAAACACCTCCAGGGGTTGCGACAAATGGGTCAAGCGCATTTGCGTCAAAGCCGCTGCCACGGCCTTCTCAACCCCATGCTGAGCGGCCGTGCCCAAGATCACCGGGGCCAAGCCGACCAAGCCACCGATGGACGCGGTGTCGTGCCCTTCGGCGCCGGCACAGCGGTTGGGCGGGATGCCCTTTGCCCAGTTGGCAAAAAAGTCGCGGTGGTAAGACTCAGCATAGGTGTCGTTGTGGCTGTCGGGCGTGGTCATGAAGTCCACATAGCCGGACAAAAAGTCTGCTGTATCGTGCCCTTGCTGGCTTGTCATTCAAGGTGTTTTCACCCGCTTGCATGCCTTGGTGGTAATGGCGGTTGGGCGGCCCCCAGTGGTGCTTTTTGCCCTTGAGAATGACTTCGCCCACCACCTCACCCACCTGTACGCCACGACCGGCGCGTGACGTGCTGGACAAAGACATGATGGAGCTGGGGTGGTGCGCTTTGGGCGCTTGGAAGTCGCGCAGTTCGCCAAAGTCGCGCTGTAAATCGGACAAGCGGTAGTACCAATGCACCGGCATGGCCAGTGCGTCGCCCACCAACATGCCCCACAAGGCACCTCGGATGCGGTCAGCGGGGGTCAAAGCTTTGGGTTCGGAGTGGTGTGTCATCGTGTCGGTTGGATCGAGGTGGCAGGGTACACAGGCGCGACCAAGGCCCACAGGCTTTGCCCGGCCAGCCAAGTCACCCGCTGTTGGGTGGCGAATCTTTTCAATGGCAGGGGCATGGCTTGCAAACTCACGCAAACCAGGTGAGAAGCATCGTGCGCCTCGCGCTCATTCAATAAGGCTTGCAGGTTGTCCATGCCCCACGCCGCGGCCTTCCAGCGTTTGGCGCACACCAGTGTGGTTTGCCCCTGGCGCGTTAACTTGAAGTCGGCCAAGCCCTGCGACAAAGCGGTCACGGTGTAGCCCTGGTGCAAAAAAGCCTGGCTCAGCAGGGGCGAAAACTCGCGCCAATGCATGGCGGCCAGGGCGCTTTGCAACGCATCGGCTTGGGCGGGGCTGAGAAGGTTTCGTTGGCGCCAAGCCGCCATGGCACCGATCACCGCAAATGGGAGGCTGCACAAAGCACCCACCACCTTGTATTCGGTGGGCAAAAGGGCCGAGGACGCCAGTGAAATGGCGGCCACCAGCAGAAAGCTCATCCACCAAGGCGATCGCAACAAGATCGCAAACAAGGAGCGATCGGACATTTTCCATTTCATCTGGTCAGCACCTGCCATGTAGGGAGGTGCATTATGGGTGCAGGCTTGAAAGGCCGGCGTGGGCAGGGCTGGCAGGCCCCACATCCGCAGCGGCTTTGGGTGCTTCAGTTGGTCTTGGGTGCCGCCGTGACGCTGGTCGGGTCAATGGGGACTCTGATGGGCGCGTTATTGACCAGGCTGTTTTGGGTGCCCACCGTGCTGCCGGGTGCGGCAATGTTGCCGTAGTTCAAGCCGCCAATGGGGGGCAAACTGGCAGGGGCGGATTGCACAACGGGGGCACGGGGCACGCCAGAGCTGACGACCTCGGTGCTGGACTTGCGTTCTTTGGCCAGCGACTCGTACAGGCCTGCAATTTGCGATGGGTTGCTTTTGGCCATGGTCTCAAAGCTGGCGTCGATGATCATGTTGATGTCATGCGTGTGGGCTGTGCCCAACCAGTCCGGGCTGTTTGATTTGATCGCGGCAATTTGCTCTTTGTTGCAACTGCCAATGAATTTGCGCAACCAATCTTCGGCCAACTTGGCCCTTTGGGCGGCATCGTTGGTGCGCAGGCTCATGCCTTTGAAATGCGCCACCAAACAACCAGCGGGCTTTTCATCTTGCGCCCAGACCGATGTGCAGGCCAAGGCCAAGGCGACGATGGGGGGGAACAAGTGTTTCATCTGCAGGGCTTTCGTCGTGGGTGCTGGGGCGGTTGGTTCATCACGTTGGGGTAAAAAATCGGGCTCTCGCCATCAAATCGGCAGCCCGGCTTGAAACTTGAGATCAAAACCAGGTGCCCGGCTTCAAAGTTGGGCACATCCAGGGGTCGCCATCATGCCCTTGGCTCGCCATGGGGCATCGGCAGTGATGATTGTGCGCCATTAAGCTGATCGCTATTGAGGTCTGCAAAGTTGTATTTTTGTGGACAAGGCTTAAAAGATTTGAAGCCCCATGCCCGTTTGATTGACCTGCATCAATCATGGGCGAATCAAGTGCGCATGTTTGTACTTTAGCCAACCAAACACATTTTGATCTCCATACCATGGGCTCACCTCACTCTATGGACAACCTTGCTATGAATATCCAACTTTTAAAAAGAACGCTGATGGCGATGGCCTGGTTGATGATGGCGGCCTGCAAGCCGACGCCCACCGTGGTCAGCGACCCCTATGCCGCATCTGCCATTGAACTGAAATCGCCACCGGCCCAAGTCAGTGCCGTGCGACACACCGGCCCCTATGCCGCAGGTAACTCTTTGAGCTACAGCGCAGAGTTGAGTCCACTGGACCCGGCGCCCATCAAGCGGGTGCAGTTGGACACCACACACAAGGTCATTGAGATTGCCCCGGGTGTTCACTTCAGTGCTTGGACATTCGGCGATCAAGTCCCAGGGCCAGCCATTCGGGCTCGGGTGGGGGATAAGATTCAATTCAGCATGACCAACCGCAGCGATGAAACGCTGCCCAACATGGCCATGGTGGTTGCGCCCATGATGCACTCGATGGATTTTCATGCGGCCATGGTGTCGCCCCAGGACAAATACCGATCCATCGCGCCAGGACAAACCATTGAATTTGAGTTCACCCTGAACTACCCAGGTATCTTCATGTACCACTGCGGTACGCCAATGATTTTGGAGCACATTGCCTCAGGCATGTATGGGGCCGTGATCGTGGAACCCAAAGATGGCTACCCCACCAAAGTCGACCACGAATATCTGGTCATTCAAAGTGAGTTTTATGCCAAACCAGACCCGGCTGGTAAAAAAGTGGCAGGTGCACCGCTGTATGTGTTGGACGCAGAGCGCCTCAAGTCTTCGCAACCAACCCACACGGTCTTTAACGGCGTGCACAACGGCATGGTCAAAAAACCATTGCCTGCCAAGCCCGGAGAACGGGTGCGCCTGTTTGTGCTCAATGTGGGGCCCAGCAAAACATCGAGCTTTCACGTGGTTGGCACCATCTTTGACCGGGTGTGGTTTGAAGGCAATCCCGATAATCAAATGCGTGGAATGCAAACGGTGTTGCTGGGTTCGAGCAACAGCGCCATTGTTGAAATGCTCATCCCTGAAGCGGGCTCTTACATCATGGTTGACCACCACTTTGCCAATGCCTCGCAAGGCGCCATTGGCTTGATCTCGACATTGCAAATGCCCAAACCCGTCGATTTGGAACATCACAATATGGAGGCCAGTGGCTCCCCTAAAGATTCTTTTGCCGCCATGGGGAAGATGGCATTTGAAACCAAATGCTTTGCCTGCCACTCCATTGGCCAAGGCAATAAATTGGGCCCTGACTTGGCTGGGGTGACACAAAGGCGCACAGACCGCTGGTTGACCCAATGGATGACAGCGCCTGAAAAAATGTTGATCAGCGATCCAGTGGCCAAAGCCATGCTGAAGGAATACAACAACATTGCCATGCCCAACCAAGGCTTGAGTGCCAATGAAATTGCGCAATATCTGGCGTACTTCCATTGGATCGATGGTGCGGGAAAAGCAAACACACAAGCGCCACCCACCAGTGCCAAGGGCCATTGATCATGGGCGCAAAAAAGTGGGTGGCTTGGGTGTCGCTGCTGGTGCCGATGCTGGCCATGGCCTGTGGCCATTGCGAGGAGGACTTGGTTGCGTCCGTTTATGACCATGGCTTGGTGCTGCGCAGCCAGAGCTTGAAGCAACGCATCATGTACATGGCCTGGGATGGCCCTGTCGCCAGGGACGACGCCACAGCGCGTCGCTTGATGCAGGAGGCTTCCCGAGCAACGGGCGTCACCCCTGGAAGCGTTCGCGTTTCAGTCCAACCTGCGGCCTTGTCTGTGGCGTTCAATCCGGCAAAAACCAATCGGGCCCAGATCGAAGCCAGTCTGCAAAACAGGTTGACCAAAATGCATGTGATGGTTTTGCCGCTTGCAGAGCGGCCCTGACCACGGGAAGAGCCGACTAGGATGAAATGCGTCAACGATGGGCGAGCACATAAACCCCACGTGTAACGGGTCATATACGTTTTCATATGTCAAATTAAATTGACATCGGTTTAATATGTGCGCCTGAGCTCAGGCAAACCCCCATCCAGGCGGCCCTGATGGTTCTCACCCGGGAGATGGCTTTGAACATGTACATCGTTGTGTTCCTCTTGTTTGGCGCTGGATTTGGTCTCTTGACATTCTCTTATCGCCACATTTTCAGCGAGGGGCCCAACAAGGTCGAGACACCCCCGGATGGCCCCACCCTGGCCAGTCGCGTCTTATGGGCCATGGTTTGTACATTCTTGTGGCCCATCATGATCCTCACCGGGATCAACTCAGCTTGGATCCTGGCCAAGCGCAAACGGCAGGCAGCAGTTGCAGACCAATGAGCCTGGGGCTGGCCATCTGATCAGCGGTTGATCACCACATCTCTATCGGCCCATACAAGGCGCGGGCCCGGCCTTGGGTGTTGTCGCTGTCGGTCATGATGGCGATACCGATCAAGCGCCCAGGCGGGCGCCCAAACGCTTTCTCGTAATCGGCACGGATGTCTCGATCGATCAAATGGTGCGTCTGCCCACCGCTTGGTCCGGCCACCACCACCTTGCGGACGCGGTCGATGCGGGGGTTGTGCACCACGCTGCCAACCTCTCTTTGGGGGCACCACACATACATCAGCGTGGCATAGGGCATGGGCTCACCGGTCATCAAATGGCTGAGCTCGCTGAGGGCGGATTCGCGCGCTGAAAACTCGCTGCGATCGCCGTCAAAAGCCAGAATGATCCGTACGGGAGAGTCTTCCTTATCTTGACGAGCCACATCGGCGTTCATCAGAGGCTGCTCAATGACCAGTGGGAAGCGGATGCGCGAATACGGCCCAAGGTGTGGATCGATCTTTTGCCTGAGCATGCTGGCCGAGCTTTGCGCATCGGCGCGCAGCCAAGCCTGACCGTCAAGGTTAACCGGGGTGTAAGTGGTGGCGCTCTTTCCTGGAAAACGCACTTCCCGCCATTTGGCCTTGTCGGCGCTGTGCCAAACCTGGCCACCTGGTTCGATGCTCGGCTGATGCACCACACCGCTGGGCGGGATGTGTGAGCAGCCCACCAAAGCGACCAGGGCCAGTACGCCGCCGCACCAGAGCAGCGCCTGGTGAAGTGAAGGTTGCCATGCAAAGGTGGGTTTTGGGCCAAGGCTAAAGCGCATGAACCCAATGTACATAAAGTAATAATGACCCACCAGCTATCAGGTCACTCAACACTTTGGGCCCACGCGGGTTGTTCTGCGCCAACAAAAAATGCACACCTCGTTAGAGCGTGTGGATGTGATGATTGAAGTAAGAAGGTCAAAACTTCAATACTTTTTGTCCCAGATGAAATCGTTAAGTCGCATTAAGCCATTGATTTCATGAGATTTTTTGGTGGCGCTTCAC
>Ga0209768_10002944_pt1 | contig 10392 bp, 11 predicted proteins | sample LauGreSBDMM110SD_3_FD_187564 | JGI IMG/M metagenome (GOLD analysis project Ga0209768, IMG submission 187564) | Freshwater lake microbial communities from Lake Michigan, USA - Sp13.BD.MM110.SD (SPAdes) (version 2) | ecosystem: Environmental > Aquatic > Freshwater > Lake | place: Lake Michigan... | reverse complement strand
TGCTGGCAATTGTTTTTGCCGTTCCATTTGGTTTGTTGAGCTCATCAAACATTGTGAAGCCATGGGTATATCAACCCGTTAGAAGACTCATGGATGCGTTTCGTGCAATCAATGAGATGGTTTTTGCTCTATTATTTATTGTTGCGGTTGGTCTCGGACCTTTTGCCGGAGTTATGGCGTTATTCGTTCACACAACAGGCTCACTTGCAAAATTATTTTCTGAAGCAGTTGAGGCAGTTGACCGCAGACCAGTTGAGGGGATTCGAGTCACTGGCAGCCATCCAATAGCTGAGATTATTTTTGGTATTATTCCGCAAGTTTTGCCCTTGTGGGTTTCCTACATACTGTATCGTTTTGAATCAAATGTTAGATCTGCCTCAGTTGTTGGAATGGTCGGTGCTGGCGGTATAGGTGTTGTCTTGTTTGAAGTCATTCGCGGATTTGAATATCAGCAAACTTGTGCAGTATTAATCATTCTTGTGGTTTCCGTTTCAATTATTGATGTCATTTCATCCTATTTGAGGCGTTTAGTAAGTTAGAGATGAATCCTTCTATTTCATTGGGCGTAAATTCAATTACTGAACTAAACAACTTATACCCCCATAAAAAATTCAGCATTTGGCATATACCTGAAATTAATAAAGAAATCCTTTTTAAAATAAAAAGTCAATTAGGTAGTCGAATTGTTTCTCAGCATGTTTATGAAATGGGAATGCCTGATTTAGATGCTGTTTCTGCAGCTCAACATGAGAACACACGCAATAATCAAGGCAAAGATTGTGTCATTTTGGGGATTGGCGGTGGAAGTTTGATGGACTTTCTTAAGGTATTACGATTTGCCTCTTTGAACCCAAACTGGCTAAAAGAAAATCTGAATACTGCCTTAGACAAAGTGACTGAAGACTGTAAACGTCAGCCTTTGATTTTGATGCCAACAACAGCTGGCACTGGTAGTGAAATTACTGGAACAGCGACCATTTGGGATTTCAAGCATAAAACCAAGCATTCTTTATTCGGTAATCAAGTTTATGCAGATTTTGCCATCGTAGATCCTCAGCTTTGTTATGGAGCCCCTTGGATTGTGACGCGTGATTCAGCGTTGGATGCACTATCTCATGCGCTTGAATCAATATGGAACATCCACGCAAATGACGATACTCGGCTTTTAGCAATAGATGCATGTCAAAAGATATGTCCTCAGCTTTCAGTGATAAAAAATAATTTAAATAGCCATATTGCACGTCTTGCCTTAAGCGAAGGTGCCTTATTAGCTGGAATGGCAATGGCACAGACTCAGACTGCCCTGGCTCATAGTCTTTCCTATGAGGACACCCTTGGCAATCAAGTGTCGCATGGTTACGCATGTGCGAGTTGGCTCCCAGTTGTCTGGCAGCTTGTACTGGATACTCCAAATAATCATTTGGTTTGTGATTTTATTCATCAAGCGATTGGGGATTTTTTTGAATCGCCGATGGATATGGTCAGATGGTTAGATAATCTTGGCATCAAGTCTTATGATCCATCTAATATAACGCCTGAAATTTATCAAAAAATTAGCATGGCTAAATCTTCGCCGCGAGGCAGAAACTTTGTAGGTTTTACGCAATCATATGAAAACATATGATTTATTAGTTGTTGGAGCAGGTATTGTTGGATTGGCTCATGCATACGAAGCCTCTAAACGAGGTTTAACAGTTGCAGTTGTTGAGAAAAATTCTCGTTGTGTTGGCGCATCTATAAGAAACTTTGGATTTATTACAGTATCTGGACAGTCAAGTCGAGATACATGGCGGCGTGCCATGTATTCTCGACATGTTTGGCATGAAATTACTCAAAAGGCAGGTATCCCAATTATTCATAATGGCTCTTGGGTAGTTTGTAATAGGCCTGAAGCGTTTGATGTAGCGCATGCATTTTTAAAAACTGAGATGGGGGAGGATTGTGCACTTTTTAGCTCAGATGACTTTTCTGCGCTGCCCACACTAGGCTTTAAAAATATTGATTCCTTGAGGCTTAAACAAATTGCAGGACTTCTCTATAGCCCCTATGAATTTAGGGTGGAGTCCAAAGAGGCCATCCCTCAGTTAGCAAATTATTTAGAAAACACAATAGGTGTAGATTTTTATTGGAAGACCGAGGTCTTATCCATTGATGGCTCATCTGTTCATGCCTCAAATAATCAATTTGATGCTCAAAGAATTGTGGTTTGTCCCGGCGCTGAGTTAACGGGGATAGCCAAACCTTATATTGAGAAACATGATTTGAAGCTCTGTACGCTCCAAATGCTCAGAATCCAGGTTCAGGAAGGCTTCATACTGCCTGGAAGTGTTATGACCGATAACAGCTTAGCTAGATATTTAGGATGGTCAGAGTTGCCTGAAGCCAAGGCCCTTAAAGAGCGCATTGCAATAGAGATGCCTGAGTATGTCATAGAGGGCATTCATTTGATTGTCGTGCAAAGTGCGGATGGTAGCCTGGTGGTTGGAGACTCCCATCGTTATGGATCTTCTGAAAATGTTTTTGCAAGTGACAAAATTGAACAACTGATTATTGAATTGATGTACCGGGTTTTAAGTATTACAGAGCATACGGTGATTGAACGTTGGACTGGGGTCTATCCAGTCTCCAATGCATTCGATGCATTGATTGAAAAAGTATCTCCAACAATGAGAGTTGTAATAGTAAGTAGTGGAACAGGGGCAAGTACAGCTTTTGGACTTGCAAAAGATAATTTTGATGAATGGTTAGGGTGATAATGAAAACTTCGGTGAAAGCAGTTATTTTTGATTGGGCCGGTACGACGGTCGATTATGGTAGCAGAGCTCCTATGGGTGCTTTTGTTAAATTATTCGAGTCCGAAGGAATTGAGATGACTATTGCTCAAGCCCGTATCCCGATGGGAATATCTAAATGGGAGCATATTAATTTCCTTTTGAATCTTCCTGAAGTTCAAAGTCAATGGCTTAAGATTCATGAAGTACCTCATACTGATGCTGATGTTGATCGGTTATTAGATATTTTTGTGCCGATTAATAAGGTGAGCATTCTAGAGTACAGCCAATTAATTCCGGGAGTAGCCACGCTAACCAAAGCACTGCGTGAGCGTGACATTAAAATTGGCTCAACAACTGGGTATACCAGAGAACTCTTAGATTTGTTGCTACCAATTGCTAAAGAGCAAGGTTATGAAGTTGATGTCTTCTCTTATTCAGGAGATACCCCGCTGGGTCGACCATCCGCTCAAATGATGATTAAATGTGCCAGACAGCTAGGCTTGGATAATCCGCTCTCATTCATTAAGGTGGATGATACGCAGCCGGGGATTGAGGAGGGTAAGTCATTTGGGTCTTGGACCGTTGGCGTCGCGGTGAGTGGAAATACGCTTGGCCTTTCTCTTGAGGAGTTAAATGCATTACCAGAAGAAGAGGCTGCTCGCCTAAAAAATGCAGCGAGAATAAAGATGCAAGAAATGAAGCCTGATTTTGTGATAGATTCCGTTGCGGATTTATTGCCCATCGTTGATGAAATTAATGAGCGGATTTCAAGAGGTGAATTTCCAAAAAATTAAAAATTAGACTTGAATACAACAATTTTTCTAGTTGTTTTATTTGGTGCTTTATTGCATGCATTCTGGAATACGCAGATTAAATTATCCCCAGATAAGCCATTAGAGACATCTCTAATGAATTTAACTGGAAGTATTTTAGTCTTCCCGGCCTTAATAATTTTTGGAATTCCTGATCAATCTGTATGGCCATACATAGCCGTCTCCTTAGCCTTGCATATTATTTATTATCACTCCTTGGCTAATGCATATCAATGGGGTGAGATGTCCCTCACTTACCCAATTATGCGGGGAGTTGCGCCTATTATTTTGCTGATCTTGTCGATTCTCTTGAATGAAGATAGCTTTACCTTATATCAAACTATTGCAATTTTCTTCATCGGATTTGGTTTAATTTTTTTAAGTACTGTATCCCAAAAAAACAAAAAATTAATTAAAGCAATATCTTTTTCGCTTCTAAATGCCTTGACCATAGCACTCTATACAATTGTGGATGGTCTTGGGGTGCGAGCCTCCGAAAATCCTTTTTCATACATTGCCATGCTGTTATTTATAGATGGATTTTTATATTCAACCATTGTTTTTAATCAGCGCTTATGGGCAATAAAATCGATTGGACAGTATTCAATCAAGCGCTGGCCATTCTTTCTAAGTGGCGCGATTGCAACTATTAGTTCATACGGTATAGCACTATGGGCAATGACTGTCGCTCCTATTGGAATTGTTGCTGCATTAAGAGAAATATCAGTTTTATTTGTTTTTTTAATAGCCATCTTTTTTCTCAAAGAACAGTTCGGAAAATATAGGTGGTTTGGGGTTTTATTAGTATTAGCAGGAGTGATTTTGATTAAGCTTGAAAGCTAAAGAGACGGCGAATCACTATTTCTACAGAACTGTCCTTATTTCTAGTGCCGCTCCAGTGTAAATATCCCACTTGGATTGAATGACGTCACTTTGACCTTAAAGGGATGCTTGAGAATGTCGGTTAACCCGACAAATTAGACATTTGACCGTCCGCAGATACCAATTCGGATCCGTGGCATTCCACCCAACCCCAGGGTTCTCGGTGCCTATGCCACACCTGTTTTTAAAACCTTAATGCCATTATTTATGCTGTTGTTCTAGCTCATTTTTACAGCTTCTAAGGCGTAGGTCGCACGTTCGAATCGTGCTGGGCAGGCCAATTTATTGAGAATTCTACTGATCTGATGGTGAAGTATTTGCTGTAATGCTTTCAAAAATTGAGGCTTAATTTGAATTTGACTGCCTCTATAGATTTCACAATGACGCCGAGTGCGAAATTCTTACTTGATTGGTGTCCCATCGCCGCCCAGCGGCAATGATGTTGTGGCAGGCACATTACCATTCTGAAGGAGCATAAATGCAGTAATCGCAGTTTTCTGTTGATCATTGATCTTGTTCGGGTCATCAAAGGGCATGAGCATTTGTAGATAGTCAAACAAGCCTTTGGCGGTCAAAAACTTTTTGATATCCTGACCTTGACCCCAAATCGGTCTTGGAAATGCTACCGCATCTCGCCCATTGACGCCATGGCATACTGAACAATTACTTTGATAAAGCTTTGCTCCGTCAATAATTTGTGGGCTAGCATTTGTGGGGAGTGAAGGGGAGCTTCCTTGGGCGCTTGTCATACTTGAAAAGGCGATTAAAGAAAAGCTCATGAGGACAAGGAATTGAGTTTTCATTGCAAGTAAATAAAAAAGTGTCTTAGACAAAATATCTAAGACACTTTTGCCTCAGTTAATTAAACAACTTGGACACGGAATTTCGGAATTGCACCATTGGCCATGCCTAACTGATTAAACGGCACAGTTTCGGGTTGAGTATTACCCTTCATATCCACACCCCGCGTCTCAATCACATGGTTGCCTGCTGTTGCATTCCATGGGAAGTCAAAGCGAACCCAAGTGTAGCGACCCAGATTGGGCTGCATAATTGAGGCTTTCTGCCATGGCCCTCCATCGACACGGTATTCCACGTGCTTAATGCCGTATTGGGGTGCCCAGGCATAGCCCTTAATCATTTGCTTTCCTGCAGCGAGCTTTGGTAATTCACCGCGCTTGAGAGGATAGTTTGCTGGAATGGACGGAGATTTCTCCAAGACCAACGGCACCGTGATTAACGACTTAATTGGCATCCAGGTCACCATTGGACCTTTGACATCCTCTGGGGTGACGCCAATAAACTCATCGGTAGCTAAAATTTTCGGAACTGGGTAATCAGGCCCGATGTAGGCTTCACCCTTTGTATTTAGGCGTACCCAATGATTGAAGTTATCAATCTTAATATCCGTTAACCACTTGATCGAGGCAGTTCCTCCAAAACCAGGAACTATTAGTCGTACTGGTGCTCCATGGTCAGCTGTCAAGGCATTACCATTCATCTTGTAGCAAATTCCGATATCGTTTTGACGCGATAAAATATCTGCAACTTGAATCGGTCTTTCCATATCATTGCCATCAACACCAGATCTGAAAAGTGCAGATTTCGCGTCCTTCCTGAGACCGACCATGCCAAATATTTGGTTTAACGATACATATTGCCATTCGGCCTGACCAATAGCGCCAAGCACCCAGTTTCCACCAGCTACCTTCATCTGGTCTTGCTGTTCCCAGAAGAGGCTACGTCCATTACCGTGGCACTCCATGGTTGCAATAATGGTTCTGGATGGCATCTTGATGAGATCGTCGTATGTAATTTCGATTGAGCGATCAACGGCATTGCCGTGCACCCTCATCTTCCAGTTCTTAGGATCTAAGATAGGCTTTTGCTCCACCATCGGAGTGGGGTAATGATTACGAACATAAAATTCTTCTACAGGCGTAATGTAAGTACTAAAGTCCCAATAATTACCACTGCGGACCGTGGCGCCAATGTTTAGTAATCGGGAGTCATCTTTGAGCAAGGCTTTACGTGCAGCAGTAGCAGCACCAGCTCCAGGAGCAGATTGGGCATTCGCAAATAAAGGGGCTACAGCGGAGGCTGCGCCAAAAGCAGCGGCAGAGACAAAGAAGCGACGGCGATCAGATTGCGGACCAATCTTAAGTGCTTCATCAATTAACTTCAATTCCTGTTGTTGCTGGTTCTTAATGGACATATAAACTCCTTTTAAGTAGCGCTAAGGGCGGTACACATTCTTTATAATATTTTGATAATCTTAAAACTATCAGTACATATACCGAAAGGGTTAACCATTAACTTTTTAGTGTTTAAACGAAACCAAAACCCTTGCCAAACTCATTAAGTCATTGAATTTTCAAGGGGTGGCATAATTAATAAATTAGATTTAAGGTAAAAGATGAATAACATTGATGCAGTCAATGTCTTTTTAGCTCTCGGACAAGAAACCCGTTTAAATACCTTTCGCCTCATTGTGCAGCGCGGCGATGTGGGTTTAACTCCCAGTGAAATTAGTGAAAAGTTGGGCATTCCTAATGGAACATTAAGTTTTCATTTGAAAGAGCTTTCCAATGCAAAACTGATATTGGTTGAGCGAAAGGGTCGCAATTTAATTTATCGACCCGCTGCAGATCGGATCGACAAGCTTTGCAATTTCTTATTAGAGAATTGTTGTGGTGGTAAGCCGTGTATGACATCACAAAGTAAAAAGAAAGAGAAGTGCTAAATCGTTGGATAGTTTGAAATGTCGGTTTTCCCGACAAAACATATTCCACAGACATCAATTTTCATTCTAAATTGCTGAATGGTTTGTTTAATCGTCTAGAGACATTTTCTTTTTAGGCGAAGAGTGCGCGCTCAAGTCAAGATATCGGCAAAAAAATTAAAGCCAAAATGAGGCGTCGTTTATGGCTATAGGCTAATTAAATAGATCTTTGATTAACCCTTTTAGATAATTCTTCAGCACTCTCTTTTCGCTCGCTATAGCGGTCTGTCAAATAAGCTGAAACGGAACGGGTTAATAAAGTAAATTTGACCAACTCCTCCATCACATCAACTACACGATCGTAATTGGCTGATGGTTTCATTCGATTGTTGTCATCAAACTCTAAAAATGCTTTGGGTACAGAGGATTGATTGGGAATGGTGATCATCCGCATCCATCTTCCCAGAATACGCATTTGATTAACAGCATTAAAAGATTGCGAACCACCGTTCACTTGTAATAAAGCCAGGGTCTTACCTTGACTAGGCCTTACTGCGCCAATAATTAAAGGTATCCAATCAATTTGAGACTTCATCAGTCCTGTCATTGCGCCATGGCGCTCGGGACTGCTCCAAACCATGCCTTCAGACCACTCTACCAGTTCTCTTAGTTCTGCAACTTTAGGATGTGTTTCGGGGGCATCATCTACTTGGGGCAACCCATGGGGATTAAAGAACCGTGTTTCACAGCCCATTTCTCTCAATAATCTTTCAGCTTCTTCTGCTAAAAGGCGACTAAAGGACCTTTCCCTAAGAGAGCCATATAACAGCAATATCTTTGGTGGATGACTTAATGGGGCTACAGTTCGTAGCTTTTCAAGATCAGGCTTGTGAAAGAGTGCTTTGTCGATATTAGGAAGGTCGGTCATGAATGAATGTTAATCAAAATCGGTGAAATAGCTCAAAACATCTATAAAAACTAGATTTCATTGAACTGTCACAATAATTCTATTATCATCGAATTATGAAAAATACAGAAGCCGTAAGTGCATTTGAAGCTCTTGGACAAGAGTCTCGCTTAAATGTTTTCCGTTTGATTGTTCAGCGGGGCGATGTTGGTTTGACACCGAGCCAAATCATTGAAAAGCTAGGCATTCCTAATGCGACCTTGAGTTTTCATTTAAAAGAACTCTATCAAGCTAACTTAATTTCGGTAGAGCGTCAAAGTCGCAATCTAATCTATCGCCCCAATGCTCAATTGGTCCAAAACCTCAGTGAGTTCTTATTGGATAACTGTTGCGGCGGTAAGTCCTGTTCACCTGTTAAATCCTCCAAAAAGGTTAAATCGCTATGAAGTCATACAACATTCTTTTTTTGTGCACCCATAACTCTGCGCGCTCAATTATTGGTGAAGCATTGGCATCTACTCATCCAAGTGGAAAATTCAAAGGTTTTTCTGCGGGTTCTACTCCGGGTACAAGCGTAAATCCGATTGCCGCTGACATTGCTACAGAATTGGGAATGGATCACACTTTGCTAAAGTCAAAAAGCTGGGATGTGTACGGGCAACCTGATGCCCCCAAGATGGATTTCATCATTACTGTTTGTGACAATGCGGCTGGTGAGCAATGCCCATTTTGGCCTGGACAGCCTGCTACTGCTCACTGGGGATTTCCTGATCCATCACAAGTTCAGGGTACAGAATTAGAAAAGCGTCACGCATTTAACGACGTCATGAATGGTCTGAAAAGGCGTTTAGATATATTAGCGTCTATGCCCTTAGAGAAACTGGATTCAATGAGCTTGAAGGCAATCCACACTCAAGTATGAGAAGTTATATAAGTGAGTTTGTGGGCACAGCCTTGCTATTAGCAATCGTGGCTGGCTCTGGATTTATGGGCGAGACTTTGGGGGCGGGCAACGCTGCAGTGGCGCTACTTGGAAACAGCATTGCTACTGGGGCAGGGCTCTACGCTTTAATTGTTTTATTGGGGCCGATCTCGGGTGCTCACTTTAATCCCGTTGTCACATTGATGTTTTGGAAGCTAGGGTATCTTGATTTGAAAAAGATGCTTGGCTATTGGGCATGTCAGTTCACAGGCGCTATTGCTGGTATCTGGCTGACACATTTAATGTTCAGCTTACCAATTATTCAAGAATCAACCAAGGTTAGAACAGGATTGGGGATTTGGGTAAGTGAGTTTATATCTACTCTTGTATTGCTTGCAGTCATTCATATTGGCGATAAAGAGGCTAAAGATAAGGTTCCAATGTTAGTTGCTTTGACAGTGACAGCGGGCTACTGGTTTACTTCCTCTACCTTCTTTAGCAATCCAGCAGTAGCAGTGGCAAGGAGCTTAACTAATACATTTGTCGGAATCTCACCTAATGATGTCTTAGGATTTGTTGTGGCTGAGGTCATAGCAGCATTACTGGTTGTGGGAATTCTTGTTCTAGTTAAGCCTAAGGAAGAAAAGACTTATACGAGAGGTCTTTGATGGGCTGTTGTGGGCCGATAGCGGCACCACTCTTGCAGAGTCAAATCACCAAGTCATTACACAGTTTATTACACAGTCCCGATTTAAGCTTATAAGTCATTGAAATTATTAGCCTTTTTAACAGCCACGAATTCTTCTAAGGCGTAGGTCGCACGTTCGAATCGTGCTGGGCAGGCCAAATGCCTCAAGCAATACAAGCAGATATAGTAGCTACAGTGCTGCTTTAGTCCATTGCACAGTTTGTTTGTAGGTTGCTGGTATAAAGTTGTATGAATTTCACATCATTGTGTTGGGCAAGCGTCCAAATATGCGATGATTATTAATGCAGATGAAAAATTGCATTCTTAGTTAAAAAAGTTAGCGTATGAACGTAAAAAATATCATTGGCTCTGTTGAAAATTTATTTCTAATCATCATTGCAATTTTTACTGTTGCAGCGATGGGCCAAGAAATTTACTCACTCATTAGTAATCGTCGTGTTGAGTTACAGGATCTTTTGCTGATGTTTATTTATGCGGAGGTACTTGGAATGCTGGCAGCTTTTTATTCTAGCCATCGCATTCCAATTACAATACCTCTGTTTATTGCAATGACAGCATTGAGTAGATTAATTATTCTTCAGGGTAAAGATGGAAATCCTGCAATCTTGCTCTATGAGAGCGGGGCTATCATCATGATTGCAGGAGCTTGCTGGATTATTAGTCG
>Ga0209768_10002938_pt1 | contig 10409 bp, 4 predicted proteins | sample LauGreSBDMM110SD_3_FD_187564 | JGI IMG/M metagenome (GOLD analysis project Ga0209768, IMG submission 187564) | Freshwater lake microbial communities from Lake Michigan, USA - Sp13.BD.MM110.SD (SPAdes) (version 2) | ecosystem: Environmental > Aquatic > Freshwater > Lake | place: Lake Michigan... | reverse complement strand
ACACGGCAATGAAACACGCCAAGCGCGAACGGAGCGTAGTCTAGTCAGTGCCCGCCTTGCTGTACTTGAGGCAGTAGGACATCAGTTGGGCTTTATGAGCGGCGCACGGACTCGTGGTCCAAAGCCGACTAGGATGTCTGAGGTTTACCCAGAGCTTCAGGCGTGCCTTAAAAGCGCGAACTGAGCGGGCACTGGGTATGTGCAGGCTGCGCGAACTCGAAGAACTTGGTCACTTGCTGGGGATCATGAAAGGCCCCCGAACGCCTGGAAGAAAGCCGAAAGTCTGTTCAGACTGACATCAACCGTTTACCATCTGTCATGGGTCAATAACGCGTCACCGTTGTCGCGACTTGCTGCCACTATTACGACGGATAGGTAATGAAACTGATCGACAACATCAACGACCTGCTGGGTGAGGACATTAAGCAGTCAGTCCAGCCTGGTGCGCGACTCAAAATTGCCGCATCTTGCTTTTCTATTTACGCCTATGAGGCCTTGAAACGCGAGTTGGAATCGGTGGAGTCATTCGAATTCATCTTCACGTCCCCCACGTTCATGCCCAACGAGGTAACCGATGCCGCCAAGAAGGAGCGGCGCGAGTTCCATATCCCTAAGTCGCCCTCTGAAACCCAAAGTGTTCGTAGCTTCTATGGCACCGAGTTCGAGGTGCAGCTCAAAAACAAACTGACTCAGCGCGCCATTGCGCGCGAATGTGCCGACTGGATGCGCCGTAAAGCTAAATTCTTTTCCAATATTGGCGTGGCTCCAATGCAGCAATTCGTAGCGGTGCAGACCGCTAGTCCTGCAGCGCCCAATGTGGTTTACATGCCATTGCATGGCTTCACCGCCGTGGACTTGGGCTACCAACGAGGCAACGCGGTGTCCAATATCGTCAATAAATTTGACGAACCAGCCAATACCAGCGTTTTCTTGAGCCTGTTCAACCAGATATGGACTGATCCCGAGAAGCTGACGGACGTGACCAATTTGGTGTGCGAACACATAGCATCGGTTTACCAAGAGAATTCGCCCGAGCGCATTTACTTCCTGATGCTCTACAACGTCTTTAATGAGTTTCTGGAGGACCTAAATGAAGACGCGCTGCCCAACGACCGCACCGGCTACTTGGATACATTGGTTTGGCAAAAGCTGTTCAACTTCCAGCGCGATGCTGCCACCGGCATCATCAACAAGCTGGAAACTTACAACGGCTGCATTTTAGCTGACAGCGTTGGCCTGGGCAAAACTTTCACGGCTCTGGCTGTCATCAAGTATTACGAGCTACGTAATCGCTCTGTGTTGGTGCTGTGTCCGAAAAAGCTGGCCGATAACTGGATGACTTACAACCGCAACCTCAAAACCAACATTTTCGCCAAGGACCGGTTCAACTACGAAGTGCTGTGCCATACCGATTTGCAGCGCACCAATGGTGAATCCTTTGGCATACCACTCAATCGGGTGAACTGGGGCAACTATGACCTGGTGGTGATTGACGAGTCGCACAACTTCCGCAATAACGATGTCTACAAAGACAAGGAGACTCGCTACCAAAAGTTGATGAACAGCGTCATCAAGCAAGGTGTCAAAACCAAGGTGCTAATGTTGTCCGCCACCCCGGTCAACAACCGCTTCAATGATCTGCGCAACCAACTGGCCTTGGCCTATGAAGGCAATGCCGGGCTGCTGGGTGACAAGCTGCGCACTGAAAAAGATATTGACGGGATATTCCGCCGTGCGCAAGCTGCGTTCAACAACTGGACCAAGTTGCCCCCGGAAGAGCGCACCGCCAGTGCCATCCTGGCCGCGCTGGACTTTGACTTTTTCGAGCTGCTGGACAGCGTCACAATTGCCCGGTCGCGCAAGCACATCGAGACGTTTTACGACACCAAAGACATTGGCAACTTCCCCGAACGCCTCAAACCCCTTTCATTCCATTGCCCGCTGACCCACCGCACCGATGTCATAGGTTTCAACGACATCTTCAACCAACTAAGCCTGTTGAAACTGGCCGTGTATGCGCCAGTCAGCTACATCCTGCCTAGCCGAATCAAGAAGTATGAAGACATGTACGACACAGAGGTGTCTAGCGGAGGTGCAAAACTCAGGCAGGCCGACCGTGAAAAGAGTCTGCAAGCGCTGATGACGGTCAACCTGCTCAAACGGCTTGAAAGTTCGGTCGCATCGTTTCGCCTTACCCTGCAAAGCCTGCAAAGCAATCACCAGAAGGCGCTGGCCAAGATCACCGCGTTCAAAAAGTCAGGTAAGGCCGCCAAGTTCACCGACCATACGCCTGACTTTGAGGACGCCGACTTTGACGATGAGCTGTTGACCGACTTGGATGATGAACGTGACAACGAAAAAAGTTCGACTGGTGGCAAGGTGCAAATCGACCTGGACGACATGGACTTGCCATCCTGGGAGCATGACCTAGGTGGTGACCTGGCCGTAATTTATGGGCTCTTGGCTGAAATGGCCAAAATTACCCCGGCGGACGACGCCAAGCTTCAGCACCTCAAAGCCCACATCGAAAAGAAGCTGGCCAATCCTATCAACCCCGGCAATCGCAAGCTGCTGATATTTACCGCGTTCACGGACACGGCTAATTACCTGTACGACAACCTAGCACCGGGCCTTTTCCAGAAGCATGGCATCCATTCCGGCAAAGTCACAGGCTCCACCGAGCCCAAAACCACACTTCGCCTGGCTGCCAACCCGCGCCAAGGTGTAGATTTTCAGACCATGCTCACGCTGTTTGCGCCGCGTGCCAAAGAAAAGGCACTGACCATGCCGCATGAGCCGGGTGAAATTGACGTGCTGATCGGTACCGATTGCATCTCCGAAGGCCAGAACTTGCAGGACTGCGACACCGTCATCAACTACGACATCCATTGGAACCCGGTGCGCATCATTCAGCGATTTGGCCGGGTGGACCGTATTGGCTCTCCCAATGCGCGCATCCAGCTGGTCAATTATTGGCCCGATATCAGTCTGGACGAGTACATCCGCCTGAAAGAGCGGGTGGAGAGCCGCATGATGATTGCCGACGTGACCGCCACGGGTGATGACAACGTGCTGTCTGCTCAATCCAATGACGTTGCCTACCGCAAGGAGCAATTGCGCCGCCTGCAAGAGGAAGTCATCGAAATGGAAGACCTCAAAACCGGGGTATCCATTACGGACCTGGGCCTGAATGACTTCCGCATGGACTTGCTGAACTACGTCAAAGCCCATGGCGACCTGGCCCGCCTGCCCAACGGTCTGCATGCCGTGGTGCCCGCCAACCCCGCCAAGGGCTTGCAGCCCGGCGTCATATTCACGCTGCGCAATCGCCTGTTAGGTGGCACTAGCGGTGCCGTAGTGCAGCAAAAGAACCGACTGCACCCGTACTACTTGGTTTACATCGGTATGGACGGTAGCATCATTGCCGACCACATGGAGGTAAAGGCATTGCTGGACCTGGCCCGTAATGCCTGTAAAGGCCGCAGCGAACCAGTACCCGCCGCGTTTGAGCCATTTAACAAGGCGACCGACGATGGCCGCAACATGCGCACGTTCTCCAACCTGCTGGACCAGGCCATTCACTCCATGATCGAGCGCCAGCAAGAGCAGGATGTGGACAGCCTGTTCTCGCCAGGCAAAACCAGCGCCTTGGTGGGAGAGATTGCCGGGCTCAAAGACTTTGAGCTGATCAGCTTCTTGGTGATTCAGGCCTCATGACTGCCCAAGTGCCCCCACAAGCACTCTTTGCCTGGCCGTCGCAGGCCGCAGTGGGCCGCCCGGTTGCCAAGTCGAAAATCTACGCCCATGCCAAACCCACAGCAGCATTACGTGCGCTGTTTGTGGAGCAGGTAGAAAGCATCACCTGGGCTTACAAGCTCTCGCCAGAGACCACTAATCTGCCCGCCAAACCGGCGGTGCCCGAGATTGAGGTGTTTGAAGTTGCTTTGAAGCTGCCTGCAGTGAGTCATTCGGTGCTGCGCTGCATCGACAAAGCGATGCCGCGCCCCATCCTTTTCAACCTGCGGTTCGAGGGGCGCACCCAGCCCATTGCAGCTTACAAGCGGCCCAGCGATGCCGCAAGTGATCAGTGGGTGCTGGGAGACTACCATGCCGCGCCATGGCAAAAAGAAGATTCACCGCGTCCCGGCTTGCCGGTGGCTCTGGACCTACAGAGCTTGTACGAGCAGCTTTTACGCCAGCACTTGGGCGCACCTAACCGTCCTGGCGAGACCTTGCGCGACCAACTGGATCGACTGTCACTAATTTTAGTCAAGCAAGCGGCAGCGGCCAAGCTGGAATCCCGTCTTGCACAAGAAAAACAGTTCAATCGCAAGGTCGAAATCAACGCTCAGCTGCGTAACATTCGGCTAGAAATTGACCGCCTAAAAAATTAGAAATATCTGGATTATGGAAAAAATTAAACTACACAGCCTGGACCTGGTCCAGGCCAACATAGACAAGTTAGCTCAGCTTTTCCCCAACTGCGTGACAGAAGCTCATGATGCGGATGGCTTGGTTAGGCGCAGCATCAATTTTGACCAGTTGCGGCAGGAGTTGTCGGACAGCATCGTCGAAGGCCCCCAGGAACGCTACCAGCTCAGCTGGCCTGGCAAACGGGAAGCCCTGTTTACTGCCAATGCACCTATTGCCAAGACTCTGCGTCCCAGCCGTGAGGAAAGCGTGGACTTTGACACTACGAAGAACCTTTTCATTGAGGGTGACAACCTTGACGCGCTGAAACTGCTGCAGGAGACATACCTAAACAAGGTGAAGATGATTTATATCGATCCGCCTTACAACACTGGGCATGACTTCATTTATAACGATGATTTTTCGGAAGATACAGCCTCGTATTTGTTACGGTCAAATCAGAGCGATCAACAAGGCAGGAAACTAGTTGCGAATACCTCAGCCAATGGTCGCTTTCACTCTGACTGGTTGAGTATGCTCTATCCGCGGCTGCGCTTGGCCCGTAACCTACTGACTCGCGATGGTGCAATTTTTATTTCAATCAATGATGCCGAGTTTGAAAATCTGAAACACATAGCCACCGAGATATTCGGCGCAGAGAACTTTGTTGGAACTATGGTGTGGGCGGCGGGACGAAAAAACGATTCTCGATTCATCTCAGCATCGCACGAATATATTGTTTGTTTTGCACGCGACATAGGGACCCTTAAAGAGCGTGATGTCTCATGGCAAGTTCAGAAAAAAGGCCTTGATGAAATCGATAAAAAATACACAGAACTTCGCAGAGAATTTGGCAGCAATGATGAGGCAACCGAATCAGGCTTGCGTAAGTGGTATGCCAGTCTAGCTGATAGCGATCCGATTAAAAGAAACAGGCATTACCAATTCGTAGACAGCCGTGGAATTTACTTTGCGAGTGACCTGCGTAAGCCAGAGCCGACTTCTCGTTCACGGTACGAAATTCCTCATCCAAAGACCGGTAAGCCTGTAAATATGCATGCCAATGGGTGGTCATTCGCTCCAGAAAGGATGCAGGAATTGCTCACGGAGAATCGAATTCGATTCGGCGCCGATGAAACGACCCGACCTACATTAAAAGTTTATCTTCAAGATTCAAAAAAAGAGGCTATATACAGCGTCTTTTACCAAGATGGGCGAGGCGCATCTATTCGACTCGACACCTTGATGGGAGAGCACGTTTTTGATTTTCCGAAGGACGAGACGATTATCCAAACCTTTATAGAGATGGCAACCACAGGCAATGATTTGATATTAGATTTCTTCGCTGGATCAGCAACGACCGCGCACGCAACGATGGCGGCCAATACTCTAGATGGAATGGCTCGTAGGTTCATCATGGTGCAGTGGCCGCAAGAAATAAATGAAAAAAACAGAGCATTTAAGGTTGGTTACAAAAACATCGCAGACGTGAGCAAGGAACGAATTCGGAGAGCGGGGAAAAAATTCACCGATGACCTTGTTAACGGCAGTGTAGATATTGGCTTTCGCGTTCTAAAAATAGACACATCTAATATTACCGACGTCTACTACGCGCCGGATGCTTTAGAGAAGGCCAAGCTCGATCTGTTCGTAGATAACATCAAGCCGGACCGGACGCCTGAGGATCTCCTGTTCCAAGTGATGCTGGACTGGGGTGTAGACCTCACCCTGCCGATCGAAAAGCAGGTCATACAAGGGAAGTACGTGTTCTTCGTCGATGACAACGCGCTAGCGGCGTGCTTTGACGATAACAGCGGTATCGACGAGGCTCTTGTTAAAGAACTCGCTATGCGGCAGCCCATGCGAGTGGTCTTCCGCGATACCGGATTTAAGACTAGTGCCGTCAAGATCAACGTGGCGCAAATCTTCAAGCTGTTATCGCCTGTAACGGAAGTGAAGTGCATCTGAGGAGCCACTATGAAACTAAAGTTCAAAGTGCAGGAGTACCAAACGGCGGCTGTGCAGGCAGTGGTGGACTGTTTCAAGGGGCAGCACCCAGCAACTCCCGAATCCATAACTTATCGTATAGATCCGGGCAATTCTCGACACGGCGCACCCGAATTATTTGGCGGGGATGGTTTCAAGAACGCCGATCTATCGCTGTCCGAAACGGACCTGCTCGATAACATCCAATCTGTACAACGAGCGCAAAATCTCCCTCAATCAGCAACGCTATTTAAGAATAAGGTGGCGAAGGTAAATCTCGACATCGAGATGGAAACCGGCACTGGCAAGACATACTGCTATATCAAAACTATTTTCGAGCTGAACAAGCAGTACGGCTGGAGTAAGTTCATCATTGTGGTACCCAGCATTGCCATCCGCGAAGGGGTAGCAAAATCGCTGGACATCACTGCCGAACACTTTTTGGCAACCTATCAAAAAAAGGCTCGCTTCTTCATCTACAACTCCAAGCAGCTGCACTACCTGGAGAGTTTTTCGTCAGATGCGGGTATCAACGTGATGGTGATCAACGTGCAAGCATTTGCAGGACGCGGAGCCGATAACCTTCGAATTTATGACACATTGGATGAGTTCCAATCGCGCAAACCCATCGACGTTATTAGCAGCAACCGCCCTTTATTAATTTTAGATGAACCCCAGAAGATGGAAGGAGCGGCCACGCTAAAGTCATTGGAAGAGTTCAAGGCCATGGTGGTATTGCGCTACTCGGCCACCCACAAGACCACTCATAACAAGATTCACCGGCTTGACGCGCTTGACGCCTACAACCAGAAGTTAGTAAAAAAAATATCAGTACGCGGTATTGCTTTGATTGGGGGGGCCGGCACCGCGGGTTATATGTATCTGCAGTCTATCGAGATATCAAGCAAGAAACCTCCCGAAGCACGCATCGAATTCGAGCAGAAGATGGCGAGCGGCAACATAAAACGTGTGGTACGTATGCTGTGTACTGGAGATAACCTGTTCGATCTATCTCACGGGCTTGATCAGTACCGAGAGGGTTTTGTCTTGGCAGAAATAAACGCGAACTCTGACATCCTGAGTTTCGCTAATGGTGTAGAGCTTACGGTAGGGGATGCAATTGGGGATGTAACGGAGGCCGCATTACGCCGTATTCAGATTCGCGAGGCCATCTCGGCACACTTCGATAAGGAGCTAGCGCTGTTCCATCAAGGCGTGAAGGTGCTTACGCTTTACTTTATAGACGAAGTTGTCAAGTATCGTGACTACGCAGCTCCTGATCAGAAGGGCGAGTACGCGCGCGTCTTTGAAGAAGAATACCAACTTTATCTAAAAGAGATTCTGGGTAAGGATGAGACGCCGTATATAAACTACCTTAAAGGTATTTCTGCAGACAAAACTCACGCGGGTTACTTCTCCATCGACAGGAAGAGCAAAAAGTTGGCAGATCCGACGGTCTCAGCACGTGGTGAAAACGCCGGGCTCTCTGATGACGTGGATGCGTATGAGCTAATCCTGAAAGACAAGGAGCGTTTGCTGTCTTTCGACGAGCCGGTGCGCTTCATCTTTTCACACTCGGCACTGCGCGAGGGCTGGGACAACCCGAACGTATTCGTGATCTGCGCTCTCAAAAATAGTGATAACACCATATCACGCCGCCAGGAGGTTGGGCGCGGCTTGCGGCTGTGCGTTAACCAGAGCGGTGACCGAATGGATCACCCGTCCACGGTCCATGATGTCAACGTGCTGACAGTGGTGGCCAGCGAAAGCTACAAGGACTTTGTCGCTGCGCTACAAAAGGATATCAGCTTGTCTTTGTCGGGGCGGCCGCGTGAAGCGAATGTGGCCTACTTCACGGGCAAAGTGCTGAAGACAGGATCTGGCGATGTTGAGATAGTGCCGCACCTTGCCAAGCAGATCTACAAGTACTTACTAAAGCATGACTACACTGATAACGAGGATCGCATAACAAGCACTTATCTTGATGCTAAGAAGGACGGCACATTGGTTGTCCTGCCCCCCGAGCTTGCACCGCACTCCGAGCAAGTTTACAAGCTGATTGACAGTGTCTTTAGCGACAACCAGTTGCCGGAAATTAGCGATGGCCGCAAACCAAAAAAGAATCCACTTAACGCTAACTTTGAGAAACTAGAGTTCAAAGAGCTCTGGAATCGGATAAACCGTAAAGCAGCGTACAGCGTCCACTTCGATTCCGACGAACTAACGCAAAAAACAGTTAGCACCCTCAACGACAACAATGTCGGATTGCGGGTTATACCATTGCAGTACACCGTCCAACACGGGGAACAGGCGGCGGCTGTGACATATGACGCCATCAAGGCCGGTAAAGCATTCGATTTGAAGGGGACAGCGACTGGAACCAACCTCGCCTCCATCCATTCTGCTGTCAAGTATGACCTGATAGGGAAAATTAGCGAAGGCACGCAGCTAACTCGGCGTACTGCGGCCCAAATTTTAAAAGGTCTCGACTCGGCAGTGTTCGCGCAATTCAAGATGAACCCGGAGAGTTTCATTGCCGAGGCGGTACGGCTGATAAACGAGCAGAAAGCCACTGTCATCATTGAACACTTAAGCTATGACCCGGTCTTGGAAATTTTCGACCTAGACATCTTCACTTCAGGGCAAACCAAGCAAGACTTCAGCAAAGCCGTTCAAACGCCTAAGCACCACATTTATGATTTCGTTCTGCCGGATTCTGGATCAAAGCCGGAACGCGATTTTGCTGAAGCCTTGGAAGCCAGTTCAGAGGTTGTCGTTTATGCCAAGCTACCGCGCGGCTTCCTGATCCCGACCCCAGTCGGAGATTACAACCCCGACTGGGCCATATCTTTCAAGGAAGGCTCTGTAAAGCATATCTACTTCGTGGCAGAAACTAAGGGATCACTGTCATCGATGAATCTTCGGGAAATCGAAAAAATTAAAATCAAATGTGCTCGAAAATTCTTCGAAGATATGAATCTCCGTCTCGCATTAGAAAACGTAAAGTATGACGTGGTTGACAGCTTTGGAAAGCTTATGGAACTTGTCAAGTAAGGCAGTCGGTGTGGTGTGTGGATTAATTATTAATTTAACGGTATTTGAGAATGATTACCCTTTCAGACGAGCCAGCACCTGAGAAATTTTTTTGTCGCACGGGGTTCGTTACGCTCAGGCCGTCGCGTTCTCGGAAACAAATATCGCATCTCGCAACATCGCAACTCGGTTTGCTAGAGTGATTGACGGTCACGGGACAGGCAAAGCCATCCCCCTGAATTTGTGCGGCCTTCTCAACATGATGCTCCAGGAAGTTCACATCGACATCGCTCGAAACCTTTCCATCCCAAGCGCTGCTGACAATACGGGCAAAATACGGAGCAAGAGCGCGTCGGCGATCGTCTGCTCGATCTAGTGTGAAGTTGACCCGGAATAATTGTGGATTTAGCTTCTTAGCGTCCGGGTGTCGTGTATAGATCACGCAAGCAACCTTCGGTTCCATCTTCTTGATTTCGCAAGCTAATGCATTCGTGAACGCAGGTGTAGCCGTCATTTCTCCGACGTGTGCGAATCGGATCCTTGGCTCCCGTGCGAATCCTATATCCGCGGCTATTCTTGCCTCGTCAATCGACTTCTTTACTGCGTATCTGATCGTAGGGGTCAGCTCGCTCAGGATCTCTTCCCGCTCCGTAGCTGAACCAGACTCGAAAAGAAGCCCGCAATAAAGGTTCAATACACCGCGGAAAATCAGGTGAAGCTCTCTGTCTCGACCGTCATGTGCGTAACAGCGTCCTCCACATTCCAAGGTCGGCGCGCAAACCGACAATGGATAACGGATACTAACCCCTTGTTTCGAAGAAAAGCCAAAGAAAGAGCGCGATGTCGCCTCGATAAAAATCTGTGAACGATCCCTAACCACACTCATGTCTGCCAAAATCGCCCGTTCGATGCGGGAACGCATGGGGTAAAGCAATCGCAGTATCTCGTTGCGCACCACGTCTTCTAGCACGCGCCGACGG
>Ga0209768_10002937_pt1 | contig 10411 bp, 11 predicted proteins | sample LauGreSBDMM110SD_3_FD_187564 | JGI IMG/M metagenome (GOLD analysis project Ga0209768, IMG submission 187564) | Freshwater lake microbial communities from Lake Michigan, USA - Sp13.BD.MM110.SD (SPAdes) (version 2) | ecosystem: Environmental > Aquatic > Freshwater > Lake | place: Lake Michigan... | reverse complement strand
CACCGCGCTGCCACCGATGGCGCTGCTGCGGCTGGCCAAGGCCCCAGTGCCGGGTGGGCACAGATCGGTGTCGCCCATCAGCACTTGTACCTGCGCCAAAGGCACGCCCAGCGTGCTGGCAGCGATGTGCCCAAAGGTGACGGCATGCCCTTGGCCTTGGTCGGGGCTGCCACTGGCCAGCGTGATGCGCCCATCAACACCCCAGGTGACGCGGGCCGACTCCCAGCCCTGGCCGCAGGGCTCCACATACATGGCCACGCCCAGGCCCACCCACTCGCCTTGGGCGCGCCGCTGTTGCTGCAGCGAACGTTCATGCCCATAGCCAAAGCGCTCGCAGGCCAGTGTCAGCAATTGGGGGAAGTCACCCGAATCCAAGGTTTCGCCCGTCGGTGTGCGGTAGGGCATGGCACTGGCATCGATCAGGTTGCGCAAACGCAATTGCACCGGGTCCAGCCCCCCTTGACGCGCGGCTTTGTCGATCAAGGTTTCCATCAACAAGGCGGCCTCGGGTCGGCCTGCACCCCGGTAAATGCCCACCGGGGCCGTGTGCGAGCGGCGTGAATGCCCGGTGATGTCGCAGTGTTGCACCTGGTACGGCCCGGGCAGAATGCGCGCGGCATTGCGCATGGGCACCAAGGCCGAGTAAGGCAACCACGCGCCCAGGGTGTAATGCAGTTGTGCTTGCAATGACAGCATTTGTCCTTGCGCGTCCACCGCCAATTGGCCTTGCAAGCGGGCGGCACGCCCGTGTTGGCCGGATAAAAACTCTTCGGATCGGCTGGCCTTCCACTGGACCGTGGTGCGCAAGCGGTGGGCCGCCAAGGCGACCAATATGTCTTCGGGCGACAGGGACGCTTTGGACCCAAACGCACCGCCCACATCGGGTGAGATGAGGTGCACTTGGTTCAGCGCCAGCCCCAAGGCGCGGGCGATGTCGGCCTGGGCGCGCGCAGGCGTTTGGCTGCCCAACCACACGGTCAGGCGTTGGCTGTCGCCTTGCCACTGCGCCACACAAGCGCGCGGCTCCATGGCCATGGCCAGCAAGCGCGGCACCGTCAATTCCACACGGGCCACGACAGCCACCTCACCACCCACTTGCCCATGGGTGTGCGCCACTTGGTGCACCAGGGGCGCGTCTGGGTCATCAGCACCCCAGGCCGGCAAGGCTTGGAGCGACACGCGCACCAGCAAAGCGGCCTCTTGCGCGGTGGCAGCATCGTGCGCCAGCACCATGGCCAGCGCTTGACCCACATGTTCGACACAGGGGCCTGCGAGCAAAGGCATGGGCACGTCTTCGAAGGGGGGCCACAGTGGGTTCACGCCGGGGGTGGACACACCTTTCACATCGCTGGCTTGCCACACTGCCACCACGCCAGTCAGGCCCAAGGCATCGGTGGTGTCCACAGACAAAACCTGCGCATGGGCATGGTCGCTGCGCACAAAGGCCACATGCAAGGCATCAGCGGGTGCGGCGTCTTGCACATAAAACCCCAGGCCGCGAATCAATCGCTCTGGGTCCTGCATGATCGGATTGGTCATGTGTTGAACAGGCCGTTCAAATCAAAGAGCAGGCTTGGGCCGCAAAAATTCACGCAGAAACTGCAAAGAGGGATGCGGCTGTTCTTCGTGGGGCAAGTGCCCCACGCCGGGCATCACCACCCGCTGGGCGTGGGGAATGGCCCGCTGATAGTCCATCGCATTCTCAGCAGGGATCATGCCGTCCTGGGCACCCCACAACAACAAGGTAGGCATGGTCAGCCCCTGCAGCCAAGGCAGGGGATCGCGGTTGCGGGTTTGCGCCATGCGCGCCAACACCGCTTGGCGCACCCCAGGCGCGAGCAACATGTCTTGGTAACGCCGCGCAGTGTCGTCGTCCAAGCGGCTGGGGTCGGCATACGCCGATGCCACGCCTTTTTTGATCATCCAGCGGGGTAACGTGTAACGCACCAGACCCATCCAAGCGGGAACGTCGTAGGTCCTGTCGCTTTTGGCTTGGGGGTCGGGGAAGCCATCGGGCGCGATCAAGACCAACTTGTCCACCCGCTGCGGGTGGGCGGCCGCAAAGTGCCAAGCCAAGCGCCCGCCCATGGAGTGGCCCACCACGGTCATGCGGGGCAAGCCCAATTGATCCACCACGGCCAGCAAGCGCTGCACATCGGCCTCGTCGCTGTAATCGCTGGGCTCGGCCGGTCCGGTCAAACCAAAACCAGCGATGTCCAAGCGCACCACGCGGTAATCTGTGGCCAAGCCTTGGCCCCAAGCGTCCCAGGTTTGCAAACTCGAACCAAAGCCGTGCAACAGCAGCACCACAGGGGCGTGGGCTGGACCTTCGATTTGCACATGGGTGCGCAAACCTGGGGTTTGCACAAATTGGCTGCCGGCGCGGGCGTATTGGCGCTCTAGATCCGCGCGATCGAGGTCAGGCGTCCACAGGCTCCAACAAACCAACAGCACGAAGGCCAAGACCATGGCGGTTTTCAAAAGCATTCCGCGGAGGTCAGGCCTGGCGCCAATCGATCACCATCTTGAGGCAATTCGGGTCACCAAAAGCCACCTCGTAGGCCTGTTGGGCGCGGTCTGGGGTTTCGGTGTGGGTGATCAAGCCCTCCAGCGGCAAGCTGCCATCGTGGAACATGGCCACCACTGCATCGAGGTCGTGCTTTTTCCACTGGGCGGCCACGCGGATGCTGGCCTCGCGCATGAAGGCCATGGCGTAAGAGAAGGACAAATCTTGTTTGTAAAAGCCCGCCAACACCACCTCGCCACCGGGGGCCATTTTGGGAATCACGCGGTTCAAGATGCCTGAGTCACCGCTGACATCGCAAATGCAGCGGTAATCTTTGCGCTGGTCTTCGTCAGGGTGGATCACGCCGTAGCCCAGGGCACCGCTTTGGCGCACGGCCTGGGTTTCCCACACCACGGGCGCCGGTTTGCCAGCGGCCACCACCATGCGGGCCAACAATCGGCCCATGATGCCGTGACCAATGATGAGGTCAGGGTAGGCCAATGGCAGGCCTTCGCGGCCCACCGTGAACACATGGTGGGCGGTAGCAGCCAAGGCCAGCAACACGCCTTTGGCACCCAATGGGGGGTCCAACTTGACGGCCCGCTCATGCGGCACCACCAAGCGCGAACCCGAGCCACCAAAAATGTTTTGCACCCCTTGGAAGGCATAGGAGCCGGGCAAAAAAACCAAGTCGCCCACCGACAAGCCCGTCACCTCTGCGCCCATGCTGGCCACGGTACCTACCGTTTCATAACCCGGCACCAAGGGATAGGACAAACCAGGGAAAGGCGGCATGGTGCCGTCCCACAGCAAGCGTTCGGTGCCGGTGCTGATGCCGCTGAACGACACCGCCACCTCCACATCGCGTGCGCCCATGGGGGCGAGTTCCAAAGTCCGGACTGTGATGGACTTGGGGGCTTCAAAAACAATGGCTTGGGCTTTCATGGCCCGCATTTTGACGCAAATTGAGCGCGCGACGCGCACCCCACAGGTTCAGCGCAATGCCGCTTGAATAGAGCGGGTGGCCATGTCTTCCAACCAACCCAGGTCGATATTGGCATGGGCTTCACACAGGAACCATGGTTCGCGTGAGTCGGGTTCGAGCATCACCCCATTGCCAATCATTTCCCAGGCAAAGCGGCGGTACAAAGCGCTGTTGGTCTTGCGCCAATCGCGGTAGGTCAGCGGCACGGTGGGTGTGAAATGAATGCCCAACATCGCTGGCGGCCCGGCAAACGCATGTGGCACACCCGCTTGGGTGAACACACGGCCCAACAAGGCCTGAATGTCCCGCCCCACACGGTCAATGGTGGCCATGGCATCGGTGTGGGCCAAGATGTTCAGGGTGGCGTGGGCCGCGCTCAAGGCCACCATATTGGCCGTGTAGGTGCCGCCATGCACCACACCACCGGTGTGTGAGCCCACCACGTCCATCACATCGGCGCGGCCACCAAAGGCCGCCACCGGGTAGCCATTGCCCATGGCCTTGGCAAAGGTGGTGAGGTCGGCATGGATGCCGTACAAAGCCTGCGCCCCACCGGGGGCCACCCGAAAACCGGTTTTGACTTCGTCCAAGATCAGCATCGTGCCATGCTGGGTACACAGGTCGCGCAAGCGCTGCAGCCACACAGGGGTGGCTGAAATGCTGCCCGCATTGCCGATGATGGGCTCCAAAATCACCGCTGCCAGCTCGGAGCCGCGTTGTGCAAACAACTGCTCCAAAGCTTGGCTGTCATTGAGGCCGATGATGTCGGTCAAGGCCCGGGTGTTTGGGGGAATGCCCGCACCAAAAGGAATGACCTGGGGGGCATGCGGGCTGGCCGGGTCCCAGTTTTCGATGTCGGACTTCCACATCACCTCGTCAAACAAACCATGGAAGCTGCCCTCGACCATGGCGATGCGCTCGCGCCCAGTGAAGCCGCGCGCGGTGCGCAAAGCGCCCATCACCGCCTCGGTGCCGGAGTTGGCGAAGCGCATTTTGTCGATCTGCGGGCACAGGGCCTTGATTTGCTGCACGACTTGGGTATCAAGCTCGGTGGAAAAGCCCGTCACCGTGCCACCGCGCTGGATTTGCGCCACCACAGCCGCATCCACCCGTTCATCGCGGTATCCCAAGATGATGGGGCCATAGCCCAAGCGAAAGTCAACGAATTCTTTGCCATCGACATCGGTGATGCGGCAGCCCTGGGCGCTTTGCAAAAAAACCGTTTGTTCCTCACCCCAATAGCGGTAGTTCTCGGCCACGCCCTGGGGCATGTGCCCATGGGCTTGGCGCATCAAAGCGGACTGGTTGGGTTTGTTCACAGCGGGCCCCTGGGTCAAGACTTGTCGGTGTCGCTGCCCCAGGCCTGGCCCAAGGGCGGGCGCAGCAGCAAACCAGCGCGCTCTTCGAGCAAGCGCACCACGTGCAGCTCACCGGCATCGGGGCCGTAGGTCTGCATGGCTTGCTGAAACACTTTTTGGGCCAAGGCCCCCATGGTCAGCTCAAACCCTTGAGATTGGGCGACTTGGTTGATCAGGCCCAGGTCTTTGCAGCACAGGGCCAGTGAAAAACTGGGGTCGTAGTGGCCGGCAAAAATGGACGGCACATCGTGCTGCGCCACCCAGCTGTTGCCCGCGCTGGACTTGATGGCCTCCCACACGGTGTCCAAAGGGATGCCGGCCTTGGCACCCATCATCAAGCCCTCGCCAATGGCGGCGGCGCTGACAAACCACAACAAATTGGTCAACAGCTTGATGGTCGCGCCGTTGCCATGGGCGCCAACGTGAAAAATCTTTTCGCCCAGCACCTCAAAAATAGGCAGGTGCCGCTGATAAACCGCTTCGTCGCCACCGACAAAAATGGACAAACGACCCAAAGCCGCAAAGTCCACCGCATTGGTCACCGGGGCCTCTAAAAAATCGCCACCCCGCTGTCGCGCCAAGTCGGCGAGTTGGCGCACCAAGTCCACCGCACTGGTGGAGGTGTCGATCACCGTCATGCCCGTGCGCAGGGCGGCCATCACCCCTGCTTCGCCCAACATCACGGTTTGCACTTGCGCCGGCCCTGGCAAGGAGGCCATGACCACATCGCACGCCGCTACACCATGGTGCAGGCTGCTCGCCCAATGGGCACCTTGGGCCAACAGGTCTTGTGCTTTGTCGGGCGAAATATCAAACACCGTCAAGGGATGGCCGGCCTTGAGCAAATTGGCCGCCATGGGATGGCCCATGTTGCCAACGCCAATGAAAAAAATATGGGGCAAGGAGGGCATATTACTGATGAACAAGCGTGGTTAGATCAGGGCGAAGGGCAGTCCGTGCCGCTCAAGCGCCGTGCTTGGCAAAGGCCAAAAATTGGGGACCCAGTCGCGAAGCGGGTAAAAAGTGCAGGCCCAAGGCCTCGAGCATGGCCAAGGCTTCAGCGAAACTGTAGATGCGGTACTGAACGGTTTGGGCCATCACCCGCTGGGGGCCATCGTCCAGGTAATAGTGTTTGATGAAACCATCTGGGTGGGGGTCGATTTTTTGGCCATACAACATGCCGTTGGAGATGGTCTTTTGATAATCGTGGTGTGGCCCCTGGATGCCCAGCAACAACTGCCCGCCGGGCGCAATGTGCGATGCGATCCGCTCCAGGCCTTGCAAATTGCCTTGTGCATCGGGAATGTGGCTGACCATGAAGGGCTCTTTGTCGCCATCGAAGACGAAATACCACACGCCCCCATATGAAAAAGCCACCTCGTAGGGGTGGCTGAGTTGCATGTCGGTGACGTTTTCACACGCCAAACTGATGTTTGAAAAGTTTTTCAAGCGCTGCTGTGCAATGTCGAGCATGGCCTGGGTCAGGTCGATGCCCTTGATGTCCAAATCGGGGCGGCGCTTGGCCAAGGCCTCCAAGATCAAGCCCGTGCCACAGCCGATCTCCAACACACGGCGAAAGTCGCCTTGTTGGACCAGCTGGGTCACGATTTGCTCGTAGTCGTAATAGCCCGAAGTCATGATGACATCGTAGTAAGCCGACATATTGGTGTAATCGCCCATGAGTACTCCTGTTGGGACCTGTAATTATTTATTTGCGCAAAGCTTACACCAAGACCAAGCACCGCCCGATTGAGCCACCTTGCCTGGCAGGCCTGCACCAAACTGCACGAGAATCGGCCAACGCAATTGGCGGTTGGCAAAAAGTTCTCATGGCGATTCAATGGTTCCCTGGTCACATGCACCTCACGCGCAAAGCGATTGGGGAGCGCATCAAAGACATCGACGTGGTCATTGAAATGATCGACGCCCGGCTGCCGGGCTCGAGCGCCAACCCCATGCTGGCCGAGCTGATTGACGGCAAACCCGTGCTCAAGGTGCTGAGCAAACAAGACATGGCCGACCCGCTGCGCACCGATGCATGGCTGGGCCATTACAACGCCTTGCCCGGCGTGCGCGCCTTGGCCATGGACACCAGCATGGCCGCCCCCGCCAAGGCTTTGAAAGAAGCTTGCCAACACCTGGCGCCTTTGCGCGGCGGCATGGTCAAACCCATGCGGGTGCTGATGTGCGGCATCCCCAATGTGGGCAAGTCCACCCTGATCAACACCCTCAAGGGCCAACGCGCCGCCAAAACCGGCGACGAAGCGGGTGTGACCAAACTCGAGCAACGCATCAGTTTGGCCGACGACTTCTACATCTACGACACCCCTGGCGTGCTGTGGCCGCGCATCACCGTCGAGCAAAGCGGCTACAACCTGGCCGCCAGCGGGGCCATCGGCGTGAATGCCTATGACGAAGAGGAAGTGGCATTGGAACTGCTGAATTACCTCATCAGCCACTACCCAGACGCCCTGACCCAGCGCTACAAAGTGACCGATGTGCCCGGCCAGACCGATGAAGACCTGCTGCAAGCCATCGGCCGCCAGCGCGGTGCCGTGCAAAGTGGTGGGCGGGTGAACACTGTCAAAGCGGCCGAAATCGTCATCCACGACTTCCGCTCGGGTGCCCTGGGCCGATTGACCCTGGAAACCCCCGACGAATACGCCCAGTGGCTGGCCCAGGGCCAACTGGCCGACGCCGAGCGCAACCTGCGCAAAACGGGCTTGAAAAAGCCGCGCAGCAAAGGGCGGCCCACGGTCAAGCGTTGAGATGTAACCGATTGGGCTGGCTCAGCCACATCAGCGAAGAGCCCATCAAAGCGGGTGTTTGATGTCCACCGTTGCGCTATTCATAGAAACTGATTCATGCAACAACTGATCCCAATCATCGGGTGGGTGACCGCTCTCCAGCATTTTTCGAAAAACGCGGTAAGCGTCATCGCTGCTTTCAAAGGCTCGTTTGGTCTGATCGTCATTGACCCAAGCAAAAACAATCACCTTGCTGCCTGCGTGGTAACGAAAAAACAAACGGTATTGCTGAAAAAATTTGGCCCTGAACCAATGTTTGTGCTGTCCACCCAAGGTGTTGCCTTGGCGGTACTCCGAGCGAGTGGGGTCTTGGGGAATGGTGTCAAACGCCAATTGGGTGATGGCGCTCAGGCGCTTGGTGGCATTTTTGTTGACATAGCCCACAGGGTCTTTGCGCTGAAGGGTTTCAACTTGTTGCGCAAGCGCTTGAACTTGCGCCAAAAACAAGGGATGGGCAAACAAGTGCCAGCCATGCACCAGCACAGGTGGCCCCATCATTCATCTTCAAGTGGTAGCGCGGCGTCAATATCTATCTTGACCAGCCCCACCAAAGCTTGCAGGTGCTGCACCAAAACTGCATCTACAGCCTGAAGGCGCTCCGGTTGCTGCGCCATATCGTTGGCCAAAAAAGTTAAAAAAGCGCCCAAGGCAGGATCTTCATCTTCGCTGCCACCAGATCGGCTCAAGACCACCTCTCCACTTTCGCGAATGCTGTAGTGAATCTTGTCGCGCTTACCCAAGCGCAAGGCTCGGCGCACCGTCTCAGGTACCGTGGTTTGGTAGCGGTCGGTGAGCGTAGATTCAACTTCGACGTTGTTAGCCATGGTCATTTAATTACAAAAAATCTATATATATCAATGGTAATGCAATTGCATTGTCAGGTCAACAATGGCTTTCAACGCCGTTGGATCTAGCGTCAGCGGAATATGCTGAACGCCTGGCAGCAACTGAACGGCCCAAACTTTGCCTGCGCTTTGCAGCATGCCTTGAAGTTCTTGCGATTGAAGTAGCTCATCGGCGTCGCCTGCCAAGATGGCCACTTTGCCTTTGGCGTTCAGCAGATCGGCTTGGTAGTCGGCGTTGGCTGCAAAATTCATGTTCAAGTTGAAGTCATATTCAGGCGTTAAGAAATTTTTGGCTTCTTCTGTCAGTGCAAAACGCACGACGGGTAAATCGTTCCAGTAGCGAATACCGACCGCGTTCAAGGCGTTTAAAGCCACGATGCGAGGTACACCTACCGCCACCCAACCGCCGCTATCAGGTCTGTAGTTTGGCGCGGTATGTCCAAGATAGGGAGCCAGCAAAAGATAGCTGTCAAAAGCAGATTGCATCTCACTGGCGGCAAACCTGAGTACAAACCCCCCACCCGAACTGAACCCGATCAAGGTGGATGGGCTGGGCGGCTGCACAGCTTGAACAAAGCTCTGCAAGTCGGACTCCAACTGGCCAATAAAAGCAATGTGCCCCTTAGTGGCTGAGTCGCCATGGCCTCGGATATCCAGCGCATAGACATGGACACCAGCTGCAGCCAAAGCCGTGGCCATCGGGTGCATGCTGTCGCTGCTGCCCGATGAGCCATGTACCAGCACAGCGCTGCCTTTGATGTTGTCGCCTTGGGGCGCGTACGCCCTGTAAAACAGTTTTGCGCCATCTGCCCCTTGGTAGCTTTTCAAAGGGGGCATATTGGAGAAATCAACCGATTCGAAAGGGTCGTTGATGTTGGCGATGGGTGCTGGCGTTCCTGGGCCGCCCCATACCAGGGCTGCTGTCACCATGAGCAACACGACAAGTGCAGTGGAAGTAAGGGCGTACGAAAGAATTTTCATCTTCAGGTCAATTGCACTCAACATGAAATTTCAACCCCAAAGCATGGGTCACCTTCAAAATCGTCGCAAAGCTGGGTTTGCCCTTGCCTGACAAAGCCTTATACAAACTTTCGCGCTCAAGCCCTGCGTGGCGGGGCGATGTGAGTGATGCGGGAGTGTCCATGATGTGCCTCCTATTAAAAAGAGTTTATTGGGCCTCTAAATTAAAAATAAATCGATCAATATTTATTGTTTTGTATTAATTGATTTTGAAAATTGGGATGTTAAAGAGGAAAGTGATCACTGATTAAGGCTTGGATGAGGTGCCCGAATGGATTTTTTGGTTACACTGGCACAACCACAAGTCATTGAGCCCACTTTGCGCGTCATCCTAGATACATCGGTACTCGTCGCTGCTGCACGCTCGCGCAATGGCGCCAGCTTTCACTTGCTGTCGATGCTGCCCAACAGCCAGTTTGAAATTGCGCTGACGGTTGCCCTCTTCACAGAATGGCAATCTGTGTTGACCCGACCAGAGCATTTGCCGCCAGGCGTCGATCCGCAAGCGGCCATGGGTTTTTTGCGCTACCTGGCTTCCATCGCGCATTTGCAAGATGTGCATTTTTTGTGGCGTCCGTTTTTGCGGGATCCGGATGACGACATGGTTTTAGAGGGGGCGGTGGCGTCGGGTTGCCAGTTCATCATCACCCACAATGTGAAAGACTTCAAGCGTTCCCATGAACTGAACGTGAGTGCCATCACACCGGCTGAATTTTTGACTTTGTTGAGGAGTACACCATGACCGCATTGACCGTTCGATTGCCCAATTCTGTGCACCAAAAAGTGAAGGAGTTGGCCCAGCGCGACGACATTTCGGTGAACCAGTTCATTGCCGCTGCGGTGTCAGAAAAGATGGCGTCGGTGATGACTTTGGACTACCTCAAAGCCGA
>Ga0209768_10002935_pt1 | contig 10415 bp, 8 predicted proteins | sample LauGreSBDMM110SD_3_FD_187564 | JGI IMG/M metagenome (GOLD analysis project Ga0209768, IMG submission 187564) | Freshwater lake microbial communities from Lake Michigan, USA - Sp13.BD.MM110.SD (SPAdes) (version 2) | ecosystem: Environmental > Aquatic > Freshwater > Lake | place: Lake Michigan... | reverse complement strand
GCTCTATCCTACTTAGTTTGTGAATCCTACTCATTAAAAGAGTTAGAAATATAAATTCCAAAGAGGCTCTAGAAGGCTCGCTAGATAATAAGCTAGCCCCCCTACTATAATCTAAAAAAGTACTAGAAAACCTTGGAATTAAGAAACTAAATATAGGATCTAAGGGCCATAGTAAATTTAAAACTTGCAGAATTGCTATGGTCAGCAGAAGTAGGTAAGAAATTTTGGCCATACTTATAATTTTTTTAATTTCTTCTTTTTCTGAGTTTATAATTAGCTGAAATATTACGATTACATTTAAATACGCCACCAAAGACCTTAAAATCTCATCATGCAGTTTAAAATTAAGGTTCAAACTAAACAATGATGATATTAATAGTACAAGAATAAATATAGATAACTTATCAATAAAGATTTTTTTAATTTTAATATACATTACGAACGAATAAAGGAGTGCGTAAGGAAAGATCTCTGCAGAAAAAAGTGAAAAAGTTATACCAGGTAAAAAAAGCAGTAATCTTAATAAATTCATTTGTGTAATCTATTCAAAGCGTAGATCTCAATAAATATCACGAGCACATAAAAAAGCATTATCAGAAGTTTTGATAAGTTTCCCACAAAATTTATATTGCGAATTAAGTCATTAGGAAAAACTTTTTCAATATAAGGCAAGTTATCTATATTTTTGCTAACAAAATAAGTTCTCATGAACATTGTATTTGGATAAATGTCGGAAAGCTTGGTATTTGGAGCCCCACTAAGAAGGTTTATTGACTCAAAGGAAAAAATATTATGATAAAGAATTCTGTTAGAGAAAATTACGGGGTTAAACAACACATCATTGACTGGAAAATAATTATTTTTATGCTCAATTACTCCAACAGGTATATTTTTGAAAACAGTTGAATTTTGATATTCGTAGACAGAGGTATTTTTATATTCAATAATTGGCAAATGCAATATCACAAAAATAGCCAAAGAGTATGTAAAGAAGGCTCTTACTTGTAAGGATTTTGAGTTTGAAACAACATAGCATAATTTTTCGAAGCCTCGAAGCATTTCGGGAATCCAAATAGCTATAACAGGAAGGAAATACCTATTTCCTGTTAAGCCACCATGCCAGTAAGGCAAAAACGCTAAAATTAACTCTATACCCACAACACATACTAATTTATGAAGAAAAATTTTTTTATTAGTAATTCCAAAAGAAATAAGAAATATTAGTATAAAAAAATTCCATAGCAAACCCATTCCAAATGAAAAATTAAAATTATATAAATTCAAAAAATAATCAGTGAGTGAAGTATGAGAAGCAGCATTCAAAAAAAAAGTACTAGATTCTGGGGAGATTAAGCCTTGGATTATCAGCCATGGAAAAAAGGAAAAAAATAGAGCCACATACAATTTATAATTTTTTTTATTTAAGAAACCAAATTCAGAGTAATTTAAAATAATAGGAATGACAGCATAATAAGGTTTAAAAGCGATTATGCTGGCATCAATTAAAAAATAGATAAGATATTTATTTTTAATGACCTTACTAAAAAGAAAAATTCTTTTTAAAAACAACACAAAGAACATTGCTTCCAAAGAAATTCCATTAAATCCAACAATTAAACAAGACCCGAAAAAAACCAATAAAGAAAAAGCTAGCGCTTTGTATTTATTTAGAAAATAAGTATTTGCGTAATTGTAGGTTTGAAAAAATGCAATCCAACCTAAAAAAGCAGGAAGTAATGTACAAAAAGCAAGACTAATATTACTCGGGAATAGCTTCACGAAAATAAAGTCAATAGATGCCCAGAATAATCTGAGATTAAGATTTAAAAGATTTGAATTTGAAATAAAATTTTGAACACTTCCAGGGTAATTATAAAAGTCTAATGCTAGTTTATATGCCTCTAATTGATCTCCTCCCATTCGCCCTCTTGAGGTTAATATAGACAATAACAAAAGTAAAAAAGAAGAAATAAAAAAATATTTGCAATTTTTTACAATGGATAAGTTAAGAAATTTAATTATTATGTCCTATCATTACCTATAATATGTTCACTAATAATATCTTTATTTTGAAGACTTTCATACCAAATTAAAAAAAAATTAATAATCTATTTACGGATTAAAAATATTAGTAGTTAAAATTAAAAAAATAGTTGCTCAAAAAAATAATTTCTACAAGATACTTAAGCAATAAAAGTAGATTACTCTCATCTACCATGATTAAAGGAAGATTTGTTAATTCTATTTGGTCTGGAAAAAGCAACTTATTTCACTAGTTTTGTAAAGATAAAAATCTACATCAGTATTTTTTCTATGGGATTTAATAGAAAATGGGAAAACAAAAATACAAAATCCTGCTCGCTTGTTTATAAAAAAGCATTAATACCGAATTACTTATTAAATATATTTTTTAAGCCCTAGGAAGTCTTGCAAATTAGTTCAAATAAAAAAATGTGTTATCAAGATCTACATATTAGTAAAAATAGCCATTTAAGAATAATTAATATGCAATAAAACTAAATTTATTAAATATATGAAACTGATACATTTATTCTGCTAAATAAACCATAAATTTTACCTTTTATTTATATGGACATCTTTTGTGTGCATATAAATAATAGAACAAGTTAATATAGCTCCCAGAATTTTTTTTTGCTATTTTTAAATATTTTTTGGTATAAATTCTTAAAAAATAAATATATAAATTCATTAATTAATTTGATGTAATACCTGTAATAAGCGCTGCTATACCTAAACATTTTAAATGAACAGTAAAACATGTTGTAAGCATAATATTTGCTAATATTAAAATCACTAAGCATGGATAAAAGAGCCTTTTGATTATTTTTCCAGCTACTATTAAGCCATATTTTAGATTCATCAGTAAGTTTTCTATCATTCTCAAATTTTAATAATTGAAAAAAAGATTGAAAATTAATCAAATTACATTTAAATATCTCTGCGAGGGAGATTATAAGATGTTCATATATTCCAAAGTCATAATTAGGATAATTTTTATTTATTTGAATAAATTTATCAATATTTACCTTGCTTAGATTTACAAAGCAAAAAAAATCTACACCTGATTCAAATCCGTAAATTTTATATTTACCATTTTCGTCAATTACTGCATTAGGATGAGATGTAGCTATAAATTCTTGCTCCGAGAATTTTGAAAGAAAACCAAATGAACCTTGGGGAATATATAAATCGCAGGTGGACCAAGCTAAGGCGTCATAATCTTTTGTTTTCATTAATTCCAAAGCATTATTCATCACCAAAGATTGTGAATATCTAACCCCATTAGGTAGGTATTTAGAAGATTCAAAAAAAAATGAATTCGGGAAAATATTAAGAATATTATTTTTTACATTTTTCTCCCCAAACATGGTGACACATAAATCAATTTCAACATTCTCTATAGATTTAAGCGAGTTCAGGAAAATATATTGTATTGAATCATTTTTATTATTTTTAAAATCTCTGAATGTTGTCGCCCATAATATTCTTTTCATACTATTTCTCGGTTTAAAATGCTGCAGTAAATAATTCTTGACATGCATCTACCGCTTTTAAAAATAAGTGGTGTAAATAAATTTACAATTATTAATAATACAACAAGTATTGCTGCAAATTCATAAATTTGCAAATATCTACCAAATATTAGATATACAGCTAAAAATAAAAGTAAATTAAGAAGGGTAAGTTTAAAAACTATATTCGATAGCCTATTTTTTAGCCAATACGGGGCATGTGTTAAGGATATAGAATTTAAAATAATACTAAAACTTAGGACTCTTACTAGCAATCCAAGCTCTTGGTATTTATCAATAAAAATAAATTTTACAAAGTATGACCCTATAAAAATTAATGCCCATAAAAAAAATGAAGTATAAAAAATTTTTTTGATATAACTTTTATAATATATTTTAAGCTTTTCTGAATCATTAGGAATTCTTAATAATAAATTATAATCTTTTATAAAAATATGAGAAATTAATGCAACTGGGGTCTGAACAATATAAATTGCCATTGAATACACTGCTAAATTTTCTAATTTCAAAAATGCTCCGACCGCTAATTGGTCAACTCTCAATAAAATTACAATCACTAATGTTGAAAAAAAATACCAAATAATTTCATTATTAAAATATATTTTTAAATTTTTAGGTTTAAAAATTATATGTCCATTAATTAAATAGGCAATAGTAAGAATAAGATATTCAATAAAATGAGAAAAAATGAATAAAAAATAATTCGCTTTAATTATCGATAAAATCTTAATTAGACAACATATAAGTGTTGATATTAACCTCACCTTTACAACATCTTTATATTTATTTCTTGCTACTAAAACCCATTCATATATCTCAAATGATTGAAATAAAAAAATAGGTAATGCAATAAAAATAATGTTTGGATTTGCATTAACAAGAGTTAAGTAAATATATCCAAACAATATAAATGCAAGACTTACAAAGATTCTGGTTATAAATATCTGCTCTAAACTGTATTTAGTGAAATTTCCATCTTTTCTTCTAAAGTCCCTTTTTACTACACCTTCAATGCCAAGTGTGGAAACCATTGAAATTAGTGTATATAAAAAAAATATAAGATTAAGTGTTGAATAATCATCTTTTTCAAGGAAGTTCGCTGCTACAAATAGTAAAATACCATAAAAAAAAGGTCTTAAAATTCTCTCAGTTTTAAATAAAAAATTGTGCATATTTATTTTTAGTACATATAGCTTATATAGTTTTTATTACTTTTAACCACTTAGACATATCATATGCCATCTCATGATAAAACCCTGCAGTTGATGTTTGCATAAACCTAAATTTAGTAATGCTTGCAAATTCGTGAAGCTCCGCAATAAGAGAGCTATATAACTCTTCAATTGAAGAGCCTTGTATTTCTATATTAATTATCCAATCAAAGAATTCATCAATAGTTCTCAATGAACCCCATTCTCCATTTGCATCATTTAAGTAATTATGAGAATTTCTTTCATGGGTTACTAATGGCATTCCAAATCCAACTGATGCTAGTGATTCCTTCGCAATTTTTTGAAGAAAATAGCCAGAATAAATATCACCAAGTCTATCAAATTTTAAACCACCTCCTATGTCATAGCCCATTCGAATAAAATAATATGCAGGTATATATTCTCTTAATAACGATGTATTCTGGCTATTTATTGGGCAGTAGGTCTCTTTATTTAAAATAAAATCGCTTACGTCTCTTTTATGCTCAAATTTCTTATTTAAGATTAGCCAGGATATAGCATCTACGTCTGGCGAAATTGTCCACATTCCTGCATTTACTGCAACTTTTACATTATCAATATTTTTGTAGGTTAAATTGAAATTATCTGTTCGTCGATCGAATGGAAATCCCCTGGGATGTAAAAAAGTATTTTCATCAAGCAAAGTGCAATTATTGTAAGCTTGGTTTTTGGATGTTATTTCTAATTTGTCTTTTTGTGGACCCAATCTTAGCCTATGTTCATTAATAAAGTTTTTAGTAAGAGGAAAATTATCATCATCCATAGATATTACAAAATCAAACCCATTCTCATACGAAATTAAATAGCCTAAGTTTCTCCTATGATCTGAATTAACTAGAATAAAATTATTTAGCGCTATTTTTTTTTCATACACAAATTGTTCTTCTATTGTTGGAGCAATGATTTTAAAACCGGCAAAACATAAAGTTTTTATTTTCTCGAAAATTAAAGCAGGCGTTTTAAAATCAGCAATGAAAATAATAGTGACATTATCTTTTTCTCCACTTTGTTCCAATTCTTTAGTCACTCTCTCTAACCATCCATTATCAAAAATAGACGTTACTACAATTGCGCAGGTTTGCATTTTAAGATTTCCTATTTAGTTATTTGAGAAACAATCCATGGATATGTTATTTCAAGGCCACGTTTAAGAGAATTGCTAGGCGCCCAACCCAATTTCTCTTTAATGAGAGTATTTTCTGAGTTCCTTCCTCGAACACCTTCAGGGCCTTTAATATGTTTTTTTAGAATTCTTTTACCAGATATTTCTTTTACTAAATCTACTAATTGATTAATTGTTACCATCTCATCTGAACCTATATTTACTGGCCCCATAAAATTAGATCGCATCAATCGAACTGTTCCTTCAATACATTCATCTACTATCAAGAATGAACGTGTTTGTTTACCATCTCCCCAGATCTCAATTTCATCGCCATCTTTTGCCTTGGCAACTTTACGGCAAATAGCAGCTGGTGCTTTTTCTCGTCCGCCCTCCCATGTACCCTCTGGCCCAAAAATATTGTGATACCGTGCAACTCGGCATTCAAATCCATAATTCCTCGCAAATGCTAAAAAAAGTCTTTCGCTAAATAATTTTTCCCAACCATATTCACTATCAGGATTTGCAGGATAGGCGCTAGTTTCCTCGCAGTTAGGTTTATTTGGGTCAATTTGATTGTGTTCAGGGTACATACACGCAGAAGATGAATAAAAAATACGCTTTGAATTACGTCGCAAACAAGCTTCAAGCACATTCAAATTAATGAGTGCTGAGTTATGCATAATATCCGCATCGTTTTTACCAGTAAATACAAAACCTGCGCCGCCCATATCGGCAGCAAATTGATAAATTTCATCAAACTTTTGATCGATTGCGTCACGACAAATAACAGGATCTCTTAAATCGCCTTTAATAAAGTCATCCGCATTCGTTTTAGAAAACTCTGGAAACTTTAAATCGACAGCTCTCACCCAAAAACCTTCCTCTTTGAGTCGATTCACCATGTGAGAACCTATAAATCCGCCGCCACCCAACACTAAAGCTTTTTTCATTTCTTATCTCCTCGGTAAAATTTGTACTTAACGACCATATTTATCTTCAATACGCTCAATATCATCTTCGCCCAGATAATTTCCAGATTGTATTTCAACGATCTCTAAAGGCTCATCAAATGGGTTACTTAAACGATGGAATTCCCCCTTGGGAATATAAGTAGATTGATTTTCTTCAAGATTAATTATTTTGTCGCCACATTGAATCTCAGCTTTTCCTTTAACGACAACCCAATGTTCCGCTCTATGTTTATGTTTCTGTAAACTTAAGGATTCATGAGGATTGACACATATTCGTTTAACTTTAAACATTGGCTCTTCATCGAGAGTATCAAACCAACCCCAAGGACGTAGTACTTTTCTATGCAGATTGTGCTCTTCTCTTTTTTGAGATTCAAGCTCTGCAACAATCAATTTCACATCTTGCGTTTTATGTCTATCAAGCACCAAAACAGAATCAGCTGTTTCAATAACAACCAAATCTTTAATACCTGAAGTAACAACCAAACGATCATTTGCATAAATTAAGGAGTTAGAAGTATTTTTAAGAAGAGCATCGCCATATTGAACGTTACCACTTTCATCATGATCTTCAGCCTTCCAAACAGCATCCCAGCTGCCCATATCATTCCACCCAACATCAATTGATATTACTTTAATTGGAATTTGGCTGCTAGGGAGCTTTTCAAGAACAGCATAATCGATTGAATTAGGTGAAATTGATTTGAAGATTTCAGCCTGAGGTCTAATAAAAATATTATCTTCTGTTTTTTGTTGGTAAGCTTCAACGACCCTATTTAACAATTCTTCATCAAATGTTTTTAAGCAATTCAACCAAATGCTTGCTCGCATTATAAACATTCCGCCATTCCAATCATAATTACCACTATCGATATATTTATGAGCAGTTTCCAGATCTGGCTTTTCTTTAAATTCAATAACATCAGATACTCTGCTACTGCCTAGCCCGCCTTTCTTAATATAGCCGAAGCCTGTAGAGGGGTAATCAGGTTTAATCCCTAAAATAACAACCGACCCTTTTGCCGCAATTTCAATACTGTCTTCTAAAGCTTCAACAAACTTATCTTGAATCCTTATTGCTTGATCAGCAGAAACTATTACTAATATAGGATCATTATCGTTTTGTCTAGCCTCTAGCGCTGCTAAAGCCAAAGCAGGTGCTGTATCCCGACCAACGGGCTCTAAAATTATTCGCGGATCTGTTATTTTTAAATCTTTCAGTTGATCCAACACTAAAAAACGATGCTCTTCGTTTGTGACAATCAATGTATTGCTGATCTGAATTTTGTTATTATCAAAATATTGAAGTCTTTGAATTGTCTGCTGAAATAAAGTACCTTTTTTAGACAAAGTCAAAAATTGTTTAGGAAATGCAGCACGCGAAAGTGGCCAAAGTCTCGTTCCAGATCCCCCACATAAAATTACTGGAACAACACTAAATGTCATTTCTATTAATCCTTACTTTCGACTGAATTGCTTCGATCTCTTTTTTTAAGGCTTGATATTCTGTCATTTTTCGCTTCAAGAAACCCGCAGTGAGTTTTGCTTTTTCGGCAATGCCCTTTGGTGTGAGTAAATACAGATATACTGATTTATTCGGATTTTTACTAAAATTCGCAACCTTAATATGGCCTATTTCAATAAGAGCTTTTAGGCAGTAATTAACACCCCCTAAACTAATGCCTAATTTTTGTGCAAGCTCGCGCTGGGTTAAATCTGGCTCTTCTTCGAGTAAATGCAACACCCTAAAGTGAGTATCAGGGTCAATTGACTTTAGTGCTTTGGTCATACCTGTAAAACTTTATTATTGTTCATTATTGAACAAGAATAGCTACAAATAAAAAAAGGTCAAGCTGAAATTGAAATCTAACGGGGTTAAATAACCTAATATTAGATATCAACTATAAATAGCTAGCTATTTTTTAGTACTTGGTGTGGCTGCATAGATAAAGAGATAAAGCATAAGAAATAAAATAACTGAAATCCAAATAAAAAAAGGTTTTTGATAAACCCAGGAAATCGAAATTAAGGGGAATAACCACAGCACACTTAATATGGGCATCACAAGTGCATTAGCAATTTTTTTATAGGCAGGTTGTGGCCTAAAAAAATGAAAAAGTTTAAGGTGAAGGTGTGCGGTATCCGCATGATAAATTGAAACACCTCTGACTAACCGTCGCAATAAACTAAAGACCACCTCGGTCGCAGGATAAATCAAGATAAGTACGGCCCCCCAGGGGGATATTTCAGGATGTCGGCCAAAAAGAATAATGGTTAGCATGCTCACGATTAACCCTAAACTATAGGCCCCTAGGTCACCTAAAAAAATTCGGCCATAAGGATAGTTCAATAACATAAAAGGAATAAAGATAAGTATCACGCTAAAAATTAATGACAACATCGTAATATCAGCGGTCTTATAACTTAAGAATAAAAGTGTGCTTAATATTGATAAAGCCACTGCACCGCATAAGCCGTTCACCCCATCAATCAAATTCATACCGTTGGCTATAGCTACCATACTTAAAATATAAAAAAAGCTGATGCTGCCTTGAATAAGAAGTAATTTTCCGATGAAGGGGATGTCAGTCAATATGGGTAGCGGACCCATAAATTGCGCTCTAAATAACCAGCCTACAAATAAAAGTGCCAGTAATCGAATTGCGGGTTCAACATTATGGAAAAGATCCTCTTTAATTCCTATCATAATAATGGGGATCAAACATATGAGGATGATTTTAAGAAGCTGCATACTTTCGTTGGTATTTGAAAATGCCACAAAAGAAGTCAGTGACAAGATAAAAATGAAACCACCTAATCTTGGGGTTTCATTTAAGTGGATGCGCTGAGTGGCCTTGTAAGTTTTAAGGCCTAAGTTTCGATAAAACTTTTTATGCCAAAGATATACAACTCCACTATTTAGAACTAATGCCATGCCCATAAAGAGGAGAATGAAAGGATCAAACCACTGCATGATATGAAGGTTCATAAACATTTTTTTAACTCACTGTCATCTATTCTTTACAAGAAAATAATTCACTCGATTTAAAGCTTTGCCCTAAAAGATCTTTCGGCGATAGTTCTATCTTCAAATTTTCAGGCCATTTGATATTTAAAGTCGCATCGTTCCATAGGATACAACGCTCACTTTCAGGATGATAAAAATCCGTTGTTTTATACAGAAATTCAGAAGTATCTGACAGCGTTAAAAAGCCATGTGCAAAACCTTCAGGAATATAGAGTTGTTTCTTATTGTCGTTTGATAAAATATCAGCAACATATTGTCCACACGTAGGGGATGACTCTCTGATATCGACTGCAATATCTAAGACTTCACCTTTAATGACGCGGACTAATTTACCTTGTGCGTGCGGAGGTAATTGATAATGCAGGCCTCGAAGAACGCCTTGAGATGATTTGGAATGATTGTCTTGTACAAATGAAACATTTAATGACGTTTCTTTTTTAAAAACATCTTCTCTAAAGCTTTCAAAAAAAAAGCCGCGCGCATCTTCAAATACAAGAGGCTCAATTAAAAGCACATCAGGAATGC
>Ga0209768_10002930_pt1 | contig 10426 bp, 5 predicted proteins | sample LauGreSBDMM110SD_3_FD_187564 | JGI IMG/M metagenome (GOLD analysis project Ga0209768, IMG submission 187564) | Freshwater lake microbial communities from Lake Michigan, USA - Sp13.BD.MM110.SD (SPAdes) (version 2) | ecosystem: Environmental > Aquatic > Freshwater > Lake | place: Lake Michigan... | reverse complement strand
GATTTTAGAAGCTTGCGATAAACGAGGTGGTCAAAGTATGATGTCAAAATTAAAATCAGAAATTTTAGAAGCTTATAAAAAGAATGGTGTTGCAATGCGTAAACGCGATGAATTACACAAGATTGCGGTTAATAACGCCATGTATGCAAAACGCCCACAAACTGTTTTAAATGCTGTTTCAGAAATTACTGCTTAATTTTATAGCTTTAGCTAGCTTTGCTCAGGATTAAAAAAATAGGCCTACCTATATAAGCTAAACACCGAGAGGTTAAACTTAATTGTATAAAATTACAATTTACGTACAGTTTCAAATAAAAAAATCGGTAAAATCTTTTTGTGCTATTTACAATCAATATTATTTATGAGTTTACAAATTTCTATTTTAACACCTGAACGTCCTTTTTGGAATGGTGAAGCTGAAGAACTTATTCTTCCTACAGAAACAGGTGAAATGGGTGTGTTAAAAAACCACGCGCCAATTATTACAGGTTTAGATGTAGGAGCTATGCTAATTCGTACAAAAGAAAAATGGAGTTCATTTGCGGTTATGGGTGGCTTTGCTGTAGTAAAAAATAATGTTGTAACAATTTTAGCAAATGAGGCAGAAGCTTCAGCAACAATTAACGCAGATGCAGCAAAAGCAGCATTTGACACAGCAAAAGATAATTTAGAAAAAGCAGAAGGTGTTAAACAAAAAGTTGAAGCAAATTTTGCTTTTAAACGTGCTAAAGCTCGTTTCCAAGTAGTAAAAGTTTTAAACAAAATTAATTAAGTTTTAGTCGTTTTCGAATAATCTCGAACGCCTTTACTAGTTAATTAAATTTTTGGTTTTGCTTTTTAGCTAAAGCTCAAAAGCGTTGCTGTTGGCGTTAGCATTGCGCGTAACGCCAACGGCTACGCGCTTGGCTTTAGCAGAAGAGTAAAGCCAAAAGCTTTGCTCTTGGTGAAACTCTTAGTTTCACCAATAACAATTCTGCTTTGCACTGTTGGCTGAGCGGATTAAGCAATCGACTCATAATCGATACAAGACAGGTTCAACTCCTGTACAGTGCAAATAGAATTTTATTAAACTAAAAAAAAATTAAATAGTAATTTTTAATTCAAAAATAATATTGACAATTAATTTTTTTTAGGTTAGTATTTATATAAATTAATTTTTGCGGGCATAGCTCAGCGGTAGAGCAAATCCTTGCCAAGGATTAGGCCGCGCGTTCGAATCGCGTTGCCCGCTTTAAATATGGTTTTTTACTGGGAAAATTAGTCTTTTTATACAATTCTTAACTTTTAAATAAATTTTTTATCGTAACATATTATCACGATTGGATTATTAAATTGTATTTCTTATCGGCTTTGGCTGAAGCTAGAAGCAATTTTATTGATTCTTAAAACTAAGCTTTTACATTTAATTTCTTGGCTTTAGCTAAAGGGTAAAGCCAACGGTTTTACCCTTGGTGAAACTATGGATTGAAAATAAAAAAGCACTTTAAAATGTGGTAATTAAATTTTAGTTTCTATTAATTTAATGAATAGAAAATTAAAGTTTATGACAAAGCCACTTTTTTACAAAGAAATTAAAAAGTTAATTTTTATTTTTTACTTTTACAAAAATTATGGCACGCGCAAAATTTGAACGTAAAAAACCGCACGTTAATATTGGAACAATTGGTCACGTTGACCATGGTAAAACAACATTAACAGCTGCAATTACAATGACATTAGCCGCTGGAAGCGGTGGTTCAGGAAAAAAATATGATGAAATTGACTCTGCTCCTGAAGAAAAAGCTCGTGGTATTACAATTAATACAGCACACGTTGAATATGAAACAGAAAATCGCCACTACGCGCACGTAGATTGTCCAGGCCACGCTGACTATGTAAAAAACATGATTACAGGCGCAGCTCAAATGGATGGAGCAATTTTAGTTGTTTCTGGAGCAGATGGGCCTATGCCACAAACAAAAGAACATATTTTATTAGCAAAACAAGTTGGTGTACCTAACGTAGTAGTGTTTTTAAATAAAGAAGACCAAGTAGATGATCCAGAATTATTAGAATTAGTTGAATTAGAAGTACGTGAAACATTAGATAAATACGAATTCCCAGGTGACGAAATTCCAATTGTTAAAGGCTCAGCTCTTCTTGCGCTAGAAGCTTTAGTAGAAAATCCAAAATTACTACGTGGTCAAAACCCATGGGTTGATAAAATTTATCAATTAATGGATGAAGTAGATCGCTATATTCCAACACCACAACGTGAAACAGACAAACCATTCTTATTAGCTGTGGAAGATGTTTTATCAATTACAGGTCGTGGTACTGTTGCTACAGGACGTGTAGAACGCGGAACATTAAAAGTAGGTGATTCTGTTGAAATCATTGGTTTAAAAGATACACGCACAGGAACAGTTACAGGTTTAGAAATGTTTAAAAAAAGTTTAGACGAAACACTTGCAGGTGATAACGTTGGTGTTCTTTTACGCGGTGTTCAAAAGAAAGATATTGAACGCGGAATGGTATTAGCAAAACCTGGGACAATTAAACCACATACAAAATTTGAAGGTCAAGTATATGTTTTAACAAAAGAAGAGGGCGGTCGTCACTCAGCTTTCTTAACAGGATATAGCCCACAATTCTATTGTCGAACAACAGATGTAACTGGAAAAATTATTGATTTTACACATATTCAAATGAAAAACCCTTCATCTGTTGCTGAAGGCCATTCGAAAAAAATGTGTATGCCAGGTGACCGTATTTCAATGACGGTTGGATTAGTAGCTCCAATTGCAATTGAAAAAGGGATGCGTTTTGCCATTCGTGAAGGTGGACGCACAGTAGGTGCAGGTGTAGTAACAACTATTCTTGAGTAATTATTCCAATTTATCATTAGATTTTAAGAACAAAATTCTTGACCCTAGTACTGCGCCTTGCGCGCAATGCTAACGCGAAGAGTTTCAACTTTGGTATTAACTTCTATATATAGTAAAACAACTTAATATAAATTTTCCTAAAGAAAAACTTATATTAAGTTGTTTATAATAAAATAAAATTATTTGAGAAATTTTATTAATCATGATATACTGAATTAAACAAATTTTTAGGCCCATAACTCAGTTGGTAGAGTGATTGCCTTACAAGCAATAGGTCATCGGTTCAAGTCCGGTTGGGCCTAATCTACATTACAAAAAATAGCTGTATGATGTTAAAAAAATATAACAAATAATTCAATTAACACTATTTATGACTCTAGTACTGTGCGTTACGCGCAGGAAAACGGTCTTATTTTTTAAAAGTCGTTTGTTTTTAAATAAGACTTGTTAATTGAGTACAAACTATTGCATCTTGGTGAAACTCTTGAGCTTTAGCTAAAGAGTAAAGCTCAAAAGCTTTGCGCTTGGCGTTAGCATTGCGCGTAACGCCAACGGCTACGCGCTTGGTGAAACTATGAGTTTCACCAATAGTGAAACTCTTGAGCTTTAGCTAAAGAGTAAAGCTCAATAGCTTTACTCTTGGTGTTAACACTGCGCGTAACACCAACGGCTACGCGCTTGAGCTTTAGCTAAAGAGCAAAGCCAACAGCGACGAGCTTGTTGTTTATCTGTTAACTTTTTATTATTTAGTAATATTTGAAATTATGGCTCGATATATTGGTCCACGCTTAAGAATTATTCGTCGTCTTGGTAAATTAAGAGGTTTTACACGTAAAAAACCATTCCGCCGCGCTTTTAAAGGAAAAGGTGCTTTACAAGGTAAAGTAATTCCTCCTGGACAACATGGTTTAGCAAAATTATTTAAGAGTCGTCCCTTTGATTCTTCACAAGGAGATTATCTAGTTCGTTTAAAAGTTAAACAAAGATTACGTTACAACTATGGTTTAACAGAACGTCAACTTGTACAATATGTAAAAAAAGCAAAAAAAACAAAAGAATCAACAGGTCAAGTTTTATTACAATTCTTAGAAATGAGACTTGATAATATTGTTTTTCGTTTAAATATGGCTCCGACTATTGCTGCAGCACGTCAATTAATTAGTCATGGGCATATTCAAGTAAATCAAAAACGAGTAAATATTGCTAGTTATATGTGTAAACCTAAAGATGTTATCTCAGTAAGCATGAAACCAAAATCATTAAAACTGGTATATCGTAACTTGCAAGAATATACAGAACAAGTGCGCTTCCACAAAAATCGTTTACAAAAAACATTAGCTTTCTTACTATTTCAATCAAAAATTATGCCTACTTTAACAGCAGCATTAAAAGCTATTCAACAAGGTACAGTTTTTGTTAATAATCGAAAAGTAACAATGCCAAACTATATTTGTACAAATAAAGATGTTGTTTCTATTTCAACAGAAAAAGGAATGCGTAAAGTTAAATTTACAGAAGTTTAAAGTATAGACTAATTAAGAATTTCACCAAGGGTAAAACCGTTGGCTTTACCCTTTAGCTAAAGCCAAGAGTTTCACGCTTGGTGAGACTCTTGACAAATAAAAAAATAAATTATAATATTTTTTTATTGTGTTTTACTTAAATTGAAAAATAAAAAACTTTAAAGAAATTTGGCAATTGTAACTTTTAATTTTGAAAAATTACACTGTTTAACGTTCTTCTTAAAACATAAGAAAAATTCCGTTTGATAATGGGGCGTCGCCAAGCGGTAAGGCTGCGGGTTTTGGTTCCGCCATTCGAAGGTTCGAATCCTTCCGCCCCAGAAAAATTTTAATCTTTAAAAAAGATCTGCTGATGAGGTTTATTTATAATTCCACTATTTTTTGGAGATTTGTTCCCTCAAAAAATTGTATCAAGAGTTTCACCAAGCGCGTAGCCGTTGGCTTTACCCTTTAGCTAAAGCCAACAGCAAAGCTTTTGAGTCTCGTACTACGCGTAACGCCAAGAGAGTGAAATGTGAAGATTAATTTATTTCTCTGATCAAATATGAAATTTTTAATTATGACATTTGATAAAAATATAAAAAATGAAAAAGATAATTTTTTTGAAAAAACCGGAGAATCAGAAACCGTAACAAATAAAGGCATAACAACTTCAGCAATTGAATCTCAAGTTGCTAAGAAATCCACATCGTATTCAAAATTATCCGAATTACGCCTATTAACAATTGGTTTAGCTTCACCTAATAAAATTCGCCAATGGGCTGAAAAAACTTTACCTAACGGTAAAATTTTTGGTCAAGTAACGAGTCCAAATACTTTACACCATAAAACCTTTAAACCGCAACGAGGCGGTTTATTTTGTGAACGTATTTTTGGTCCATTACGTGATTTTGAATGTGCTTGTGAAAAATCCTCTCGACCAACAGAAGAAGAACGCAAACGCTTTTTAGAATCTCGCAAATTTCAACGTAGATTTTGTCCGAATTGCGACGTCGAATATACTTGGTCGGTAATTAGACGTTATCAACTTGGATATATTGCATTAATTGCTCCAGTTACACATATTTGGTATTTAAAAGCTACTCCGAGTTATTTATCAATATTGTTAGATTTTAAAAAACGCCATTTAGAATCGGTTGTGTATTGTTCTCAAACTTTAACATTACAATATAGTTCGACAGCTTTTTATACCTTTACAATGGCTAATTCGCCTCATACTTTAATTAGTTCGTGGAAAAAAGTTTTAACAAATGCCCAAACAAAACCAACTCAAATTAATTTTGTAAATGAAAGAGAGCTTCGAGTACTAAAACGTAAAGCAGAAATAAGTACAACGTTACCACAACGTTTAAAAAATTGGCGTGGATTACCAAGTGAACCTAGAAAAATGACAAAATTACCTCCTATAAATGGAACCACATTTCATTCAACAAATAAAAATATTTTGATCCCTAATTTTTTTAAATTAGATACAATGGATTTTACTAGTTTTCGCCAAATTAATTCAAGCTTATCAAACTCTACGATTGCCAGTTACATTTATTGTCGTATGCAAAAATTATCTCAACAACGTGCTGTTTTTTTGAGTTTAAATAAATTAATGACCGAATTTTTTCGTCGCACCTATAAAGAAACAGCAAAAGAATCAAAAAAATTAGTCTGGGAACTTAGTAAACGTAGTGCAAGCCTTTCATTTAAATCTAATATTAAAACAAAAAACAAAATCTTCTTAGAGTTTGCAAATCGTCCGACAACTCTCAAAAACAAGCCCGTAGCCGTTGAAGTTATGAGCAATGCTAACGCGAAGAGCAAAGCTATTGAGCTTTACTCTTTAGCTAAAGCCAAGCGCGTAGCCGTTGGTGTTACGCGCAGTGTTAACACCAAGAGTTTCAGTTTTAGCGTGCCACGCAATCGGAACTCAAAAAACTTTGATCTTAATTCAACAATTTTTTGGCAATTGTCAATTTACAGGTTACGAAAAGATATTATGTTCGAGCTAACAGTCAATCCAGAAGACATGACTGAACAAGAAAAAACCTTAAGTTTAATTCAAACTTATTTATTAAATAGCTTGCTATCATTTTTTAAAGATGAAAAAATTATTTTAAACGAATTCAATAGTTCTTTTAATAAAAATCTGTCAACCACTCAAAATGCTTATATAAAAGCCCAATCGCTAATAGGATTTATTCTGAAAAAGAAAAAAAGAATTTTTGAATTATTTAAAACGCAGTTAGGCTCATTAATTTTTATTCAACAATTTCAACGTTTTTTTGAGCTTTTAAATTTATCTCACGAAAGTTTTAACCATAGTGAAACGCATGATTTTCAAACAATGAGCAAAACTTCTGCCGATAGTACTGCGCGTAACGTTCTAGGCTTTACTCCTTTGCTAAAGCCAATGAGTTCAAAATTTTATTTAAAAAAAAATGCGCATTTTTTACCACAACTAATTATTGCTCGAGGAGATATTCAAACTAACTTGAATGTTTTCGAAAGTTCTCCACCAACTCCTTTACGCACAAAAGCTTTACTTGATGCATGGAAAATTTATTTGGAGAGTTTTCCAAATGTAGGAATAGGGAAAAATCTTACAGAATCTCGACGTTTACCAACAGAAACAGAAACCCAAAAAAATTATTTAAATAAAAAACACACAAAATTATTTAATAATATGTATGCTTTGTCACATCGTTATCGTTGGGAATTAGAAAAAGATTGGAGCTCATTTTTATATTATAACTATGCAGCAGTCGAGCATTCGGACAGTCCAATTGGAGTTTATCAAGAACGTATTGAAACAAATAACACGAATTCTTTTGCCGGTGCTGGAGTAATTCAGAAACTTTTACAAGAATTAGATTTTGATGAATTAAGAAAAATTGATAAACAAAACCGTATTTTACTATATGATTTCCATAAAAAATTAGCTGAATTAAAAAGTTTATCAAAACGAGGAAGTTTAACGCGTGATGATAAAAAAGAATTTAAAGAATTGTTGAAAAAACGTGATCAATTAATGCGACGTACAAAATTAATTCGTAAATTATTCCGCAAAAACTCGCGCCCTGAATGGATGACTTTATCAGTTCTTCCTGTTTTACCACCTGAATTAAGACCTATTATTAAAGTGCAAGACCAAATCGCTGCTTCTGATTTAAATCGCTTATATCAACGTGTTTTATATCGAAATGAACGTTTACGTAAATTTCTAAAAGAGCCAGCAACGAGTTATTCTGCTGAAATGAACTATGCTCAAGCTTTACTACAAGAAGCTGTTGATAATTTGATCGAAAATGGTAAAGGTGGCACAAAACCGGAACGTGATTCTCGAGGTAGAAATTTAAAATCTCTGTCTGAAATTTTAAAAGGAAAACAAGGGCGTTTCCGTCAACATTTATTAGGAAAACGTGTCGACTATTCTGGTCGTTCAGTTATTGTTGTTTCACCAAGCTTAAAAATTCATGAGTGTGGCCTTCCAAAAGAAATGGCGTTAGAACTTTTTTTACCTTTTTTAATCCAACGTATTTTACATTTAAATCTTTCAAAAACGGTTATTGGAGCGAAAAATTTTATTTCAACACAAAAAGACTTAACTTTTGAAATTTTAAAAGAACTTTTACAAGGCCATCCTATTTTATTAAACCGTGCCCCTACTTTACACCGTCTTGGAATTCAGGCCTTTCAGCCAAAATTGATTGAAGGACGCGCGATTTTACTTCATCCACTTGTTTGTTCTGCCTTTAATGCTGACTTTGATGGTGACCAAATGGCAGTACATGTGCCTATTACTGTAGAAGCCAGAGCTGAAGCCTGGAAACTAATGTTTGCTCGAAATCATCTTTTATCACCCGCAACTGGTGAGCCAATGTTATTACCAAGTCAAGATATGGTCTTAGGTTGTTATTATTTAACAAGTGAAAATTTTAAACCGTTAAATTTATTTGTTTCGCCTGTTTTTAGTAATTTTATGCAAGTTTTCCAAACTTATAATCAAGGAAAAATCCCTCTCCAAATGCCTGTTTGGGTTAAATGGGAGAAAACGTTTGAAACTGGATTAGACAAAGATGAACCAATAGAAGTTCGAATTGATCGTTTTGGATATCGTTTTGAAATTTTTTCAAAATATCAACGTCGTTTTAACCAAAAAGGAAAATTAATTAGTCAATTTATTCGTACAACGCCGGGACGTATTTTGCTTCATTTATTAATGGAAGACTCAAAAAATTAAAATAAAATCGTTGAGAATTGCTTTAACTAAAGATTAACTACCAGATCCGTAGTTAATCTTTAGTTAAAGCAAAAATCTTTCTCCTTGTAGCGTTTTATGTTAATATAGGTCATAAAGAGAAGAAAATTTAAACTAAAAATAATCAGTCTCGACTTCAGCTTTAGACTCAAAAACTTTGCTCTTGGTGAAACTACGAGTTTCACCAATAGTGAAACTCTTGAGCTTTAGCTAAAGAGCAAAGCTCAAAAGCTTTGCTCTTGGCGTTAGCATTGCGCGTAACGCCAACGGCTACGCGCTTGGTGAAACTACGAGTTTCACCAATAGTGAAACTCTTGGCTTTAGCAAAAGAGCAAAGCCAAAAGCGTTGCTCTTGTTGAAACTCTCGATTATTATCACCTTACATATTGTAAGTTTTAAAGAAAATTAACCTAGACATGTTGAGCAAAATAAACGAAATTTGGTGAAGTGTTTACAAAAGCAATTATTGATGAAACTACGAATTTCGCCAAAAGTTGCAACTCTTAAGCTTTAGCTAAAGAGTAGAGCCAAAAGCTTTACTTTTAAGAAAAAAGCGACAAATTTTAGTAGTGAAAAACTAAAAAATCCTAAATAGTTGTTTAAATATATTTCAAAGTCAAGCTTATGAAAAAATCAATCGGTTTTATTTTTTCGATTGTTGCTACCTTTGCAGTTGCGTGTTTTGTAAATTCACCAGCAAATGCATACCCTATTTTTGCTCAACAAAACTATGAAAACCCTCGTGAAGCAACAGGACGTATTGTTTGTGCAAACTGTCACTTAGCTCAAAAACCTGTAGATATTGAAGTTCCACAAGCGGTCCTTCCTGATACAGTTTTTGAAGCGGTTATTAATATTCCTTATGATAAACAAATCCAACAAGTTGCTGGAAATGGTAAAAAAGGGGATTTAAACGTTGGGATGGTTTTAATTCTTCCAGAAGGATTCGAATTAGCTCCAGCAGACCGTATTCCAGAAGAAATGAAAGAAAAAGTTGGAAAACTTTACTATCAACCATATAGTCCTGAGAAAAAAAATATCCTAGTGATTGGCCCAATCCCAGGTAAAAAATATAGTGAAATGGTAGTTCCTCTTCTTTCTCCAGACCCAGCAAAAAATAAAGATGTTTCATTCTTAAAATACCCTATTTATTTAGGTGGAAACCGTGGTCGCGGCCAAATTTATCCAGATGGTTCAAAATCAAACAATACAGTGTATAATTCACCAGCAACAGGTACAATCACAAGTATCGCTGCAGGCGATAAAAAAGGTGGTTACTCTGTAACGATCCAAACAGCTACTGGGGATTCAGTTATTGAAAAAATTCCAGCAGGTCCTGAATTAATCGTTTCAGAAGGTCAAGCAATTAAAGCAGACCAACCATTAACAAACAATCCAAACGTTGGTGGTTTCGGCCAAAAAGACGTTGAAATTGTTTTACAAAACCCTGCACGTATCCAAGGTTTATTATTATTCTTTGTTTCTGTAATTTTAGCTCAAGTATTCTTAGTTCTTAAGAAAAAACAATTTGAAAAAGTACAATTAGCTGAAATGAATTTCTAAATTTTATCTAGAAACAGAAAATTGCTTTTTAAAAGCAAGTAAATTTAATAAAAAACTAAATTGGTGCTTTTTCGTTTAGAGCAGAGTCAAGTTTCTCGCTTTACTCTTTAACTAAACGTAAGGTCACCCCCCTCAATTTTTAATGGTTCAATCCATCTTTTTTCTTAGGTTATTTATTTTAAAAGAAACCTTCGAAAATTATTTGTTTTTACATATTGTAAACA
>Ga0209768_10002928_pt1 | contig 10428 bp, 9 predicted proteins | sample LauGreSBDMM110SD_3_FD_187564 | JGI IMG/M metagenome (GOLD analysis project Ga0209768, IMG submission 187564) | Freshwater lake microbial communities from Lake Michigan, USA - Sp13.BD.MM110.SD (SPAdes) (version 2) | ecosystem: Environmental > Aquatic > Freshwater > Lake | place: Lake Michigan... | reverse complement strand
CATTCATTGATAAATTGAACAACCATACCCAATATGAATTAGATAGCTATAGATTACCTCACGAAATCTTAGGAAAAATTTCCCTAGGAGAACTCGCTATCTTCACCTCCTTCCATACTTCGCATCATTATGAGTTGTTAAAATCAAAACTAGGCCATTAAAACACCTATAATGAATCAAAGTAAGTTTATATTATCAATCACTATAATTGGGTTGTTTATTCTAATGTTGAGTTCATGTAGTGCGCCTTCAAAAAAATCAACTCCACAAATCAATAAAGATACAATTCAAAAAAAATCAAATCCAGTCGTTTACTTTGAAATACCAGTATTAGATATGGAAAGGGCAACTCGGTTTTATTCAACTGTTTTCAACTTTAAAGTTGATACTACAATTATTGATAATAATGAAATGGCTTTATTTCCATTTACTGAAGCAAACTCGGGAATTTCAGGCGCATTAGTAAAAGGGGAGATTTATAAACCGACAAAAGATGGCGTATTGATCTACTTCAATACTGCTAATATTGATGAGACATTGAGATTAGCGAATAAAAATGGCGGGCAAATCCTCTATCCAAAAACCGATAATGGAATTGGTCTAGTTGCAGAATTTGAAGACACAGAAGGAAACAGAATAGCATTGTATCAGTGCAAAACCTCACGCAAACCTCACGCAGAAACAAAAAAGGACCCACGATTTAACGTAAGTCCTTGATTTTCATGTAGCGAGACCGGGATTTGAACCCGGGACCTCAGGGTTATGAAGATTTTTTGAAAAAATGAAGGCGTTGATTTGTAATGCGTTATGTTTTAAGAAAACCGAAAACGACCGATTTCAGTCGAATTCAGGGGGTGTTTTCGGCACGCAGGGAAATGATTTTTTTCTTAGATTCGTAAGATGTAATATTTATTGATTTTTATTGTTTCGTACTTTCTCTTTAGATTATGAAAATTATGGAAAGGAAAAGGTTACTTTCACTTGATGCATTTCGCGGTTTTACCGTGGCAGCCATGATTTTGGTGAATTTTCCAGGGAATGATAATCAAGTTTTTAAACCTCTTTTACATACCCATTGGTGGGGTATTTCCTTTACAGATCTTATTGCCCCCTTTTTTCTATTTATTGTTGGGGTATCTATCACTTTTGCATATACCCATCAGATACGAGCCGGAATCCATCCCAAAACCTTGTATGTAAAAATTGCCTCTCGGGCACTTAAAATTTTTGCCTTGGGTATGTTGCTCAATTGCTTGGGACTAATCGGGAATTTTACCTGGGAAGAGGTGCGCTGGACAGGGACACTCCACCGAATTGCCATCGTGTTTCTGGTTTGCAGTGTTTTAAGTTTACACACAAATTGGAAACAACAAATTACAGTGGGAGCATCGATCCTGCTTGCATATTGCATCGCCATGACCTGCATTCCTACACCTGGCTATGAAAATGTGATGCTTGAGCCAGGAATTAATTTGGCGGCGTGGGTGGATCAGGAATTCATGCCGGGAAAAATGTGGCAAGGAAATTGGGATCCAGAAGGTATTTTAAGTACTTTCCCTTCATTTGTTACCACCATTTCGGGTATGCTTGTAGGAACCTTATTGATTTCTAAACTATCACAAGAACAAAAAGTAATCCGTCTATTTGTTTTTGGTTTTGCCTCTTTTGTAATCGGTATTATTTGGAATTGGCAATTTGGCTTAAACGAAAACTTATGGAGTAGTTCTTTTGTCATGTTTACTTCAGGCATGGCCGCTATGACCTTAGCAAGTACCATTTATGTGGTTGATATGCTTCAATACAAGCAGTGGGCTACATTTGGTATTATTTATGGCATGAATGCTATTGTTGTGTATACCCTAGGGGATCTACTTTCGCCCTTATTTTTTGGAATTAAGTTTGGAGATGCTTCTCTCAATCAGGTATTTTTTCGTGGGCTAACACAAGTAGGAATAACACCTAAACTAGCTAGTATGCTATATTCGCTAATCTATGTTGGCATCAACTTCATTCCAGCATATTTACTTTATAAAAAGAAAATTTTCATCAAAGTTTAAAATTTATGAAAACAATCACAGAGCAATCTGGAAAGCACAGGGATTTAGAGAAAAAATCCATTCAGGAATTGACATCCGCTATAAATGCAGAGGATCAATCTGTCGCATACGCGATTGAAAAAGAATTACCTGCGATTAATGCTTTAATTGAAAAGATTGTTTCAAAGTTAAAAGCGGGTGGAAAAATGTATTACATCGGGGCAGGAAGCGGCGGTCGACTTTCTGTACTTGATGTTATCGAACTTCCTACCACTTATGGCATAGAACCTGGTTTGATTGATGCGATTTTAGCGGGTGGTAAAGAAAATTTAGTTTTGGCGCTTGAGGAAAAAGAAGATGATACCACGGCCGGCTGGACGACGTTGGTTCAAAAAAATATCTCAGATAAAGATTTTGTTTTGGGTATTTCAGCCAGTGGATCTACTCCATTTGTGTTATCTGCTCTTAAGCAATGCAGAGAAAATGGAATAACGACAGGTTGTATTGTGAGCAATCCAAATTCAGCCATCGCCGAATATGCCGACTTTCCAATTGAGGTTATTACTGGCCCTGAGTTTATTTGTGGTAGCACACGAATGAAATGCGCAACTGCTCAGAAAATGCTTTTTGATATGATTAGCACGACCACCTTAATTTGCTTAGGCCGTGTGGAGGATAATAGAATGGTTAATGTAAAACTAATCAATAATAAAATAACGGATAGGGCGGTTAAGATGCTGATGGAGAAATCTGGAATCAGTAATTACGAAGAGGCTCAAAAACTGTTGCTGGAACATGGGAGTGTTAAAATAGCCTTGGATTTTATACGTAGCTAATGAAAATTACACCTTTAAAATCAGTAGAAATTAGCGAAAAACAGGAAACAAGTCCTGCAAAAAACCTTTTGGTAATAGGGGTTCTATTTTTTGTTTTTGGTTTTGTAACTTGGCTAGGATCTGTCTTAGTTCCCTATTTAAAAATTACATGCCAGCTAACGAATACCGCATCTTATTTAGTTGCTTTTTCATTTTACATTTCATATTTGATTTTCGCTTTGCCTTCAGCCCTTGTGTTGCAAAAAATAGGTTATAAAAACGGCATGGTGGTGGGCTTGCTTCTTATTTCATTGGGGACTTTTTTGTTTATTCCAGCTGCACAATCAAGAACATTTTTATTGTTTTTGTTGGGTCAATTTATTCAGGGTAGTGGCTTAGCTATCCTTCAAACAGCTGCTAATCCCTACGTTGTCAAATTAGGCCCTCCAGAAAGTGCCGCTAGAAGAATCAGTATGATGGGGATTTGCAATGGAATTGCAGGTATTATCGCACCGATTATATTGGGGTCTATTGTATTAAATGATGCTGATTCAGGTCAATTAAAAATGTTTGCATTTGATCTTGAAAAAAAAGCCCAGCTACTACAAGAAATTGCTAACAAAGTCATTGCTCCTTATGGTTTGATGACATTTATTTTACTTTTTCTCGCATTCTGTATTTACCGTATCGACTTGCCTGAGATAGCTTCAGAAAATGATGATTCCACCGAGAAAAATGCGGAAAACAACCCGAAAAGTATTTTTGAATTTCCACATTTACTTGTAGGGGTCATTGCCCTGTTTTTGTATGTTGGTGTAGAAGTAATCGCTGCCGATAGCATCATTCTTTTTGGAGCATCCCAGGGGATTGCCATGTCAACCGCCAAATTCTTTACCAGCTTTACGCTTGCAGGAATGTTGATTGGCTACCTGATTGGGATTCTTTTGATTCCTAAGTATATATCACAAGAAAAGGCACTCATGGTATCTGCTATTTTGGGAATAGTTTTTTGCTTATTGGCGCTAATGACTGATGGAAATATGTCCTTGACATGCATTGCTTTACTTGGCTTAGCCAATGCGCTAATTTATCCTTCTATATGGCCACTGGCATTAAATGGATTAGGTTCATTGACAAAAATCGCTTCATCTTTACTAATAATGGCAATAGGCGGGGGTGCGATTTTACCTTTGATTTATGGTTATTTAGCTGATCGATTCTCTCCCCATCAAGGGTATTGGTTAGTGATTCCCTGCTATTTTTTTATTCTATATTTTTCCATTTTTGGACACCGCTTAGCCAAAAGAAACCTTTGAAAATTTTAAACAAATGCCATGATTTTGATTGCAGATAGTGGGTCTACAAAAACCCTTTGGAGTTTACAAGATGATGAGGGATCTATTCGTAGATTTGAAACGAAAGGCTTTAATCCTTATTTTTCAGATCAGCAACAACTTGTAAATACACTAAACGAAAGTGAAGTACTCCAAGGAATTCATCGCGTTGAGTTAATAGATATTTATTTTTATGGAGCTGGTTGTTTTCCTGACAAAGCGCACACGATTGAACAGGCAATGCACTCTTTTTTTTCAAGAGCATTTGTTCATGTGGAGCTAGATCTTTTAGGTGCAGCTCGCGGCTTATTGGGTCATTCGGATGGTTTTGTTGGAATTCTTGGTACTGGGGCGAATAGTGGTTTGTTTGTTGGTGGAAAGATCGTCCAAAACATTGATTCATTGGGCTATATTTTAGGTGATGAGGGAAGTGGCTGTTACATAGGGAAACAGTTGTTATCAATGTATCTTCGGGGTTACCTTCCTGCCGATTTGGCGAAACTATTTTTCGATTGTTACCGCTTGTCTTCTGAGGACATCATGGATGCCCTGTATGCAAAGCCCTTGGCGAACAGGTTTTGCGCAAGTTTTAGTACGTTTGTTGGGTCAAATATCGAACATCCTTTTTTAAGTAAGCTAGTAGCAAATTGTTTTGATGATTTTTTTAAAAATCTCGTAAGTCAATACAGGGGTTATAAAAATTTAAGTTTTAATTGTGTGGGTTCGGTGGCTTATCATTTCCAACATATACTTGAACAAAGTTGTCAAAAATTCGACATGAATTTGGGTAATATACGCCAATCTCCAATGGATGGGCTTGAGCTTTTCCACAAGGCTAGGCTGACCTAAAAATGCGTTAATTAGATTTATTTTTGACAGTAGTCTAGTATGAATTTTTCTAGATTTAGTCCAAGGGACAATTCACAGTATCCAGCAGGTACCAGGGATTTTTTAATTAAATCTTTGTATTGTTTGATTTGTTCTGGGCTCGCAGCTAGTCCTTTTTTCTTCAGATTTAGAAGTTCTATACTGCGACTTGAAATGACTTGGAGGGAGGTTGAATGCGTCAGCAAATCCTTGAGTAATGGATTTTTGTAGGCCATTTTTTGAATAATGTCATGATTGCTATCCCATAGATACAATTGCTGGTAAAGTTTTTCAAGCAAAATATCTGAAGGATTTATTATCAAAGTATCCAAAAGCTTATTGAATTTTCTTAAAGAGGAAGGGTCTGGTGCAGCCACATCTACCAAAAGCGAATAGGGAGAATATTTAGTGAAATTATTTGCATTATTTCGTTTATATCCTTTTACCGGTTCAATGTAGTCGACAACATTTTCTAATACGTTTATATCTTCAGTTCTTGCTAAACGTCGTAACATCATTTTTTTGTTTTTGATGTGTGTCGATCCTAGCCATTCTAATTGGATTGAAATGATGTCTAATCTCCTATACATGTCATCTACATCTCGAATGTTTTCAGGGGACCATAATCTTTCTGCAATGGCAGCGGTTCTTGGCCACAACCTGGAGTCAATTGTTTCTGGGCTAACATGTTCGGTCCACATCGTGGCCTCTCCACCAATGATTAATTTTTCTTCTTGAGGGCTTAGAATACGTTCTCCATTTTGAATTTTTTTAATTATTTCTGATTCAAATCGATTAAAATTGGCTTCGCTGTCGGGTACAATGACTTTATTTAAGAAGGGGATAGGGTCGTTTAAATAATGATAATAGGTAGGTTGAACTAAATCAATGTAATAGCCTTTGGATAGAATACTTTTATAGCCATTTTTTGCGGAGGCTAATAAAGCTTCCATTCCTCGCCACGATTGTACAACGATATCCTTGGGGACTTTTGTTTCAATTAATTGATCTAACTCGCCCTTTTCAAAATATTCTTTGGCCTTTGCGTCATCCATTTTTTTCATTAAAATCTCATCCCAACCCACGATTGTTTTATTTGATCGCTTGAGAATTTTTTGAATCCGTTTGTTAAAATAGTTTTGAAGTGCAACAGCATCTTGTAGGCCTTCTTTCTTCATAAAAGCTTGAATGCTTTGGTTTTTAGCCCAATCATTGCCTGTGTTTTCATCCCCGCCGATGTGAAAGTAATGATCCGGGAATAAGGATGCGACTTCGCTTAGCAGGGTATTAAGAAAAACATAAGTGCTTTCTTGTGTGGGATTAATGGTGGGATCAAATACCCCCCAATGATCTTGTAAGGTATAAGTTCGCTTATTGGAGGCAAGCTCGGGAAATGCAGTTAAGATTGCTGTGGAGTGGCCAGGCAAATCAATTTCGGGGATGACTCTAATACCGCGTTGATCAGCATATTCGATGATTTCTGCTACTTGTACATGGGTAAAATAATTTCCACCAGAGGCTTTTTCGTGAAGTGTTGGAAAAACTTTTGACTCGATTGTGTACCCTTGGTCGTCACTTATGTAAAAATGAAAAACATTCATTTTTACCATGGCCATGGCGTCAAGTGTTCTTTTGATGACATCCATTGGCATGAAATGATAGGGCTGAGATAGCAATAATCCCCTCCAAGCGAATCTTGGATTATCTGAAATATACGCCCCTTGAAAATAAAAACCATTTGGATCAGATTCGACGAGTTGGAGTAGCGTTTCCAATCCTCTAATAGCGCCAATATCACTTGCGGCATTAATTTTTATTTCTGAATTGTCCACGCTTAGCGTGTAGGATTCTTCCATATCCAATTGTACGACCCCCTTTTTGATGGAATGAATTTTTAACGCGGCAGAAGGATTATGGCTCACATCTGGGATCTCCCATGTTTTGAAAAAAAGACCAGTTTTTTCAGATAATCGTTGCATAAACCGACTAGCCTCTTTATACAATCTTTTATCAGCAAGTCCCGTGATCTTGATGGTAAAATTATCAGTTAGTTGGTAATGTTCTTTGTTCAAACTGACCGAAGTTGGTACTGGCATTAAGTTCGTTTGTTGAGCCTGTGCCATAAATGGTGTTATCAGAAAACAAAAAATAAAAAACGAAATTTTCATATCATTGGGAAATTTGTCGAATTAAATTACTTAAAATTAGTCATTTCCACCTAAATTAGGAAGTCTTGCTCTTGTATATCGTCAGCTAAAAGTAGATCGATAGAGGTTATTTCTTGGTAGTGTTTTCAAATAATTTTTAACTTAACAAAATGGAAACAAGAAAAAAACAATAACTTAGGGTGGTCAGTTTGCAGCGCTACAGGGCGGTTAATTTGTACGTTTTCTCCACTATTTAGTATAAAATTTAAAATAAGTTTATGATACACTTGAAGGAAAATACCAACGTAATTGATCTAAGATATGGACAAGATGCATGTGAAGGACTTGGGAAGGAAATTGGAAAGTTTTGCGTCATGACCATGGATATCCCCTGGAAAGTCTCTAAAGACAAACTAGGAGGAACTCCACTTGAAGTTGTATTTATTGAAACGATGGAAGAGAAATGGCTAGATCAAATGTGTGATAAACTTACTGACTGTGACACAGTGGTAGGCATTGGTGGAGGTATGGCCATTGATGCTGCAAAATATGTTTCATGGAAAAAAGGTTGGAGATTAGTGAGTATCCCAACAATTTTATCAGTAGATGCATTTACTACCCCTTCTGTAGGAATTCGCAGAAATCACGAAGTAGTATATATTGGTCAGTCTTCTCCAAATCCTCTCGTAATCGATTTTGGGATAATAAGAACTGCACCACCTGAACTTAATATAGCAGGTATCGGAGATCTCCTATCAATGCATACAGCATCATTTGATTGGACTTATGCCAATCTCAAAGGAAAATCAGAATTTCCTTATAATAAAAACTCAATAGAAAAAGCGAATCGTATTCTCCAGATGCTATATGGCTTATTAGGAGATATTCGAGAAAATACAAACAAAGGTCTTATGGCCATTGTAGAAGGGTATATCGACTTAAATACCATATGTTTACCTGCAGGACACTTTCGTGTAGAAGAAGGATCAGAGCATTACCTTTTTTATGAACTGGAAGAGCGTCTAAAAAGACCATTTGTGCATGGATATATTGTAGGCCTAGGCATATATGTCATGAGCCAATTGCAGGGAAATAGTTTTCAATTTATAAAAAATGTAATGGATGAAGTTACGCTTCCTTATCACCCCAAAATACTTGATATTGGGAAACAAGATTTATTAAATTCGATTTTAAATGTAAGGAGTTATGTAGAGTCAAGACCAAAACTATGGTATACTGTAATTAATGACTCGCATATAACTAAAGACTGGGCAGAGGAAACGATTAAAGATCTTCTTTTCTGATAAGTTTAAAATATGAGTCAGAGCAATAAATTTGGGTATAAAGAAGAATTGAGCAGGTCAATGAATGGCTTTTCAAGCTTTGCCGTATCATTTTCACTAATTTCAGTTCTAACAGGCATTTTTGCAAATTTTAATTTTGGATACCAACAGGCTGGAACTGCAATTATTTGGTCTTGGATGTTGGTCGCGGTTGGTCAATTTTTGGTTGCTTTAGTAATGTCTAGGCTTTCTGTCCAATATCCTATTGTTGGCTATGGATACCAATGGGGAGCGCGTATTATTAATACACATTTTGGATTTTTTGTTGGCTGGATTTTGCTAATCCAATTTATTACAGGTTTTCCAACTATTTGTAAAACGTTTACTACTATTTTCATATATGTGCTAGACTTGTCTGTATCAAAAACAACAGAATCTATTTTTACTTTACTTATTATTTCCTTTGTCTCATTGATACATATACTTGGCATTAAAATAGCATCAAAAATAAACGACATTGGAGTATATGCAGAAATCATTGGTGTTATTTTTATAATAACCATTCTACTGAGTGCATGGATACTTAGTGCGAATGTCAATTACTCCTCATTAGAATCATCAATTAATTACCTAAGTCAAAATTCATTATCACTTTCATCGTTTGCACTTTCACTTTTATTAGGTACGTGGTGCCTCACCGGATTTGAAGCTGCTGCAGACCTTGCTGAAGAAACGAAATCTCCCACTACTACTATACCAAAAGCAATTATGCTTTCAATTATTACTTCGTCAATTACAGGACTGATAATAATAGTATTCCTTGTCTTACATGCAAGAGATATGGAGAAAACAAATGATAACCTACTAATAGCTATTTTAACTAAAACAATTGGAGTGAGGATGACTTCCTCATTATTAATTTTTATTTTAATTTCAATATTTGCATGTGCAGTCGCATCTATGGCAACAGCTTCAAGATTACTTTTCTCATTTTCGAGAGATAAAATATTTCCATTTTCTAACTGGATTTCTGTTGTGGGTAAAAAATCAAAATCACCCAACAATGCCATACTTCTCATTTGGATTTTTAGTTGTTTATCTATATTGGTATTAAAAAGAATTGAAATAATAAGTAGCGTATCTGCATTAGCTTCTTACCTTGGCTATACAGGTATAATGATAGCTGCTTTGAAGAGTAAATCAATTGTCTTAAATGACCGCGGGGTTTTTTATAAAACTCATTGGCTAAAACCTATTCAGTGGATAGCGCTATGCTGGGTAGTTTTTGTAGTGATTATGCTGGCATATCCAGAAACAAATGTTGAAGGCTTTGAGACAAAACACCTGCCATTAATAACTACTAGTATATCTATTTTTATTGGCATACTTTTATACTTGTTTTATGTTAGGAAAAGAATAAATGAAGGAATTGCTGGTCCTCCAACTTTAAAAATATAATCATTTATGCAAAACATGCTTTCACAAAACCGAAAACGACCGATTTCAGTCGAATTCAGGGGGTGTTTTCCTCACGCAGTAAAGGAAATACTAAATAACTTACGTCCTTTATGTTTCTGCGTTAGATTAATTATTTATTACAGATTTCTATATATATCATTTTATTTGGAGTTGGACTATATGCCATACATTGAGCGCAAGTTTGGGGTATTGGATTCTTAGGAATTGAAAAATAAAATTCATCCCCTTCTTTTATAGTAGATGGAAAAGTGCAAATACTTTCTAAACGAAAAACATTTTGATAGGTAGTATTGGTTGATGGATTTTGCCAACTACTTTCATACAATGCCTTATCTAAATCACCCTCGGTTATTTGAATTACATAATTCATACAAATCCCTTTCAATACTAACTTGCCTTTAAAGCAAGCTACTGATGTATTATTTGACTTATTGCAAGAGATGTTTAAAAGAATAAAAAAACCGACT
>Ga0209768_10002927_pt1 | contig 10432 bp, 7 predicted proteins | sample LauGreSBDMM110SD_3_FD_187564 | JGI IMG/M metagenome (GOLD analysis project Ga0209768, IMG submission 187564) | Freshwater lake microbial communities from Lake Michigan, USA - Sp13.BD.MM110.SD (SPAdes) (version 2) | ecosystem: Environmental > Aquatic > Freshwater > Lake | place: Lake Michigan... | reverse complement strand
TAAATGTTTCGTGGTGGTGGTGTTCGTGGTGTACATCATGTCCTGCATGAACATCAACTTCTTGTAAGGTGGCTACGCTACTCATATTTTATTTTTTGTTACTCAATCCTTTAAACCTATTTCAATCTTTAAAGGAGGAATCTTTTACTTTAATTTTATAAAAATCTTTACTTATTTAACAACTGTGCTATAATATTTGTTGAAATACTATCTGTTTTTATTTCTTTAGGTGCTCTTGAGGGATCTACCGTCCACAGTTCAGGCTTTTGAGTACTTAAATATTTATTATACTCCTCCATTGTCTCTACAATAATTATACCTCTCATACTAAAATGCCCAGCACCACAAATTTGATCGCAGCTAATTTCATAAACAAAATTTGAATTACCTGTACGTTTTTTCATTTCCTCTGTAGTCCACTTTGGTGTAAACCATTGCGTTGTTGGTATACCAGGTACAGCATCCATTTTTAAGCGAAAATGAGGTAACCCAACATCATGTATTACATCTTGCGCATTAATTACCATTTTACAAGGAACCCCAACTGGTATATGTAATGTACCGGATACATGTATATCGTCTAAGCTTGATTTATCATTAAAATCTACCCCAAGCGTGTTAATTCCTGTAGTTAATTTATAATTTTTTGCACCAAGTACTTTATCATTTCCTGGGTACCTAAACTCCCAACCAAATTGATGACCAGTAACTTCAACAACAATGGAATTTTTTGGAGCATCTCCTGTTATTTTTAACCAAGCTTTTAAACCAAAAACAACTAAAATAGATAATGCAATTGCAGGTACGCCTGTCCACATCAATTCTAATTTATTATTATGCGCAAAATAAAAGGCTTTTTTACCATCCTTTTCTTGATACCTAAATGCAAACCAAAACAATAAAATTTGAGTAATTACAAATACAATCCCTGTTACTACTGTTGTTATCATAAACATTCTATCCAAGTCTTCTCCTTCTACAGAGGCAGAGCCTTGTACAAAAAGTGTTTTACCATAGTACAATTCATTGCAATACCAAGCTCCTAGTAATCCAAATACCATAAAGCCTAAAAGCATAAATGCATTTATTTTATTATTTTGTTTACGAGTTTTATCTTCTCCTTTTAAAACGCTTACGTATTCACTGGCTTTTGCTATTTGAAAAATAACAACAAACACTAATAAAACTAACAGTACTAATAAAAACTCTTTCATATAAAATTTATTAACGATACCCCAAAGCCTTAAAGGGCTTTTGTACCCTAGTAAGGTGGAGAGCTTTTCAATATTTTTTTACAATACTTTATTCAATCAATCATTAACTTACCCAGTTCCCTTTTAGGGACGGAGGGATTAAGTATGATGTATCATACTTTCTTTTAAGAATGGATGATTTTTAGGTACTAACGAATTTGCCGTTAAGTATCTACCCACTCCCCACATAATAATACCAATAAAAATACAAGGCACACCAAATTCAAATAAATTCATTTGTGCATGCTCATGCAATGTGCCCGGCATTATCATTTGGTATAAATCTATCCAATGTCCAAAGATTATTAAAATCCCCATTAAAGTAACTAATGTCCATTTACGTTTTGCACCTCGTTTCATTAATATTAATAATGGGCATAAAAAATTCAACACTAGGTTTAAAAAGAATATACCATGATAAGGTCCGCTTTTTTCTGCTGTACCAATTCTTTCTACAAAATACTTTGTTTCTTCTGGTTGGTTACTATACCAAATAAGCATGTACTGGCTAAACCATAAGTATGTCCAAAATATTGAGAAGGCAAACATAAACTTACCAATATCATGTAAATGCTCTTCGGTTACATATTCTAACTGACCCCTATTTTTTAACCAAACTACAAAAATGGCTATTAAGCTCATTCCACTAACAAAGGTACTTGCAAAGGTATACCAGCTATACATTGTACTATACCAATGAGCATCTATACTCATTAACCATAGCCAAGGAATTGTAGAGGCTACAGTTAAACCAAATGTTACTGAAAATAAAGATGCCCAAACCGTATTTTTCCAAATCCAAGCTTTTGCTGTTTCGTAATCCATTGGACCTGTCTTATCGCTTTCCAAACTCATGCTACGCATTTTTCGTCCTAAAAACCACCACAAGAAAATGGATACTCCAGAAACAATTAAAAAGAATGCCGGGTTTAAAAAACTTTTTTTACCATTTAATATTTTATCTGCTGCTACCGCATCTTTATCTAACCAATGATAAATATCTGTACGATGCCCCATTATAATAGCCAAGAATACTACAAACGCAATTACACCTAAAATTGGCACTACGCTACTAATAGCTTCGGGCACTCTACGTAAAGCAACTTGCCAACCACCCATAGCCATAGTGGTAATACATAAAAAGAACATACTAGCATTTACAACTAACAACCAAAACACACTATTTTGTAACAACACTGCCCAAAAGCGAGTAGCGTTTACACTTGCATGAGCATCATGACCAGCCCCATGCGTTACTGGGGAAAATGGGTGGTACATAATTAACCCCCAAACAATTGCTAACGCACCTGCAATAATTAAACCCAGTGTCCATTTTTTATAACTGCCTGGTAATTCGAATGTAGAAGCCATTTAAAATTATTTTTATTGAATTACTTATTTTGTTTTTGCAACCGAAGCGCTGTCTGCCTTAGCAGGACTTGCTTTTGGTTGTAATGTTCTTACATAGTTTATAACCATCCAACGTTGTTTTCTATCTAGTTGAGATGCATAACTACCCATATTATTTTTACCATAGGTTAAAGAATGAAACATGGTTCCATCTGTCATACTTACATATAATGGTAAATTAAGGTTTGCTACTGCTCCTATTTTTCCAGCTATTGGGCCATTACCTCCACCTTTTTCTCCATGGCAAACACCACAGTTAATATTATACAATCGTCCTGCCTCTGCTAATTCATCTTTTGTAAATGTAGTAACTGGATTTACGTGTTTACTACTGTTTGCATAACCTATAGAATCGTTGGTATCTTCTATTAAAAAAAGCTCTCCACGCTTTATAGTACCCTTTACTGGCGATGCATTAAAAAAAGCATTGCGCCTATTTTCAGCATCTTCTCTATTAATAGAAAAATTGGTAGTGTCTAAAAGACTATATGTTTCGTAAGCTCTGCTATACGTCATATCGGGCATATATATTTTGCCTGGCTTTTGTTTATTACTACAGCTACTAACAGTAATAACGGCTAAAAGAGTTAAACCTATATTGATAATTTTATTCATTTTCAATTTTCAATTTTCTATTAATATCCTACTTCTTCTTTATACAATTTTTGTTCTCTATCGTATCGTCCTATCCACCAACCCGTTTCTGCAACCTGTATATTTATTTCTATTGCGCCTGCATTGCTTAAAAAGGATTGTACTTCTGCTTCGTTTGTTTTATCGGTACACTCAATTGCCATTACAAATAAATCATCAGTTGCTCTTGGATGGAATACATGTTTTTTTACAAATGGGGCTAAGTTACATAAGTAGCAAAATGTAAGCACCATACCTACAGCTGCGAATAAAACAGTTAACTCAAATGTAATAGGAATCCAAGCAGGTAATGCAAAGTGTGGCTTACCTCCAATGTTTAGCGGCCAATCTTTAGTAAAAATCCAACTAATAAATGCTACTGCAGTAGTAGTACCTGTAATGGCATAAATAAAACCAGCAGTGTGTATACTAGTTTCTCTTAACCCCATTGCATGATCTAATCCATGTACTGGAAAAGGTGTGTAAACATCATGGATTTTATATCCAGCTTTCCGTACTTTTTTCACAGCAGGAAATAGCACTGCTTCATCATCAAAGCATCCTACAACGAATTTTTTTTGTCCTCCAGCCATTTTTAATTATTAATTATTAATTATCAATTATTAATTCCAATTAGTGTGCATGTTCTACTTCTTCAATGTAAAACTTCTCTGAATCTGCTTTTTCAATATCAGTCATTTTTGCTTTATAGTTTTCGCCACTAGTTTTTAATACCGCTTTAATTTCGGCAATAGCAATAGTAGGGAAGTATTTACCAAATAAAAAGAAGCAAGTAAAGAATAAGCCAAAGGTACCTAGGTAGAATCCTATTTCCCAAATGGAAGGGCTATAGTAAGTACTCCAACTACTTGGTAAAAAGTCTCTATAAACAGAGGTTACAATAATTACAAAACGCTCAAACCACATACCAATGTTTACAATTATACTCATAAAGAAAGTAACGGTAATATTTCTTCTTAACTTTCTGCTCCAAAATAATTGTGGCGATACTACGTTACAAAACATCATTAAATAATAACTCCATCCATAAGGGCTAAATAGGTTTCCTCTGTTTTCAAAAAAGGCCCACATTTCATAGGTATTTTGTCCATACCATGCAATAAATAATTCGGTGAGATAAGCACAAGCAACAATGCTACCGGTAAGTACAATTACTTTATTCATTGCCTCTATATGCCCTAGCGTAATATAATCTTGTAAGTTTAACACTTTACGAACCACAATCATTAAGGTTTGCACCATTGCAAAGCCAGAGAAAATGGCCCCTGCCACAAAGTATGGAGGAAAGATGGTGGTATGCCAACCTGGTACTACTGATGTTGCAAAGTCGAACGATACAATAGTATGTACAGAAAGTACCAAGGGCGTACTTAAACCTGCTAGTACTAATGATAAACTTTCATGACGCTGCCAGTGCTTTGTGCTACCACTCCAACCAAAGGCTGCTACGCCGTACATCATTTTTCTAAACTTAGTTTTTGCTCTATCTCTTACGGTAGCAAAATCAGGTAATAAACCACTATACCAAAATAATAAAGAAACGGTAAAGTAAGTTGATATGGCAAATACATCCCAAAGTAATGGCGAGTTAAAGTTTACCCAAAGTGGACCTCTTGTATTTGGATAAGGCAGTACAAAGAACGCCATCCAAACTCTACCCATATGCCAAATAGGAAACTGACCTGCACACATTACCGCAAAAATAGTCATCGCTTCGGCTGCTCTGTTTACCCCTGTTCTCCATCCTTGACGGAAAAGCAACAAAATTGCAGAAATTAACGTACCAGCATGACCAATACCTACCCACCATACAAAGTTGGTAATATCCCAACCCCATCCAATGGTTTTATTTAAATTCCATTGTCCAATACCGTAGGTAACCTCTCTGTAAATACTGTACACACCAAATAGCAATAATGCTACACTAATACCAAAACCAATGTACCAAAGACGGCTCGGTTTCATTTCTATTGGGCGTACAATATCTTCCGTTACTTGATGATAATCTTTGTTACCATTTATTAACGGTTCCCTTTGTTGCGATTCGTATTTTAGTAATGACATATTATTTTAAGTTAAAAGTCAAAAATCAAAAAAGTGAAACGGGTTCTGTTTTTAATTTTTACTTTTTATTTTTTACTTGGTTTGATATCCAAAAAAATTTAAAATCTTTATACGTGTGCTTTTTCTTCTTTTTTTACTTCGCTCTTTTTCTCTTCATGCCCCTCTTCTTCTACTCCTATAAGCCTTTCTGTATTTCTAACTTTTGCTAAGTAACTAACATTTGGTAAAACGTGTAATTGTTCTAACACATAAAAATTTCTATGCTTATCGCCTCTTGCTTTTGCTACATCACTTTCTTTATCATTAATATTACCAAAGCTAATTGCACTTGTAGGACAAGCTTGCATACAAGCTGTTTTTACGTTACGAACGAGTGTTGGGTCTTGTTGCTTTTTAGCATCTAACTTACTTTCTTGTAAACGTTGTACACAAAAACTACATTTTTCTATAACACCACGGCTACGTACCGTAACATCTGGGTTTAACACCATTCTAGTTAAATCTTCGTTCATTTGCATAACCACTTCATCCATATCTTTCCCTAGCAATGGCTTTTGGTTATCTTTAAAACTATCTGCTCCAGTATAATCTAACCAGTTAAAACGACGAACTTTATAGGGGCAGTTATTTGCACAATATCTTGTACCAATACAACGGTTATATGTCATTTGGTTTAAACCCTCACTACTATGGTTAGTAGCTAAAACAGGGCAAACATTTTCGCAAGGGGCATTATCGCAATGTTGGCAAAGCATGGGTTGAAAAACTACATCTGGATTTTCTAAATCTCCAGTAAAGTACCTATCAATACGTAACCAATGCATTTCGTGTGCCCTTTGTACTTGTATTTTACCTACTACACTTACATTATTTTCTGCACTACAAGCCACAACACAAGCACTACAACCTGTACAAGTATTTAAGTCAATTGCCATTCCCCACTTAATGCCTGGCTTTTCAAAATCGGGGTACATGGTTGCATCTTTCACAAAATCTTCGCTACCATTTGCAGTAGTTATTAATCTTTCTTGTGTTACTTCATGTAGCATATGGCCAGGGTTGGCTATATAACTTTTTAAATTTGTTTCGTAAATAACTGGGCGACTTTCGGTATATCCATGCACCTGTGTTTGTGCTAATGCATATAAGGTACTTGTTGTTTCTATTTTAACATCACCATTATACTGTATCGTTGTACCATCAAAACCTGCTAAAGGGTAAGCGTTTTTACCTGCACCATTTGCTGCTCTTCCAATATGCTCTGCGGTATTAGCTGCATTTGCGCTTTGGCGACCATAGCCTAAGGCAACTGCAATAGTATTTTTTTGAATACCCGGTATCAATAACACCGGCAATTCTAAGCTTTTGCCATTTGCTGTAATTTTAACTACAGGCTTTTCTGGATGCACTTCGTAAGCATCGCTTGCTCCTTTATCTTTTAATACATCTTTACCATACATTGTTTTATACATCTCTGTACCCATCATTGCATAGTTATCCCACGTTACTTTGCTAATAGGATCTGGTAATTCTTGTAACCAAGGATTGTTTGCCTGGCTACCATTACCCATACTTATTTTTTGATATAAAACTACTTCAGTTGCACCACCTTTTATAGCAGCAATTTTTGTAGCAGCTTCAGCAATTTTACTACTGTTAAATGCACTGCCACTAACTGTTGTTGTTGCAGCCTCTACCACTCCGTCTTGTAGGGCTTTGTTAAATGCATCGGAACTGCTTAATTTGGTAGTCCAAAAGTTTTTAAAATATGTTTCGTAGTCTGTTATTGCATTTGCTCCCCATTTTAATAAGGTCGTTTCAAAGGCTCTTGTTTTAAACAATGGGTTAATCGTTGGTTGTAGCATAGATACATAACCTGTTTTAGGTTCTGCGTCGCCCCAGCTTTCTAACCAATGGTTAGATGGAATTATGTATTTACATAATTCTGTTGTTTCATCCATTGTGCCATTACAACTTACTCCAATAACTTTATTTAAGCCATCGGCAAATTTTTTGCTATCAGTGTAGCTGTACACTGGGTTAACGCCATAAATTATTACAGCACCAATTGCACCGCTGTTCATATCGCTTACCAAACTATTCATATCAGCATCTACTCCTTTACGGTAGTTTGATGTAGTAGCCCAATTAATTGTTTTGCCATTTGCACCAATAGCTTCATTTATTGCATTTACTATTACTTGTACACTTACATCGTTACTGCCACAAACCACTAAACCTTCGCCTGCATTAGCTTTTAAGACTTCAGCTGTACTTTTAATTGCTGCTGTTAGTTTTGCATCTAAACTTGGAGCAATTACACTACCGCCAACTGCTGCTAATAAAGCTAAGGCAACAGCACCTGTTTCGGATGGCTTGTGCATGTAGCGATCATCTGCATTACTGCCTGTTAAGCTCATCATACTTTCGAATTGTATATGCTTGCTTAACGATGGTTTATTACCTACTACTTTTCTGTTTTTTGCGTATTGACTGCTAAATTCTACTGGGCTTAACCAAGTGCCTAAAAAATCGGCTCCAAGACTTACAATTACTTTAGCATTATCAAAATGATAACTAGGAATTACTTTTTTGCCATAACAAGCTTCATTTGCTAAAATCATTCCACTATAACTAACCGCATCGTATTGTACATGGCGGCTACCAGGGTATTTTGCTAAAAATTCGTTTATTACTTGTTGAGTAGATGGTGAGTTAATGGTAGAAGTAAGTAAAGCAACTGGCTTGCCACTAATTGCAGTGCCAACTAATTTATCAAAGTTATCAAAACTGGTTACTTCTTTAAAATCTGCACCAGCTTTTTGCATTGGAAATCTTAGACGAGTAGTATCATATAAGTCTAATACCGATGCTTGTGCTTGTGCGCTTGTACCACCATTCGTTAATTTGCTTAAATCGTTTCCTTCTATTTTAATAGGTCTACCATCTCTTTGTTTAACTATTACTGGTATAACATCTCCGCCATTTATATAGGTAGATGCATAGTAGTTAGCAACACCTGGTATTATATTATCTGGTCGTTGTAAGTAAGGTACAGATTTACGTACAGGCATATCACAACTAGCTGCAACAGCTGCAGCGGCAGTGCTAAAGCCAAGGTATTTAAGAAAATCTCTACGTGGTGCTTTAGCATCTAACAATCCTTTATCATCTAAATCGGCTAAAGGCAACAACTCTTCCTTAAATTCATTTTTAGTAGATTGTTCAAAACCTTCGGTTTGATTTAAATCTCCAAAACTTTGCCAGTATTTTTTATTATTCATAATTTACCCCAACCCCTAAAGGGGCTTTATTTGTTATATGATAAATATTTTAAATGTACATATCTTCTCCTCAAAGTACCCTTTAGGGGACTTAGGTGCTTAATAATGACATTTTTGACACTCTGTTCCACCAATTTTTTCCACTGTTACGCTATCTAATTTTTTATTTTTAATATCGTTATGGAACTTTTCGTAAATGCTGTAAAACTTGTTACCAGTGCTATCGGCCTTGTTAAAAAAGTCAACTTTACTTTCTCTATGGCAATTAATACACCAGCCCATACTTAAGGTACTAAACTGATACACTTCACCCATTTCTTGAATGTTGCCATGGCATGTTTGACATTGCTGCTTACCTACTTTTATATGTTGGCTATGATTAAAATAAACGTGGTCAGGCAAGTTGTGTATTTTAACCCACTGTATTGGTTTTGCCCCATCTGGCACTCCATCATTATTTTTATCTGCTTTGTATTCCTTAGCAATAGGATCCCAACCGGCGTATTCGTATAGTTTTTCTATTTCGGCTGTACCATTTACCGCTGTGCCATCTTCTCTCTCTAATTTATCTGGACCCTCGTACTTGGCGATAGATTTATGACAATTCATACAAACATTTACCGAAGGTATACCTGCATGCTTACTGTCTTGTGCAGTACCATGGCAATACAAACAACTAATTTGGTTTGTACCTGCATGAACAGTATGGCTATAATATATAGGTTGCACTGGTTGATAATTTTGCATACGACCTAAACCAATAGCACCATCAATAGCAAAATATCCGCCCAATGCAAACAAACCTATTACACCAGCCATTAAGTAGGTTTTATTTTTGTAGAAAGGTACTGGCTCGCTTCTATAAACGCCTATTTTTTCGTCGGATAATTTTTTAAGGTTGCTATTTACTTGTAATAATATAAAAGCTATCAAAGCAAATACAAGAGTTAATACTCCAAAAAGAAGAGAGTTTCCATCTGTATTTTTATCATTTGGATTTTTTGGACCTTCTACAACTACTGGTGGCTTATATTCATCCACATACTTCATTATAGCATCTATTTCATCTTTTTTAAGCTGAGGAAAGGCCGTCATTATACCACTTGCTTTCCATTTTGTTTTTAATGCAGAGGCGTACGGGTCAATTAAAGCCCCGGGTGCAGCTACCCATTTGTAAATCCATCCATCTGGTTGCCTATCTTTCCAACCTTGTAGGGCGGGACCAGTATAATCTTTATCTGGTTTATGGCAGTTAGCACACATTGATTTAAATAAGGCTTCACCATCAGCGGCAAACGATTTATGGGAAAGAGATAAACATGTAAGCAGTAAAAGACCAACAAAAGATTTGTTAAAGATTTTTCTAAAACGACTCATACAGTTATAAACGGGTCTAAAAAGTGGGGAAATATCCTAATCGGGTGCAAAAGTACGTTACGATGCCCACATAATATCAACATTTTTAATTTTTTTTTCGTTATTTTTTCTGCTTTTCATCCGATTAAGCAAAACTGCATTTGCCTTTGTCATATTTATGTAATCCATTTTATTTTTAATAATTTTTTTTGCTTTGTGTAACAAAATAACAATTTTTTGCACCACTTTTGCGGCATGTTTAAAAAACTACAACAGCATTGGGGCGTTAATGGGGTACAAGTGTTTCTTATTTTACTAACCTTTGCTTTGGGTGGAAGCCTTTGTGGGTTCGCCGGTAGAAAACTACTTGGTTTATTAGATGTAGATAAAGGGGTTATTTGGGTAGTACTT
>Ga0209768_10002923_pt1 | contig 10440 bp, 9 predicted proteins | sample LauGreSBDMM110SD_3_FD_187564 | JGI IMG/M metagenome (GOLD analysis project Ga0209768, IMG submission 187564) | Freshwater lake microbial communities from Lake Michigan, USA - Sp13.BD.MM110.SD (SPAdes) (version 2) | ecosystem: Environmental > Aquatic > Freshwater > Lake | place: Lake Michigan... | reverse complement strand
AATGGAATCATTAAGCTTAGTTTGATTGGGATAGTGATAGCGGCATATGCGGATACAAAACATGTTCTGGAAGCAATCCGAATGATATTTATTGGTGCCATTAATAGTGTTGTAATGGGACGGTTTATATTAAACATTTTCCCAAGACTCTTATATTCAGTTTTAATCGTGCAAAATATATCCAGGCAATATTCTACATATGTAGCATATGAATTATAGGCACTCTTATGTAGATTTGTGCGCGTAAAACCCCCTTGGGTTTCTTCTACTTTCTGCTGCAACTCTTTCATAACCGTTTTGACATAGTCTGCAGACGTATAGCTTGGGTCAGAGAGGAGCGATGCAATGGGTATAAATTCACGTGCAAGAGATGTATAGAAATTTGCGGCAAAACGGTCAAGGGCGCCGATCATTTTACGAATATTTACAAGATCACCTGGGATGGCCGCAGCTGTTACTGCTGCATACAATGTATCTTGACATTCCACTTTGATATGAATGCCAATATTCAATATATTCTCAATGAGTTTCAATAAATAGGCCTCTATACATACGAACAATGTATGAGTGTTTTCATCTTCCTCAATACCTAATTTCATTAAAAGCACACTATTGCCAGCGCATTTAACCGAATGTCCATCTTTATACATAGCAATAAAATCATCAAATACATCCGTGAGGCCTTTGGATGTAATGCGTTTTATAAAGGTTTCTACAGACATCTTGCGAACTCTCGCCTGTTTGAATGGTAATGCTAAATGTTTGTCACGGCATTTTTCCACTTCAAATGTCTTATCTGGTAAGGTTGCATGCTTTAGGATATGGCATTTATATCGTTGCAAGCCTTCCTTTATTGCCTCTTGGACATGGCTACCATCCGATTGATACTGGTCTGCAAATTGTATGAAAAAGTCATATACACCAGCGAACGTTGCTTTCAAGTTTATGAGCAATTCTTCCGCCATAGCTTTTCTTTATATATACTGTGCAAAATTTAATTGTTATTTTTATGAATGTATATATAATAAGGACTACCCACCCTATGGAAAGCTTAAACGTAGATGAATTAAAAGAGCGCCTAAGAAGATCCGGTCTCTCTACTCAGGGAAGAAAAGCAGACCTGATTGCTCGCCTGTCTGCGGTAGCGGAGGAACAGACCTCACGTGCTACAGAACAGGCTGCAATTGGGTTACCTAGGGATGTTCTGCGTAATATCTCTCGTTTTACACACCAAGGTCAGTTCTATTTTAATCAACGCTTTAAAGAAAGCTACAATATAGCGGATAAATATACCATTGATGAGAATTTCCTACCAGCGTCGGTAGAGGTCTTTACCGATAATGCAAGTGTTAAAACCGATGCGATCCGCAACAAACAACAGATATACGACGCCATTCCAGAGAACTTTAACCGAATTATCTTAGAGAAAGAACATCTCAAAGTGATCATTACAAAGGTCATAGATGTTCATGGAAACTTTAGAATTCATTCCATGATCTTTAAACCGCATACTGGTCATCGGGAAGCCATCTATCAATTGGAAGTATGGTCGCCCACCCCATTTATACATGGAGCGAAGAAAAAGCAGGTATTCCATTTCATTAAATTTACGCGTATGCATCCAGGAGACGCAGAGGTCGCTCTTGCCGACACAATGATCGCGCTTGGAGACCTCTTATTAGGTATTCAATGGGTGCAAACCTATGTTTTGCATGGTAGAGGTCAGCTGATCAAGGGACTAGACCCAGAGGTAAGATTCGCTTCTCATCGCATGGACCATCTAGTCATCCATCAACAAGACCAACAGCTCATCAAAACGGCTTTATTAAAAAAATTGAAAAAAATAATGCCTTAATGTAGTAAATAGGATGGAAGCACTTTTGCGCGAGATTAAGACGCTTGGGCTATGGAAAGTAGCGACCAAAAAATCAATGCCTTATAAACAGTTCATTGGTTTGCTCACCGATGCGCCTAAAAAGTCGTTTATGGTCTATGAAATGGATGTGCCGTTGGTAGTAGTTACCAAGATTAATGGTGTCAAAGAAACCACAAATTCGGCCAAACGTGGTGACGTGATTTTCACTGGGCCACTAGGCGAACAGTATGTTGTTGGACCAAGTAAATTTATATCGCTTTACAACGTGCAAGAGGGTATTGCGACGCCGCGCCCACTACCACGCATGGTCGCAAAAATGACAAAATTCCTTCTACACAATAAACCTCTGGAATTTATGGCGCCCTGGGGTGAATCCATGCTCTTAGCACCAGGAGATTATCTGGTGCAAGACCCAAGTGGTAAAGGCCACTATCGGATTGAAAAGAAAGCTTTTGCCTTGACTTATAAAGTATAAGCATCGCTCGCTCGCTATAAGAAAAAGCGCACCTGTTGGATATCTGTAACAGTCACTATTTTATCCGAATAGACTGTTTGTAAGGGATTATACCAAACCGGTTTCCAATAAGGGTTTTCTACAATTGGGATTAAATTACATATCTGGTCATCCACGAAAATAAATTGCGTTTTATAAGGATGCCCTTCCCGATGCTCAATGTAATGGCTAATCTTATGGTAGCTCTCTTTCATCGGTTTTAACACCATATCGCCCCCATAGATTTCGGAATCGCAACCAATGATGTTTTCTGGGGCGATTTGAATACCCATCATTTCTAGAGCATTCTGACACCATTTCACAGGGGCATTGCTAAAAATATAAAACGGTTTATTGTTTTTAATATAGGAATCGCAAATTTCTTTTACTTCAATGCTATGTTCATAGAAGATAGGCTCTTTTTCAACGTCATCCATGCCAGCGATGAATTCCTCTTCATAGACATAATCACAAAAATGCTTGATGGTGGTCGCCGGGTTATAGATGGCTTGTATCCCCAGAACCGTATGGCCAAAATTTTTATAAAGAGTTTCATTGATTTTAGCCGCTTTCGCAGAGGGCATATAAGGATTAATCGTCTTTTTTACAAATTCAATGGCGCGATCACCTACCATGGCTGTCAGACGGGGATGCTGTAGAATAACCCCATCCATATCCGCTACAAGAGAACGCATCCGCACTTGCGCTTGAATCATTTGGGATTGTTTGTATAAGAGATTTTCTTTTTCTTAAACCATTGAAACTTAGTGGGTGGGATGCGTTTTCTTAGTCTCAGCGGTCATCATAATGCCTTCGGATGGGGAGACAATTCCACAGCAACCACAGCAGCAGCCACAACAGAGTGGGATACACTTACATGCCATACCGGCCAAGCCACACCAATTCACACTATGCACAATTTGTTTCTCATTTGGCTCTGCATGCACATACACAGGGTCTTCATCGTCATATAGCACTGCTGGCGCTTTTATCTTACCCGCACATCCACAGCAGCAACAACAGCAGGTAAGAAGAGATGTAGTTCCACAGATCAGACCCACGACCCATTTCTTTAGATTGATACACTTGGTATTGACCGGCGCCATGGTTGGTTGGTTATTGGTTACTAGATGTATTTAATAGGCTCATTTTTTATTTAGCCTTTTTGGCAACAGGTGCCTTTTTGGGGGCAGGCTTCTTAATCGCTTCATCACCCTTCTCGTAATTGGTCTCCATTTCCTTACGATATGCCTCCCATGTGACACTCAGCTCATTCAGTTCCTCTCTCCATATTTGCTGAATGGTCTTCGCACTTAGCTCCTTAATCATCATATCCAGGCGCGCCGCCTCTTTCTCTAGCTCTGACTTCTTCTCAAAGGTCAATTGCCGAATGGGCATACTGGTAAGATAATCGTAATTCGCTGTGATAGGCATCTTCTCACCCTCTCCATCCCCTTCACCTGATTCCTCGTCCTCAGCCTTTACCTTCTCAATCAGCTTGGGATAGCCTTTCTTTACCAGGTCTTCCTCCACATCTTTCTCTTTACGATTCATAATGTTCAGGGTTTGCGCAATAATTTCTTGAATAAACCGCACCTTGGCGGAGACCAGTTTGAATTTATTGTCCAACTCTTTTAGTTGATACTTCTTGCGCTCATAATACTTGAGCAGACGCACCTTTGACCAATCCTTAATGATATGATGGGTATCCTTGTATTTCTGGACGGCACCGGCCTCGCTATACAGATGGATATTATTCATGCTAAGATTCTTTGAGGAGACCAGCTTGAATTCGGTCTCAAGGTTGAGCTCCACGGCCTTCCGCACATCGGGGTAGAATTTTAGAATGAAACATACACTCTTATCGGTATAGTGATTCTCAAAGTTCTTTAGGGTCGGGCTATTGTTCGCTAGCATCTCCATCAAGTGATTCTTATAATCTTCTGTCCAAATACCCACTGGCAGTTCAGTAATTTCTAGGGTTTGGTCATCAATCCATTTCCAGACACCGCGACTCTGGTAAGTTCCCTCTTTGCCAGGTGTAATGGTGCCTTTGAAACCCAGATACCAAGGGCGCATATCACTGAGGCGCGTCTTCTCAATCACCTTATAGAGGTCTTCAATATCCTGTTTGTTCTGAATGGGTGCCTGTTTGTTCAATGCATCAATCAGCTTGATACACTGCTCAATAATATCTGTAGGATTGTGCTGCGGGATATTGGTGGAGAAACCCGTGCCAATACCAATGCCGCCATTCACTAGAATCAAGGGAATAATGGGAACATAATATTCGGGTTCAATCGCCTTACCATCGTCCTCTAGCCGCTTTAGAATCGGGTTATCTTCTGTTTTGAAGATCTTCCGAGCGAGTTCAGAGAGCAGGGTATGAATATAACGGGGCGAAGCCGCGTCATCGCCACCTTGAATGCGTGTGCCAAACTGTCCAATGGGCTGCATCAAGTTAATATTGTTCGTGCCCACATAGTTTTGAGCGAGACCAATAATCGCCTGCTGCAGAGAGGTTTCACCATGATGGTAAGCACTTACCTCGGAAATATAGCCGGACAACTGAGCGACTTTAATTTCCTTATTATAGAGCTTGCGCTTGAAGCAGCCAAACATGATCTTGCGCGTGGATTCTTTCAGACCATCACAGAGGCTGGGAATAGAGCGCTCCAGATCGCGATTGCTGAAATGGATGAGGTCTTTATCCACGAACTCTTCATAGGGAATCTCGCGCTTGCTATAATCCAGAATGATGTCTCTATTGTATTTCATGAGCCATGCCTTACGGTCATCGGCACGTTTCTTATTAAAGGCCAGATCCAAGTGTTCGTCGGAATCCTTGCCCGTGTATTTATATTCGGTCACTTTCATGTCGCGGAAATAATCCTTGGCCTCATCCGATGTGGAAGTACCCAAACCTTTGTAATATTTAATGGTCCAAGGGCGCATCGCCGTCGGGGTCTTTTCCATTTCAATCCGCCATTTATCAAAGTCAGTAATGCTATAGAAAGCAATCTTCTGACCATTGGTATGGGTGACCTTGATAATAGGCGTTAGCATAGAGGTTAGGAAATGGGGCATTTTATAGAGCGATGGCCAGATAGACTGGAACACATTAAAGAGCAAGCCCTTGATATGCGAACCATCCGCATCTTGATCTGTCATCACCATAATGCGACCATAGCGTAGGCTGCTAAGGTCATCATACTGTTTGCCTTGGGTCAGACCCAGAATTTTCTTGAGGTTGGTAATTTCCTCATTTTCACTAATCTTCTTTAGGGGTGCGTCTTTTACATTGAGAATCTTACCGCGCAGAGGGAAGACGCCATAGTGATCGCGCCCAACAATGGTCAGACCAGCCACCGCCATGGTCTTGGCAGAATCTCCCTCTGTAAGAATCAGCGTGCAGGCAGCACTGTCCTTGGTGCCGGCTTTATTCGCATCATCCAGCTTTGGGATGAGCACCCGCGAGGTTTTCTTACCATCGGTTTTAGCCACCTTCTTTTGCTCGTGGAACTCGGTCAGGCTGACGGCCTTATCCACAATCCCCGTTTTATAGAGTTTATCAAAGAATTTATCGCTTAGCTCACACTTGGAGCCAAACTTGGTGGCCTGTGTGGTCAGGGTTTCTTTGCTCTGACTATCAAAGGCCGGATTGACAATAGAAGCCTTTACGAATATCGTCAAGTTGTCTTTGATATGCTGCGCTTTAACATCTTTCTTTTTCTTGGAAGCCGCCATTTCAATAAGCTTCTTGGTAATTTGGTTGGTAAGATAATCCACATGCTTACCACCACGCAGGGTATTAATGCCATTCACGAAAGAGACCTGTTCAAATTGGCCAGATTCCGAATAAGTGGCAATGACTTCCCAGCGCTCACTGCATTGTTCGTAAGCCCGGGGACGCTCATCCTTGTTGCCAATGTAGAGATCGGCGTATTTCTCAAAATCCTTAGCTTCTAGCTTGGTATCGTTGAAATACACGGAAATGGTGGCGTCCGTGGTAGCGCACGCGTCGTATGCGCGCTTACGGAAGAGTTGGAAGAGGTCGTCGGACATTCCATCCAGACCAAAGCGCTTATAGTCTGGCAGAAAGCGAATGGTGGTATAAGGCTGCTTCTTAAAGGATTTGACCTTGGCCACATCCCGTTTCTTCATGTTTTGGTAAAAGCGTTGCTTGTAATGTAGCTCCCGGCGATGATCCACGGTTTCCACGGTAAATTCCTCCGAGAAGATGTTGGCCAGCTTGGCACCATAACCATTCTTACCGCCCCAGAGCTTCTCTTGACTGGGATCGTAGTTGGTGGAAGTCAGTAGCTCACCAAAGATAAGCTCTGGAATCCAGATATTTTCATAGCTTTTATGTTTCTCAATATCAATACCATCACCGTCGTTCATCACCTCAATATAGCCGGTTTTCTGATCCACATTTATTTTAATGGTCTTTACCATCTTAACGTCTTTCTTTCCATCGGCAATTTCGGATTTTAGACGGGAAGATTGATCCAGAGCATTGACCAGCACCTCGTCAAAGATTTTATAGAGACCGGGCACGTATTCAATTTCACGCTCCACCATCCGCTTTGAGGCATCGTCATAGACGAATGTCTTTAGGAGGGTGCGTTCCACTGAGCCAATGTATGTGTCTGGTAGCTCATAAATGTGATCCCGTAGCTCGTGCTTCTTATATTTCTCCTGAGTCATTCTATCTGATACAAAAACAGAAAAAGAATATATATATGTCATTTTTTATTTTTAAGTCTCTTCAGGGGAGGCAGCGGCACATGTGCGCTACATACGCTCATCGTCAATGGATCGCCTTTGCCTGACATAATTACGGACAATGTATAGTACTTCTTCCCCGATCTCTTCTTGGGTCTTGTGTTCAATAAAGACACATACTTTATGCTTATTCCTGATACTGGTATAAGCGTATTCGTGTAGATCGTGTAGATGGCGAATATATTCTTCGGAAATATCCTTTTCACATTCGCGATTGCGCCCCTCAATCCGCCGCATGCATCGGGATGGATCCGATACCAGATAAATAGAGAGGTCTGGTGTATAACAAGGCCTCTCATACAGGTCTTCTAGCACATCCATTTGCCTCTCGTTTAGCTTGCCATTCTTATAGTTGGCCAGTGCAAAGACATTCCATTGGAAATGTGGCGAACGCTCCACACAATGCACCCTGTCCTTTTGGCTGGTATAGTCCGGCTTAAAACATCTATCCGTCCATACCTTGATTTGGAACTCAAAGGCATCTTTATTGTTTTTATACATATCAATCAGAAATGGCGTCCAATCATTCACTGGTTCCAGGTCAATCTTATAGCTTGTATTATTACCCTGTGCTTTGAGATACTCCAGCACCGTGCTCTTGCCAGCGCCAATGTTTCCGTCAATGGTGATAATCATGGTTGTTAGGAGAATGAGGCTCTGAGAAATCAATTTTTATCCCGCCGCCGCGCAGCCGCTGCGCTACACTACACTACACTACACTGCGTTCCGTTACAGGAAGACACTATGTCTCTTTAGGGCAACCATTTTATGTAGCTTTACCAAAGTGAGGGGTTGGTGAGCGTATAGGTCAATCATTAGGCAGTTAAAGTGCATCTTCAGGATCTTCTTCAAGATTTGTAGCGAATGGCGTCCAATCTTTACTTGAAAGTCAGAGAGAATCGTCTTAATATCGTCGTTAGGGAAGAGGTCTTTGCGTTCGCTGGTATTAATAATCGTATAAGAAATCTCAGTAAAGGTAATCACACCCGGCGCACCACCACTGATTTCTGGGCGGGCGATTTTATTCTCAAAGTCTAGGGCGAGTAGGTCCTTACCAGAATCGGCTTTATAGACACCTGTCTCTTTACCTAGGTATTCAGCATCAAAATGGTAACTACTACCACCCTTCTGTTCCATCGTAATACTGAGGGGATAACATTTCTTTTGAATATAGGTGAGAGTTTGTTGTAAATGTCTCGGCTTAATCTCTTTCAGTGCGGGATCATATATCTTTGAGTTGGTAGCTACAACTGCACAGATATTATAGACCATAGTATAGATATAAAATGCAAGCTGCTCTACAAGCTTTGTTTCTTCGGATTTCTCCCAGGTTATTTTATTAAGGGTTAAAAATTTCGGTAATTGTGTGGCAATCCAAGTCTCCATTAATAATATAACCGAAAAAATATATCTCTTTTTTACAGAGACATGCAAAGTGATAATTATTTTGCGGACTTTAGCCCGATTGAACCTACACAAACGATGAATGGTCGGGTAAATATATTGACCAAAAGCACTACATTACAGATACCCAACTTCCAGCAGAAGCAAGTAGATAATAAATCCTTTTACTCCGAAGCCTTAGTGGGCGGATTTCAACCGACATCCGTCAGTAACCTATACTTTTCATGCAATAACATTGACGTATTGCAAAATGGTATTCGTTATGCGGTCTATAAACGCACCGGTGGTAAATACACCATTGGCCGGCAAAGCGACCACGACCTTAAAATTGTCATGCGGTCTATTTTCTTACAATATGGTCGCAACTTACCGAACAACGTTGTGGAACAGGTTAGAGAGCTGAATGAGCGGGTCTTGGAATGGACGGTGAATGAGGTGCTAAGTAATTTAAAACAATATGAAGTCTATCGCAAAGATACCAGCACTTTACCGATGCCGATGGCATATGGACCTTTGGTCACTCAGAAAGGTTCAAAAACCTTGGAAACAAAAATGTTTGTTTAAAAATAAGAGATAATGTCGGCAGCAGCAACGACCGATGTTGCGATGACCAAGGAAGAACAGAAAGTATTTGATAAGGCGCGCGCTTCTAGCTTTAGAGGAAGTATTGCGGTCATGGTTATCTATGGCGTATTTATCCTAGTGCTTGGCATGGTAGGTGTGCTATCCCCTACCGGCAGAACATTCATCTTTGAGGAAAACTTTGCCTTTACCGTGACATTTATTGGAGGAACACTATTGGTTATTATACTGCTACTTGTTCAACTATTAACCTATAAAACTCCCAAGAGGTCCGTGGTTGAAACAGACAGTCTAGCTTGCCCTGATTTCTGGGAACTTAAGAAAACCGATCCTGCATATCTTACAGAGAATAAGATCAATAGAGATGTGCAGCCATGGGCTAAATACTACTGTGCGCCTAAAGCAGGTCTCGTTGGCATTGGCACAACGCACTTGGTAGGTATTGGCACTGACACAACCCTCGACTCTAATTATACGGATATGGTTGTAAAGTTTAACAATGCAGGTGGCCTCAGCACCGGTGCCCTGATCACTGAAGTCGACGCCCGGATGACATGTAATCGCATCTATCCCGAGTATATGAATTATATGGATAATAAAGCCTACCCAGATGAACCGAATACACTACGGTGTAAATTCATTGAGCAATGCAATGGTGCTGCCAATGTTGGTAAGGGCGCGAAGATTAGCTGGTTATCGGTCTGCCCCGCACAGAACTAGAAAAAATTGAAAGTTCTTTTTAAGTTATTTAAACCAATCCTTTGTTATAAGTATAAGTAAGATGCGTGTCCTTAAGCGCAACGGTGAATACGAGAATGTCTCCTTTGATAAGGTGCTCCAGCGGATTATGAATCTGTCCAATGAGCTAAATGTCGCGCCCGATGAGATTGCCCAGAAGATTTGCGGTCGGATTTACGATGGCGTGCGCACCACGGAGCTGGATGAGCTTACGGCGACTACTTGTAGCACGATGAGCACAGTGCATCCTGACTATGGTCGTCTTGCCTCTCGCGTTATTATCAGCAACCTGCATAAAAATACCCCGGCGACGTTTAGCGAGGCCGTGGAGACCCTCTATAACTGTAAAGATACCAATGGGGATAATATGCCTCTGGTCAGTGATGAACTCTATGAGGTTACCATGGCTTATAAAGAGTTGATTGATGCGAAAATTCAGCCCTCTCGGGATTATCTCTTTGACTACTTTGGTTATAAGACACTGGAGCGCTCCTATCTACAGAAGGTTCATGGCGTGATTGTGGAGCGCCCACAATATATGTGGATGCGTGTCAGCCTG
>Ga0209768_10002922_pt1 | contig 10442 bp, 8 predicted proteins | sample LauGreSBDMM110SD_3_FD_187564 | JGI IMG/M metagenome (GOLD analysis project Ga0209768, IMG submission 187564) | Freshwater lake microbial communities from Lake Michigan, USA - Sp13.BD.MM110.SD (SPAdes) (version 2) | ecosystem: Environmental > Aquatic > Freshwater > Lake | place: Lake Michigan... | reverse complement strand
ATTATGGGAATCTGGAATTTCACCTCGAACACTCTTGAGAGGAATGGTCTCTTGGCTTCTTGACAATGGAACAGATAGTCAAAATTATCGATTCGCTGAAACAGTTAGTGGTCTAGAAAGGCAGAGTACTGTAGTAAAAAGTGGGGAAGTAATGATGCTGCACTGCCTTCTCACGTTTACTCGCATCTACCAAATATCAAACTAACGATATAGAACCTTTGGGTATTGGCTTCTGCCAGTCTGAAGCTTTTTCATTATCATTGTTTGAGAATTTGATGGTAATAGAAGAAGAAGAACTTTTCAATTCTTTTTTACTCACGTAAAAATATTTGAAGCAAAAAATTTGAAGAGATGTTGTTTTTAATAACTTGTAAAATAATTTATAAGTACCATCTTGACGAAGAACAAACACTTCAGTAATATATTTTTCACTATCAGCTGCTACTTTTAATTTAAATAGATTACTTCCATATTCAGACCACTGTTTTTCAGAACTTTTAGTCACAGTCAATTCTACGTGTCCTTTCTGTGAACCAGTCTCTTTTATCCTTCTCGCTACAGTTTCAATATATCGTGAGAAGACGCTAATATCAATATTGATATTCAATGTCTTCTGTATCTTCAACAACTCAGATTTCCAGTCAACAATAGGTGTTGAAACCACCGATATTCGTGATTCGTTACTTCCTCCTATTACATTTGTTCGACGACATCGACTTTTCAACTTCTCTTTCCTTATTTTACTTTTAGTTCTTTTCCTTCTTCTATTTGACCCTTTTATAGATGATGATAATGATGTCTCAATAGTTTGGAGATGTGGTGTACTCGTCGTCGTTTCTGCAGAGGGGTCGACTGAGATTTGTAGTGATGCACATATAAATGATCTTGCAATTTGGTTTCCTTGTTCGACAGCTTGATGAAGTATTGAATTTTTACCAGGTTTACATTTCAATAGGAATTCTTTAAGTAGAGAACTAATACGAGCTTTATCTTCTTCACTTAAAGATTTATGTTGACCATTATTATCTTCATTAGAAGAACATGCTATAAATTCTGTTGTGAATGTTTTTGAACCAAAAGATGAGAAGAATGGTGGAACATGAAATCCAAAAGAGGATGCAATTGTTTGAAATAAATTGAAAAGAAAATTAAATATTTGGATCGACCAATGACCCCCGACTTTAGCATACTTATATAGAATATCATTAATATCCGTTTCTTTTAAATTCGTTGCCCTATTGAAGAAATCTAATTTAAATGGTATACTTTCCTTGTTCTTTTGTAAAAAGAAGTAAATCAGTGCGAGTATAAGCTGAATTTCTTTTGAGTCAACTTCTTTATATTCAATTCTTTTTGAGTCTAAAAATATTATATCTAGAACACTAAATGTGAATGGTTTGAAATACAAATTAAACATTTCCACTTCGTTTTGATTCCAGGTACTGAAAAACGCTCTCAATTTTGTGAGAACAAAAGTAAATAGAGGAATGTTATAGTTCTCCAGAAATAACCTCAATACAGAACCTAGTTTTACTTTGAGGACATTCGTGATAAAGTCAACAATTAGAGTATTATTCACGAAAACATCACTCGTGAGCAATGCAACAATCAAATCAAGTAATCCTTCCCGATCAGAAAAATAAATCTGAAAATTCACGATAATATCTACGATGGCTGTTGTGACCAACGTATGTTGAATACTCGGTTCCAAAGTTGTATCACGAAGATCAGCTATGTATCTTCCTATTATAGTACATTGGAACTGTGTGAAACTACCCATTTCAAGCGAAAGAATGTATTTAATAAAGTCATCTATTGCCTTTTCACTGAACGTTACATTAGATGGAGATGTGACGTCAAGAGTAGCTGAAACTCTCATAAAGGGTGCTTCATTCTCCGGTTGATATGTATGGTCAACAACGTCACGCACCAACATTCACTTAAAATTATCTGTTAAATTTACTTAAAACTTCTTTAAATAGAGTACAACATATTTTATTGCACCTTTTTACATTTCAAATGCCGATTTTCAACAAAAATTTGGCGTTTTACTTTTTGACAACTGCTACTGAAACAACATCCAAATAAAGAAAAAATAACAGATATTGAACATATTGTTGTGACGACACCCGTCTAATAAAAAAACGATATATGAATTTTCAGAGCAGTCATACTTAAATAATATATACTTTTTAGAATTGGAAAAATATAACTGATGAACAAGATGTTGAATTTTCAGAGCGATCTAAAAGGGAGGATTTGCACCTGTAGCAAATGGTAGAGACTCTCTTAGTAGTTCAATAGACTTTGAGCAGAAGTACGCAGTTGATAAACAACATGCAAAAATAAAAATTGAAGCAAGTAATGCACGAAACATGATTTTTTTTGGACTGGAATTTGTTGTAAGTTCTGCTTCCACATTTTTTTGTGTAAAATAGTATATAATTCCTCCTACGATAGCTAAAATACTTGGTACCATCCATAAGTGATAGTTTTCTGTTACTATACCACTGACTACTTGTGATGATGCTTCCATGATAAGAGTTTTTTTGGAAAATAAAAGTTTGAAGAAAAGAGTGATTTTAACTGTAGAGACCGAAAAATTGTTATTTCAAATAACGCATTTTTTCCTACGTCATAAAATTTAATTTTGGTATCAAAAGAAAGAGTAATCAGGTGGTGCGGTTTGTACCGTCTTCAATGAGTTATCATTCGAATTGGGTTCAACAGAAGATTCTTTCAGTCGAGCAATTTCAGCAATGACATCACTTCGAATAGAAGATGAGTTCGTAGAAGTATTACCACCATAGTCAACGTTAACTTGTTCCAGTGAAAGTAAATCAATATCAAGTAGATTGTTTATATTACTTCTATCAGAAGAAGGTACATATGGCGCCGATATATTCGTGGGAATTGTAACAACTGTAAGATTATCGATAGACTCGGTGCTAAAATCGACTGGTGCAATACCTCCATGTTGATCTTGATTAACATCGACTTTACTAAGTACTGGGCCATCGACTATACTAAGTACTGGGCCATCGACTATACTTAGTTTTGGGCCATCGACTATACTCAGTTTTGGGCCATCGACTATACTCAGTTTTGGGCCATCGACTATACTCAGTTTTGGGCCATCATCCCCACTTTTTCCTCCTGTTGTGGTAATTACTTCTTTGCTCATTTCTTTTACTACTTGTCCACTATCACTTCTGCTACTTTTATTACTTTTACTACTTTTATTACTTTTACTACTTTCTTCACTGGAGGAAGTGGAGGAGGATGATGAGGATGATGAGGATGAAGATGAGGATGATGATGAAACTGAAGAGTCGTCATTATGGTCATCTTTTTCGTCGTCAGCATGATCAGATTTTTTCTTATTATTTTTTTTCTTCTTTTCATCGGGTTTCTTCTCCTTCGATGACCGAATTGACGTACTGTCATCTTCGTCATCTTTTAGATACTGAAGAAGAATGGATTTAACTGGTAGAAGACGACGAATTGTGTTCTCGATAGCTATTTCAATAATTTGATGACAAATCATCATGTTACTCTGAAATTCGATATTTGAGATTCCTTCGTCATATAGCAGTGACGGTTGCTTCCAAAACTCTCGAGCAAGTTCGATATAAATTTCATGAATAAACGTTTCTTCACTGGGTATATTTAAGTTAATTTTCTTGTCAACTTGATGAATACGAACATATGACAAAATTTTAGTGTGACATACAAAAACGGCGGTGATTAAATCGTGAATATAATCACATCTTGATGCGGTGATAATACTTTTTGTTTCTTCGTGGATGAGAGTTTGGTTCCATGTATGGACTTGACTCAAAAGTTCTTGAAAAGTAATAAAAACTAGTTTCAGTTCGTTTTTTTTCGCACAAATTCTCCTGGCTTCACTGAAAATAGACATCATTCCATCTAAAAGATGTGGGCGTAGAATTTGTATTGTTTGTTTAGTATACTCTTTTTTCGCCTCAACTAAAACATTTATATTGTTACTACAGTCTATGGAATCCATTTTTATACTATATTAACTTAAAAAAATAATAATTATTGTTATAGAGGGCTATATTAGTCTTTCTAACGATACACAAAACTCTGTTCTATTTATTATGTAGAGAGATTTTGCGTCGTGATATTTTTACGCATTTCTAATTAACCTTGTCTGCACGATTCACAACTTGTCGGTTGAGATGCGTATACTTGTTGGGTGTATTCAAACGTCTCTGTATCGGGTATACATGTGGCTTTTACTCTATTTGATTTCATAACATCCGTGGCATTAGAAATAAGAAATTGTCGATATGAATAACTACTGGGAGCATTTAGTTTCTGTTGTAATTCGAACTCTACCATTGCACTAGAGCGATAGTCGGTAAAATATCTTCCGTCATTCATTCGAGCTGGACACTCTTTATACTTATTATTACAGGCATTTGGTACGATATTGGACATGTTTTTTTCTTTTTCAAAAAAAAATCTATACTTGACTGACTGTTTATATTAACTATGTAAGAAGGAAAAAAAACTATCACTTTCGAATTAGTATATATTTCACCGGGAGAAAAAAGACAACTACTTCTTCTATGACGTCGTTGAAACATTCTGAATTTCCAAGGTAATTTCAGTTTGTTGTTGTCCTGGATATGAAAAGTGGGTATTCAGCAGTTTTCCGAGAGAAAAGAAAGCCACTGTGTCATCCGTATTCACATCAAATAATTTGGAAAGATTTTCATCCACACGAAAGTTCCCAGATTTCGCTTTCAATCCATTTTCTCGAATGTAATCGTGAATATATTTTGTAACTTCTGATCTACACTTCTTGGAATTTTCATCTGTATGCAAAAATCTACAAAGTTCAGACGAGATACTAAATTCCTTCAAAAGACCATTATTCATTTTTCTCTCAGGACTACTTGAACTCACTTTTACTTTATGACTCCTTTTCACATGTGCATTGGTTTTGACTTCTTTTGCAAGAGCCTTAATTTTATCCTTTAAGATTGTAGCTTGCGATTGCATATCCTTCTTCAGCAGCTCTAGTTTACTTACAGTATTATTAGTTAAAAACTCGAGGATCGGACTCAGTTCAGTAGCACTATCTGCTACCTTCATGTTTTTTTTACTTGTATCTCTTTTCATTTGCACAGTGAGAGTTTTATAATCTTTTATTATGTCCATAAGAAGCCGTTTTTGGACTTTTAGTGTATCATCTATATGAGAGATCGTATCATCTCTTAGTTTCAAAATTTCAGATACATCCGTCATTTGAGAATTGGTTTAGGCAAGGAGGAGATGTTAAAAATAATTTAATTATAAATATTCTGAAATGTAATGTACTAATCTTTTAAAGAATTAAATACTACATGTCTTTAAGTCCATTTTTTATTAGTGATGTTTTCAGAGCGGTATAGCAGAGTCATCGCAGTACAATTGATCCATTAAATGATATGTCTTCAGACTATAATTTTTAACTTTGTCGTAGTCTTCTTGGGGAAAAATATTTTTTAATAATAGAGATGACGTATGTACGTGCAATTGATGATTCTGTTCTCTCTCTAACACAAGTAATTTACTTACTTCTTGCAAAGTAACGTTTGGTGAGTTTTTTTTAGCATTTACTGGGTTTAAGAGCCGTAAGAGAAACGACACTTTTTTGTTCAAGACTCTCAACAACGTTCGTTGATCAATAGAATCTAATGTTTTCTCATGTCCTCTTTTACTGGAAGAGTGTAATATAGGAAAGTACAATAGATTACCAATGAGTTGTCTAGTAAAATTGGTACTACTACTGGTGCTATTATTCATTGATGCAAAATAGAGTGAGAAAAGGAGTTGCGACGTTGCTAAACTCTTGGATCCAGTTGAAAGTAAATACCAAGCATTTTCAAATGACTTTATACTTTCAATCGTTGATCTTATTTCTTTTATTGCATGATTTTGTTTATCCTCGTGAAAGGAGTACCAAGATATGTCTCTACTGTAATTTATCGCAGCACTGTTACTACTACTTTCTTCACAACCAATCAACTGTGCATTTTCGAATAAACGATGAAAAAGAGACTCTTTAAGTCTCTGTGTGTAATAAAGAACATAGTCTTTTGATTTTAACTTTGTTGAAATTTCAACCTCGCTTCTCGGAAGAAGATGAAAAGTAGTCTTCGACTCTTTCCATGCTTGAAGAGATAGTTTACTCTTTACGTAAAACCTGTGTATCTCCTGCAGAATTTCTTTGTCACACTGAGCTACTTTCCAAATGGAAAATAGTGATTTTAGTTTAAAAGGTACAGCTTTATCTACAGTTTCTAACGGATCTATTTCACTATCAACTTTTTGTTCAGCTTCACCAATACTGATCTCACATAGGTCAAAGAGCAAATTATAAATACATGGTGAAATCCAAAATGTCATATCCGATTTCAACCACTCTCTCGAAATATCAACACTTCCTCTAGATACATTGGCATTATCGCTCTTATATGTAAGATGATTCGTCGAGACAGACCAAATTCCTTCCCAGCTTCCACTTTCGTCGTTTTCACTTGTTATCATGAGCATAAAGTCAACTAAATTTTGTATATAAGTCAAAGTACTATCTAAGTAAGGTTGTTGTTGAAGAGTTAGGTCAGCATAATGGTCACGTTTGTAACTTTGAAGAAGAAAAAGCAAGTTCAAATAAAACTTATGTTCTTTTGTATAGAAAGAATTTAACGGAACTACATGAGATGGATCTTTCAAGTTCGTCATCTTCCAAGTGTCTTCTTCATCACGAAAACATTCACTATAGAAGGAAGGAAATTTCTCTTGTAAAATATCCAAATCTATTTCATTGGTTATGCAATAGTCCTGTACTAAATCATCAAATACCATGATACTTTGAACACGTGGAAGAAGAGTAGCTCGAGAAGAATTGCCTTTTACCACTTTGACCTCCAAAGCGTCTTCTAGTGTTACGAAAAAATCAATGAACCATTCATATCCATGTTCGGTTTTTATTTGAAACACTTGACAACTTTCTTTTTGTCCTAAAAGTTCATCTAGAATTTCTTTTATCTCTTGTGCCTTTTCCTTTCCGTGAAGCAATCCATTGGATTTATGTGGTGATTTTCCAGATCCACCTTCGGAGTATACAGGTACAGGTAATTGGTCCACTTTGTGTATACTATTATTCATACCACCGATTGTGGTAAATGTTTGATGATACATTGGTTTCCTATAGCCTCCTGATTGTGAAACAGTAGAGTCATGTAACGAAGCTTTGGATGATTTTTGGCCATATGAAAAGTAGAAAGCGAAGTTTTCATCAGCTCCAGAAATTATTAGAACTTGCTTTGAACATTCTTTGGTACACTCAGATAAACTTTGTGGAAATGATACGGAACCATTAACAAGCAATTCGATAGTTTCATCGAGTATTGTATTCATGTCTCGGGTATAAAAAATGGTCTGTAACTCTGGCCCTATTATAGCTAATTTAGAATGTAATTCTTTATGAGTTTTTAAGGTAGACTTCACGGATGTTTGATAGAGTTGTTTCCATATGGATATCCACGCAGCTAAAAGGTAACTATAAATACCATGTGTTAGAGTCACCGGAATATCTGGATATCTGTCTAAGGTGACAGAGAAACGACAGATTACATCTAGATCCGAAGTAGATGAAGACGGCATAAATGAACACTGGTCTACTTCATCAGCTTCATCTCTACTACTATTTGTCTTTACAAAAAGCTCCATCCCTCTATCTGGCTCTATGCTTGGTAAATAGTCGAGTAATTTTTCACTTACATATGTCTCCCCGTCGAAGACGATGGCATCGGTATCTAATGGTCGAAGTAAAGAAGCGGTAGTAACTGAGTTTTTACTCAACATAAGTCCTCTACACACGGTATAAGGAAGGTCATGTGTCCTCTCTGAGAAGAGAGAAAGACGTGGTATCCAATGATCACCTATCTTCAGAATAACTGCATCTTCTATGACGAGTTCGTGTGATAAGTGAATCGCTCTTTGTACCCATGATTCAACCTTATCAAAATCAGCACTAAAGAACTTGGTCATTGTTTCTGCACATGTAACAAGACCTTGTAAGTCAAGAAGTATAGGTACACTCACTACTCGGGTATCAATATAAACACTCACAAGTGATTTAATATATGCGTATATAGTTTTTACATCGGGAAGCTTGAAATAAATCAGTTGTGTCATTGATTTCAAATTTCCATGAGTTATACTATCAATATTGCTACTGGGTTCTGTAATTATAATGAGCTTCCATAATTTATTTGTTTTAAAAACATCAATGAGTATCTGAAACCAATCTTCTTGTTGCCAGTTGTTCCACTGTGTCGTAGATACTCGATCCACCACAATCACGATTTTCATATCAAATGTATCAGGACTCTGTATAGCAGTAAGGAGTACAGAAGCAACCGACGAGAGCTGAAACGAAGTGATACTTTTCCAGACCACTTTTACACTAGTTTCAACTTGTAAATAGCTTTCTATTGCTTTCATTGTAAAAGTTTTTCCAGATTTAGATGGTCCATTTAAAATTATAATATTTTTGAGAACAGGGTATAAATGAGGAAAAATATAAGGTAGAATGACTATTTCAGCCAATGATACCTGAAAAGATTGTAAAAGAAGAGGATCTTTCCAGTTGGGAATTTTGGACTGAGAACTTGCAGTCGAGATAGTAGACTCATCAAGAGGTTGCTTCTCCACCCGTCTTCTCATTTGAATAAGGGAGATTTTTTCGGTACAAAGACGATGTAATCTATCAATCTCCGTAAGCCACTCATCTTGTTTTGATAAGAAAGTAATAGAACGTAACAGTGTAAGCTGAACAAGAAGTTTCTCGAATGTGTACCGGGCTTCTTCTGGTTCTTCTTCCATTATTTTCTTCGCAGTCAAAAACGACTTTCTAATATCACCAATAACGTTAACTAGAACATTCTTATCATTAGAAATTTGACGAAGAACTTCTTTTGAATCAGAAAAAAAATCTTCTTTCTCTTTTATTTGAATCATTTCTTACTTACAATAAGTTTTTTGGGGTGTTTTTTCTATGGAATTATTACCCTTTTAGTATTCTGCAAAAGAAAAAAAAAAGATGGTAACGATGCACTACTTATACAAGAACACCAAGAAGTAGATAATCATAAATAATAAACGTCTGTATCTTTACTGTATTTTCTACTACTACTTCATCACTTTCTCTTTTGGCAATCAATTCCCATTTCAACATTTTTTTGGGAATAAAAATGGAATGTCCGGAACGTAATAGGATATCAGTATATTTGTTACCCGTATAATAGATACGTACAGTAGTATAATTGTCCTCCCCTAGTGTATCTTGCACATAGACTGTCCATGCAACTCCTTTGCGATCAAAATTTACCTGGAGAGACTCTGTTTTAAGATCCTCTACTGATGTCAACGTGTTACCACTTACATACTCCCATCGAAAAGATGTTGTTTTTGCCAAATTTTTAATATCCTGTACAGAGCACTCTGTACAAATAAAAGGTGACGGTTCAAAATACTTCAACATAAAGTCATTTTTCCAATGTTTCGTCTGTGAAATTGTAATTTCATTCTGCTCAATAGGCTCAAGAGGCTTGCTAAAATACCAGTAGCGTACACTTAGATATATATAAGTAATTAGGGTAAGAAAAGTTACTGTAAAAAGGAGCATTTTGGTAGTTAGTAACCTCTTGAATAGTCTATATATAGAAATAAAAACAAGTACACTAAACTCTTATAGTTAGAAATCGTATAAATCATCTGAGTGACGAACGCATGTTTTATTTTAGTGTTGTACCAATAAATCGAAACATGTTTTTGAATACATCATCTAAAAAAATGATGCATTCAACAGAATATATCTTACATAATTCCTTCTTTTGAGGCTTGAACGGTATAAACGCTAAGATAAAAATACAACAAAAATAAAAAACATGTCAACCCCCGAATTGATTGAAGCAACAAATGATTATTTTCAGTTACACAAGGAAACCGTGATGAAAAAAGCCAGCGAGGTAGGCGACAATAATTTCCTCGCAGACGCCAAAGAAAATATTCACTCATATTTGGCCACTATTGAAAAATTGAAAGCAAATTCTGTACTGTCAGATGATTTCTTATTGCATCTAACAGAAAATCTAGTGGATTCGTCCTATCATGGAAAGTTCTCTGTTCTAAGGCTATCAGAACAGACATTTGAAGACAATAGTTTTCACTATATGGAACCTAGAATGAGTAATTTCTTTGTACTTTCATTCTATGAAGTGAAATTTTGGCTTGAACAGATTGCAAACGATGATTTAATTAAACTCATCTAATTTCATACTTTCCCAATCAATATCAAGTTCTTCTTCATCATGTATCGGTTCACTAGTGGCTTGAGATGCGGCTTGAGATGCGACTTG
>Ga0209768_10002921_pt1 | contig 10444 bp, 9 predicted proteins | sample LauGreSBDMM110SD_3_FD_187564 | JGI IMG/M metagenome (GOLD analysis project Ga0209768, IMG submission 187564) | Freshwater lake microbial communities from Lake Michigan, USA - Sp13.BD.MM110.SD (SPAdes) (version 2) | ecosystem: Environmental > Aquatic > Freshwater > Lake | place: Lake Michigan... | reverse complement strand
GGTAACGATCATTTCTGCCATATACCGTATCGAAGAACACCTCTTGAATTTGCTGAGTAATCGGGCCGCGCTTACCATCGCCAATGGTGCGATCATCGAGCTCACGAATGGGGGTCACCTCGGCAGCAGTCCCTGTAAAGAAAGCTTCATCTGCTGAATACACCTCGTCTCGGGTAATGCGTTTTTCACGAACTTCGAAGCCCAAGTCCTTCGCAATTCGGATAATCGAATCACGGGTAATCCCATCGAGACACGATGCAAGGTCAGGAGTAAAAACAATGCCATTACGAACCATAAACATATTTTCACCAGAACCCTCGGATACATATCCCTCGGTATCCAAGAGCAGTGCCTCATCATATCCATTAGCAGCAACCTCTTGATGCGCAAGAATAGAGTTAATGTAATACCCTGAGGCCTTTGCTCTTACTAAAGAAGAGTTAACAAAATGCCGGGTAAAAGAGGAGGTCTTGACTCGGATCCCTTTATTGAGACCGTCTTCACCTAAATAAGCACCCCATTCCCAAGCGGCAATAGCCGTATGAACCGAGTTACCGGTTGGCGAGATGCCCAGTTTTTGTGAGCCGATGAAAATAATGGGGCGAATATAGCAAGAGGCTAATTTGTTATCACGTACAACCTGAGTAATCGCTTGGGCAATTTGTTGTTCGGTGTAGGGAATTTTCATCTGAAAAATTTTCAGACCATTAAAAAGACGCTTGACGTGTTCTGTTAGGCGAAAGATGGCGGTGCCATTTTGAGTTTTGTATGCACGTATTCCTTCAAACACACCCATACCGTAGTGCAGGCTATGGGTTAGTACGTGAACATTGGCATCTCTCCAGGGGACGAGCTTGCCATCAAACCAAATAACTCCATCGCGGTCAGACATCGACATCTTAAGCACCTTTATGTTGTGGGTAGGCTTAGCTAGCCCTAGAACACTGGCATTAGCCACTAAAAGCCTTATTGTAGAGCAGAGAAATGGTCAGGGCAGGGTTTGAAACCACCAAGCTAAAACGGGGGTTTCTATAATGGGTCTCTATCTATGCGCTCTGATCTAACCCATTCTAAAATCCCCTACTGGGGCTGGACTCCTCTGCAACAGCAGGCCTGGCGCGATGGATTAAAAACGATGTCGACTTCCGCAGTGACCATTTTTACTTGGGCTGTAGTTACGGGGTTGGCGATGGGCAAATCCCCAATGAGTACAGAGCAGGCCTTGGCAATGAGCCTTTGTGTATTTGCAGGTACAGCTCAGTTAGCAGCTTTGCCCTTGCTGGCGAGCGGGTTCTCGATTGGGACGATTTTAGTAACAGCCTTTGTGGTTAATCTGCGCTTCATTATTTTTAGTATTGGGGTTCAGGCCCACTTTTCTCATTTACCTTACTGGAGAAGGGTGATCTTGGGTTATTTCACGGCAGACTTCGGTTATCTCATGTTCACGAGTCGCTTTACGGAAGTGCAGAGCGCTCAGGAAAGAAAGGCTGACGGCTATTACCGCAGCTACTTTATGTATGGTCTGGCAACTGGAAATTGGACTATTTGGCAATCAGGTTCGATCCTTGGCATTTTATTTGCTAGTCAAATCCCTGATAGTTGGGGATTGGAGTTTGCCGGAACGCTGGCATTAATTGCAGTAATAGTTCCCATGCTAGATCACCGAGCGGCTCGTTGGGCCGCTGGGGCTGCTGCAATCGTTGCAATATTAGCGTTTGCATTGCCACTAAAGCTTAATCTCACCTTAGCAATTATTGCGGCGATTATGGTCGGAATCCTTGCGGATCGATCTCCGCGGAGGCCGAGATGAGACCTGATTCATTAGGCACATTAGAGATCGCCTTTTTAATAATGGGTATGGCCATCATTACTGCCTTAACCCGCTCCTTTTTTGTATTTTTAGGTGATCGAGTTAAGGTTCCTGAACTCGTATTGCGGGCGATTCGCTACGCACCTTTAGCAGCAATTGTTGGCATTTTGGCCCCCGAGCTCTTATTGCCCCCTGGGGCCCTTGCGCTCAATGAGTTAGATTGGAAATTGCCGAATATCTGGGGTGGCATCGCTGCTTTTGGGGTGTATTTTTGGACCCGTAAGATGTTACCGACCTTATTGGTCGGAATGGCCGTATTTAGCTTAGTCCGCCACTGGCTCTAAAATAGCTGTCTATACCCCATCCTAGACCAATAACCAGTTTCTATGCCTATTCCGCTTCTAAAAGTTAAACGCTTAAATGAGCTTGCTGCTTCTGGTCAGCTAAAGGGAAAACGTGTTTTTATTCGTGCTGATTTGAATGTGCCTCAAGACGAGGCAGGCAAAATTACCGAAGATACGCGGATACGAGCCTCAATCCCTGCAATTCAGATGTGCTTGGATGCGGGTGCCGCAGTAATGGTGACCTCTCATCTCGGCAGGCCGACTGAGGGGGCCTTTCATCCAGAAGACAGCTTGGCACCGATTGCACATCGCATTGCTGAGCTACTCAATCGAAAAGTTGCTTTAATTAGTAATTGGGTGGATGGAGGCTTTGAGCTTGCTCTTGGCGATGTTGTCTTATTAGAAAATTGCCGAGTCAATGTGGGTGAAAAGAAAAATACCGATGAGTTGGCCAAAAAAATGGCTGCTCTGTGCGATGTGTATGTTAACGATGCATTTGGGACTGCTCATCGCGCAGAAGCAACGACCCATGGTATCGCGCGCTTTGCAAAAGTAGCCTGTGCAGGTCCATTAATGGCTGCCGAGTTAGATGCTCTAAGTCGTGCTCTGGCAGAACCAAAACGCCCCTTGGTTGCCATTGTGGCTGGGTCCAAGGTCTCTACTAAGCTGACGATATTGAAATCATTAGCCGAGAAAGTGGATGAATTGATTGTGGGTGGCGGAATTGCCAATACCTTTTTATTGGCCAAGGGACTATCCATTGGGAAATCCCTAGCAGAGCCAGATTTGGTAAACGAAGCAAAAGAAATTATTGCGTTAATGGAAAAGCGCGGCGCGCGCGTACCGATTCCCGAAGATGTAGTGGTGGCTAATGAGCTTTCCCCTTTAGCGCGGGCCAATCGAGTGCCGGTTGATGAAGTGGCTCCAGATGACATGATTTTGGATGTGGGGCCGAAGACTGCTGCAAAATTATCGATGATGCTGGCTCATGCTGGAACGATTGTATGGAACGGCCCTCTAGGAGTTTTTGAGATTGATCAATTTGGTGGTGGCACCAAAATGATTGCAGCGGCGATTGCGCATTCACCCGCGTTTTCAATTGCGGGTGGAGGCGATACTTTGGCGGCGATTGCGAAGTATGGTATTGAGAATCAAGTGGATTACATTTCAACTGGTGGAGGCGCTTTCCTCGAATTCCTTGAGGGCAAGACCTTACCCGCATTTGCCGTGCTTGCAGAGCGCGCGAAGGATTAATCATGCAACGAGCAACAAAAATTATTGCAACTCTGGGCCCAGCCTCCGAGAGACCCGAGGTCTTACGCGACATGATCCGTGCTGGACTCAATGTGGTACGCCTGAACTTCTCGCACGGTACGGTTGCCGATCATCGTGCACGCTATGATTTGGTGCGCCAAATTTCAAAAGAAGTTGGTCAAGAGGTCGGCATTATGGCCGATTTACAGGGGCCAAAAATTCGGGTGGGTAAATTTACAGACGGCAAAGTTGTTTTAAAAGATGGCGCCCCGTTTATTTTAGATATCGCCTGCGAACTGGGTAATCAAGATCGTGTTGGTTTGGATTACAAAGATTTGCCCAAGGATGTGAGACCTGGAGATCGTTTGTTGCTCAATGACGGCTTGATTGTTTTGGTGGTAGAGAAGGTGGTGGGTGGCGAGATATATACCAAGGTCGAGACCGGTGGACCCTTGTCAAACAATAAAGGAATTAATCGAGCAGGTGGTGGTTTAACAGCCCCAGCTCTCACTGAAAAAGACATTCAGGATATGGATGCTGCGATCTCCATGGGCGTAGATTTTTTGGCAATTAGCTTTCCAAAGGATGGAGCTGATATGACCTATGCCCGTAAGCTTGCAGATGCCGCCAGTGTCAAGCATGGTAAGGGTAGGGCACGTTTAATCGCTAAGGTTGAGCGAGCCGAAGCGATTGCACCAGGAGCTCTCGAAAGTATCATTGCCGAGAGCGATGGCATTATGGTAGCCCGCGGCGATTTGGCCATTGAGGTCGGTAATCCAGCGGTACCGGCTCTTCAAAAACGGATGATTCGTTTGGCCCTAGAGGCAGATAAGTTCACGATTACCGCCACTCAAATGATGGAGTCTATGATTAATGCTCCAGTACCAACCCGTGCCGAGGTAAGTGATGTGGCAAATGCGGTATTGGATGGAACTGATGCAGTGATGCTCTCAGCCGAGTCTGCGACGGGACTATTTCCAGTCAAAACCATTGAGGCAATGGCAGCAATTTGTATCGAGGCTGAGAAATCTGAAGTTGTGAACCTCGATACTGATTTCTTGGATCAACGGTTTGAACGGATTGATCAAGCGATTGCCTTGGGCGCTTTATTTACCGCACATCATTTAAATGCAACCGCGATTGCAGCCCTAACCGATTCAGGCTCAACCCCGATTTGGATGAGTCGCCATAATATCCGCGTCCCAATCTTTGCGCTAACCAGTCGAATTGAAACCCAGCGTGCTTTAAGTACCTATCGTAATGTCAGACCCTTTAGTATTGAAGCAGGGGTTGATCGTGAGTCAGCTTTATTGGGGGTTGAGAAACGCTTAAAAGAATTAGGAGTTGCAAAATCAGGTGACACCATTGTGATTACTATTGGTGAGCCAATGGATCAAGCTGGCGGAACCAATACATTAAAGATTGTGAAAGTTCGCTAGTCATGAACGCGTTGCACAGCACCTCAATTCGTTCTTTACCCTTGATCTCGAAGGGTAAGGTGCGCGATGTCTATGCTGTTGGCGATGATTACCTGCTAATGATTACCACAGACCGTATTTCAGCATTCGATGTGATCATGCAAGAGGCGATTCCTGAAAAGGGAATGGTTTTAAATCAGATGAGTAATTTTTGGTTTGCTCATTTAGCTCATGTCATCCCCAATCATTTGACAGGAATTGATCCAAGTACTGTAGTGGCTTCTAATGAGATCGATCAGGTCAAGGGCAGGGCTGTTGTCGCAAAGCGACTCAAACCTATCCTTGTTGAGGCGGTGGTTCGTGGCTATCTGTCCGGTAGTGGCTGGAAGGATTATCAAGACACTGGTGCTGTATGCGGAATTGTTTTACCGGCCGGTATGCAAAATGCCCAAGTTTTGGCAGAACCTATTTTTACTCCGGCAGCAAAAGCTGAAATGGGTCAGCATGATGAAAATATCTCATACGTAGAAGTAGAAAAACGAATTGGTTCGGAGCTTGCCAAGAAAATGAGAGAGACGAGTATTCGTTTATATCGTGAGGCTGCTCAATATGCTTTAGAAAAGGGCATCATCATTGCCGATACCAAGTTTGAATTTGGTTTGGATGAAAAAGGGCAGTTGGTTCTCATGGATGAAATTCTCACTGCGGATTCTTCGCGATTTTGGCCTGCGGCAACATATCTAGTTGGAGCAAACCCACCATCGTTTGATAAACAATTTTTGCGTGATTGGTTAGAATCTGTGTGGGTAGATGGCAAGCCGTGGGGAAAAACGCCCCCCGCGCCTCATTTGCCGCCTGAAATTATCAATAAAACTGCCGAAAAATATCGCGAAGCATTGCATAGGCTGACCCAATAGTGCGCATGACGCTAGGAATTTAAAGACTGCGATAATAGGATTTTCAAGCCCCCTTGGAGAGTCAATGGCCAATCAGGTTCTGGTAGGAGTTGTGATGGGATCCAATTCCGATTGGGATACGATGCAACACGCTGTTCAGATACTGGAGCAGTTTGACATACCCTATGAAAAGCAGGTTTTATCTGCACATCGTATGCCCGACGATATGTTCACCTATGCTGAGCAGGCAGAACCCCGAGGGCTAAAGGCAATCATTGCTGGCGCAGGTGGTGCAGCTCATCTGCCAGGCATGCTGGCATCGAAGACGATTGTCCCTATTTGGGGCGTTCCGGTTCCCAGTAAATATTTACGTGGCGAGGACTCCTTGTACTCGATTGTGCAAATGCCAAAGGGGATACCAGTTGCTAGTTTTGCTATTGGAGAAGCTGGTGCTGCAAATGCGGCTTTGCATATCGTTGCCATGTTGGCAAGTGCCGATAAAAATTTGGCAAAACGATTGCATGATTACCGGGCAAAGCAAACTCAAGTTGCACAAGCAATGCAACTGCCCTAAACGGGAAAGTAGGCCATACCCACTATGCGATGTCTGAAAGCTCTGTATGACTAATCGGTCACCAATTCTACCGCCTGCTTGGCTAGGCATATTAGGCGGAGGGCAGCTCGGTCGAATGTTTATTCATGAGGCTCAATCCCTTGGTTATAAGGTCTGTGTTTTGGATCCAGACCCCCTGAGTCCTGGTGGGGCAGTTGCTGAGAAGCATTTATGCGCAGATTATGGTGATGAGAAGGCCTTAAGTGAGATGGCTAATTTATGTGCAGCAGTGAGTACAGAGTTTGAGAACGTGCCCGCAAAGACCCTTGACTACTTTCAGGATAAAGGGATCTTTGTTGCTCCAATGGGTCAGTGTGTATCAATTGCCCAAGACCGTGTTCTTGAAAAAGAATTTCTTCAACAATGTGCTTTGTCATCGGGGATTGGGCCGGTTCCGTACTGCGTTATTCAATCGCAAGATGATCTTTCAATAGTGCCAAGCCAATTATTTCCAGGGATTTTAAAAACTGCCCGAATGGGGTATGACGGTAAAGGACAAACAAATGTTGCAAATGCGAATGAGCTTGCTTTAGCTTGGCAAGAATTTAGTAGAGATGTATGTGTATTTGAAAAGAAAATGCCTCTTGCCTTTGAGGTTTCGGCATTAGTCGTGCGTGCTCACGATGGAGAGAGCACCGCTTACCCCATCGCAGAGAATGTCCATCGCAATGGTATTTTGCATACCAGTACAGTACCATCTCCTTCCTTAGCAAAACATCCTGAGCTGTCCAAAAAAATTATTGCAGCGAGTTTTGAAATCGCCAAAAAGATGGGATATGTTGGTGTTCTATGTATTGAATACTTTGTCTTGACAGATGGCTCAGTGGTCGTTAATGAGATAGCGCCTCGCCCTCACAATTCTGGGCACTACACCATGGACGCCTGCGTAACAAGTCAATTTGAACAACAGGTTCGCGCTATGGTACGCTTGCCATTGGGTGACGTTACTCTTATGGAGCCCGTCGCTATGTTAAATATTCTGGGAGACGTTTGGTTTGATCAGAATCAAGTCATCGAGCCTGCCTGGCATCATGTGCTTGCTCACCCCAGTGCAAAGTTACACCTATACGGCAAGGCTACTCCCAAGATAGGACGCAAGATGGGACATATTAACTGTCTAGGTAAGGGCATTCAGGAGGCTAAAGATGCCTGTACAGCAGTTGCCCATGATTTGGGTATCGCACCATAATCGTTACATTCATTTGAGAAGCACTTGTCTGAATCTGAATCCGTCATCCGAGCCGTGAATGAACTGCGCTCAGGCAAACTGGTTGCTATCCCAACGGAGACTGTATACGGCTTAGGAGCTGATGCCAGCAATCTTTTAGCAATACAACGGGTTTATGAGCTCAAAGGACGACCAACTGATCACCCTCTGATTGTTCATGTTCAGGCACCGCTAGATCATTCGCAAGATAAGACCCGCGACTGGTTAGAAATCTTAAGCCCATGGGTGAGGCATATTCCGGAATCAGCCTTCACTCTCTTTGAGCATTTTTGGCCTGGCCCCTTGACTTTAGTGTTTCAGAAAAGTCGTATGGTATTAAATGATGTAACAGGAGGTCAAGAAACGATTGCTATTCGCTCTCCCTCCCATCCACTAGCACAGGAGCTATTAAGAGCATTCGCTGGAGGTATTGCAGCACCTTCGGCAAATCGCTTTGGCAAGATTTCACCAAGTTCTGCGGAACATGTTCGTTCAGAGTTCAAACATCATCCAGATTTAATGATCTTAGACGGCGGCGACTGTCAGTTTGGTATTGAATCGACAATTTTGGATGTCTCTGGGAATGGTGAGCCATGCCTACTTCGGCCGGGTAGCATTAGTCCAAAACAGATTAAAGAGGTAACTGGTATGGATGTTTCTGTTGAACCTATAAAAGATCTGAAGATGCCACGTGTTTCGGGTAGTCTAACGGCACACTATGCGCCCAATACACCTCTTCATTTATATAAGACTGAAGAGTTGAGCGCTTACTTACTTACGCTTAAGCAAGCAAAAGTACTCTATCAAGCTACTGCATTCGTAGCCTGGGAAGACATAAGTTCTCATGATCAAGTCCTTTGCAACGAGCTTACTAAGCACAACAAGCAAAGTAAGTTGATCTCGGTACCAAAGGAGCCTATTGCATTTGCTCATGGTTTGTATCGTTTACTGCGTCTTCTGGACCAATCTCAGTATCAGCAAATTTACATCCCAAGCCCACCCAACACAGAGGAATGGGATGCAATACAGGATCGGCTTCAGCGCGCTTCTTTTGGGTCAGGCCCGTCCTCTAGTAGCCAAGCAAGCAGCTGATCATGAATTTCTTGTCCACGATTGGCTTTAGGATCATTAATAAATGACGTGACTGCATAAATACGACCAGACTTACTAAAAACATATCCAGAAATATTTCTTACGTAATTAAGGGCGCCAGTTTTAATGCGTACTTCAGGTCTTTTCTTTAGATGTAAAAATTTCCGTAATTCTTTAACAAGACGATGGCGTACTGTTCCTTCAGCCCCCGCTAGAGGTAATGAGTCAATAAATACATCAGAAATTGGGAGACGTTGTGCAGTAATTAATAACGTATTTAAATTTCTTGCAGAAATTGCCTCATTGCGAGATAAGCCGGAACCATTTTCAATAACAAGCTCAGGAAATGACAAGCCCTGTTGCGAAAGCCAAGCCTGAACAATTTTTTCACCACCAGCAATATCTGCTGGTTTGCCGATCTTCTCAAGGGCAAGAGTTAGAAACACTTGACGTGCCATGACATTATTGGAAAACTTATTGATATCTTGAGCAGCCTCGGTGAGATTGAGACCTTCAAAGCTTAGTAGAGGGCGGGCGTAAACAGGGACTGTTCCAGATAGACCGCGCGGAGATATAACCCAACTACCTCCGGCATCTTCCCATGCAGCGGTAAAGCCAAGAGTGAAAAAAGTATTAGGGTCAAATTTGACAACGTTATAACCAATACCCTTGCAGTTTTTAGAATAATCACCTTTAAATGTAGCAACCCACTGAATTGCTGATTGGTTCTTAATTTGGTTACCGGAAACTAAATCTGGATCGGGGGTTAACTCAAGACTAATATCACGCTTGTTCGCGTCACACTGATTTGAGTTTATTGAAATATTATTTTGAATGCTTAAACGCGCGAGTCTAGGCGTGTAGGTAATATTAAGGGCATCACGATTCTTATTCGGATCAATCTTAAAAGAGAGTGTTCGAAATGAATATAAGAGTGGATCAGGCGCTACATTGTAAGATCGTAATGATTCACCATCAATCGTCTGATCATCCATGACTTGAGGTACGTAAGCGCTCCGATCATAAATCAAATTACCATCTATATTTTGGATACCAAGTTCACGTAATTTATTTGTTAGTTTTGATAGCTCCTCCGGAATCAATTTAGGATCACCATGGCCTAAAAAATAGATATTACCTTTAAGTGTTCCATTTTTAATTACACCATCCGTAAAAAGATCAGTACGCCAACGATACTTGGGACCAAGAATATCAAGCGCAACCAAGGTTGTTAGTAATTTAATTGTTGAAGCGGGGTTCATACTAACTTCGTCACGCCAAGTCAAAATAGTACGAGATTGTGATTTTGGATTAGTCGAGACTGGAATTTCAGTCACAGAAATACTGATCGAATCCTTACTGATGCCGCTACGCTTGATAGCTTGCTCAACAGATTGAGGGATTCGATTCGAGCCACGTTCAGATGATTGCGCTGCAGCATAGCGCCCTGTCAGAATAAGGACAAAACAAAGGCATAGTAAAAACCCTAGTTTAGGTAACAAACCTATCAATTTTGTTAGTATTGCTAAGAACCTATTCATTATTTATTCAGTTTGTCAAAAAGTTTTTACAGATTTCTTTAATTGGTTTGATAGGATAAACGGATAGATGCAATTTGATCTGAAGTAATGACTAATCCCCTAATTAAATAGCAAAGAGAAAAGACAAAGGAAATCTATCATGACAAAAGCAGACCTCGTAGATGTGATTGCAGACGGCGCAGATTTAAGTAGAACAAAAGCAGAAGAGGTTATAAATTTACTGTTTGATGCAATCAAGACCAGTGTTGCAAACGGTAATACTCTACAGC
>Ga0209768_10002919_pt1 | contig 10445 bp, 10 predicted proteins | sample LauGreSBDMM110SD_3_FD_187564 | JGI IMG/M metagenome (GOLD analysis project Ga0209768, IMG submission 187564) | Freshwater lake microbial communities from Lake Michigan, USA - Sp13.BD.MM110.SD (SPAdes) (version 2) | ecosystem: Environmental > Aquatic > Freshwater > Lake | place: Lake Michigan... | reverse complement strand
GACCAAGTCGATCGAGGATCTCAAGGCCAAGGGCATGCAGTTCATCGTCGTTCCCGAAGCCGAGAAGCAGAAGGCGCGCGACCTGGCACGCAAGATCGTGTGGACCACCTGGTTGGAGCGCACCGGACCGGAAGGCCGAGCCTTGCTGATCAACGTGCTCAAAACCCAGGGCAAAGCCTTGTAGCGCGCTGTTTCCGACATGCCGTAAACGGCCCTCATGGAAAAGATCCTTACTCGCCTGGGCCAGGCGGCGCGCGGCGCCGCCTGGTTCGGCAATGCGATTTCCGTCGCATCGCTCGTTCTCATTGTGGCAATTCTGTTCTATGAGATCGTGGCGCGCTTCATTTTCAACCGGCCAACCGGGTGGTCCGATGAAGCCGCCGCCAATCTCATGCCGTCCGTGGTGTTTCTCGCCGCCGGCCATACGCTGCTATTCGATGGTCATATCCGCATCGATACAGTCTATAACCGGTTGAAGACATGGCCTAAGCGCTGGATCGCACTCATCAATGAGACAACCGGGCTGACTGTTATGGTGTTGCTGGTGTGGTTTGCGATCCAGATGGTCGGGCGGATCCATGATGCCGAAGATGTCTCGACTGCGGGTACCTACACATTTCACGCATACCTGCCTCGCATAGTCGTCCCGGTCGGTCTGGCGATCATGGCGCTCGGCCAAGCCCTGATCTGGCTACACACGGTGCTGGCCATTGTGGCGCCGACGCGCTTTCCCGGCGGCGCCGAAGCGGCCCTGGTGCGATCCGACAACACATCATCACTAGGATGAAACAATGACTGCCGCGCTCCTGCTTTCCGGATTCCTGTTCGCGATCATCGTCTTGATGGGGCTTGGCATGCGTGTTTTCTACGCGATCCTTGCAGTCGGTATCGGTGGCGTCGCCGTCATGCTGGAGCCTTCGCAGGTGCGCGTGCTCGGCGGAATCATGTGGGACTCTTCTAACAGCTACATCCTGACTTCACTCCCGCTGTACATTCTGATGGCTGAAATCCTGATGCGCGGCGGCGTAGCCAACGTCGCGTTCGACGCGATTGCGCGACTCTTTCGCGCCATACCCGGCGGCGCAGCCTACGCGAATGTCCTCGGCAGCGCGGTCTTCGCGGCCATCTCAGGCTCCAGCGTGGCCAACGCTGCGGCCCTCGGCACCATCGCCGGTCCGCAGATGGTACGAATGGGATACAGCAAGCGCCTGACCTTTGGGTCGATCGCAGCGGGTGGCACCCTTGGCATCCTGATGCCGCCTTCGAGCGCGATGATCATCTACGGTTCCCTGACCGGCGTATCGATCGCGCAGTTGTTCATTGCCGGAATAGTGCCAGCGCTCATGGTATCGGGGTTGTTTGCGCTGGTGATCGCGATCTGGAGCGTCATGCGACCGCAAGATGCGCCACGCTCGGGCGATCGTTTGGATCTGCGCTCCGGTCTGGCTGACGTTCTGGCTTTGATACCGGTACTGTCACTGATCGGATTCGTGCTTGGCGGGCTCTACTTCGGCGTTTTCTCCCCGACCGAGGCGGGCGCAGGCGGTGTGCTCGGGGCGTTGCTGCTGGTGCTATTTCGACGCGCTCTGCGTTTGCGTGATCTGTGGGATGCCTCGCTCATCACGGTCTCGGTCACCTCCATGATCGTGCTGATAATCGCTGCCGCATCAGTGCTCAAGTATCTGCTGGCCTACATGCAGGTGCCCGCCGAGCTGACGCGCATGGTGAGTGAACTGGCCATCCCGCTGTGGGGCGTGATACTGCTGATCACGGTGCTGTACTTCGTGCTCGGCATGTTCGTGGAAAGCGTGACTCTGATCATCCTCACCATCCCGGTTCTCTACCCGGTACTGCAGGCGCTCAATGTAGACGGCGTGTGGCTCGGCGTGTATTTGGTGCTGATGATCGAGATCAGCCTGATCACGCCGCCGGTCGGGCTCAACCTTTTCGTGCTGCAGCGGGTACAGGCCGGACAGACCTTCGGCGACATTTCGATTGGATCGATACCGTTCGTGATCGCGCTGTTGATCGCGTCCCTCCTCATCTATGCCTTCCCGGAAATCGCCACCTGGCTTCCGGAACTCGCGCGCCAGGCGCGCCAAAGCTGAAATAAGGGGAAACTTCATGGCGGAACAGGAGTTCGCAGGCAAGACTGCGGTGATCACTGGCGGAGCACGCGGTATCGGCGCCGCGATCGCGCAACTACTCGGCCGCCGTGGTGCGAAGCTTATGCTGCTCGACGTGCTCGACGGCGCGCTGGCCGCTACCGTGGCCAGCCTCGCCGCGGAAGGCATCGAGGCGATTGGACACAAGGTGGACGTGCGCCGGCGCGCTGAAGTGCAACGCGCCATGGATGCAGCGATCGCCCGCTTCGGTTCGATAGATATTGTCATTAACGACGCGGCCACCGGCCCGGTGGCACCTTTCCTCGAGCTCACTGACGAACAATGGTCGCTGGCGCTCGACACCAACCTGACCGGCTGCTTCATCGTCGCGCAGGAAGGCGTACGGCGGATGACGCAGCCGGCAGGCGGACGGGTAGTGAACCTCGCGTCGCTGGCGGCCTACACGGCCAACAGCAACCAGGCAGCCTACGCATCGGCCAAGGCCGGTGTGGTGGCGCTCACGCGTGCCATGGCGTTCGAGTTGGGGCCGCGCGGCATCACGGTCAACGCCGTCTCGCCCGGGCCTATTGCCACCGAGCTCCTCGCCGGCATGCTGACCCAGGAGGCGCGGGAAGCCCGCGAGATCCGCATCCCGGTAGGACGTCTGGGCACACCGGAGGAGGTCGCCGAAGTCGTGGCCTTCCTGGCCAGTCCGCGCGCGGCGTATGTGAACGGCATCGACGTGGTGGTCGACGGCGGCCTGCTGATGGCCGGCATTCGCTCCCGAGCTGCAAGGCCAATTTAAGCCAGAGTCGCTTTTTGTACTTCAATCCGCCCCATTTAAAGTGCGCAGACTTTTGATAAGTCTCAACCAGAATTTTTGAGTTTTGGCAGGTTGTTTTAAATAAGCCAAGCTTGAGTTCAACCGGTCGATGCAACACTTGCTACGAGTCTAGTGAATTGGGGGAATACCAGCCTGTATCAGTACCATGCTCATAATCCGCAAATAGCAAATGGACTGCCCCGCCGGCAAACCCATATCCGCAGCGCAGAAGTTCTACAGCCTCGCTTTTTTATCACCAGGTTAGCGACGCCACTCTTTTCGGTTAGGTTTCATTATTGCGACCGACCCCAATTGAGGATGTGGCTCGCAAGTCATTAGAGAGTGCGCATCTCGTGCCGGGTGAACTGAACGGCCAGCCGGTCAATTCGGGTTGCGCATTAAAGTCAGCACCACTGCAAGAGCGCCTGCACCCCTGAGAGTGGTCAGAATTTCAGTTCGGCCTGCGGTCCCAGTGCACTCAGCAAATCCAGCACGGCGGTGCCGTCAAGCGCGCTGAAATCCCGCGCCCGCGTAACGATTTTGCGCGAGTGATCTGCCGTGTACAGTCCGCAGAGGCAGTCGAGGGCCTTGCCGGCGAGCTGGGCAGAATCGGCCGCTCGTCCCCAGATCCCCGGCGGGCCGTTACAAGTCGAAAAGCTTTCGCGGCCGTCGCTGCTGCGGATGCGCACATCGGCGCTCATGCGGTCAAAACGTCCTTGACGCGTTGGGTCGGCGCTGATGCGGATGCGTGCCAGCAGGTCCTGGGTATCAGGTGCCTTGCAGCGGTCATCGGTAAAGCTGGCTACGTCGACGCGATCATCGAGGATCGCTATGGCAGCAACATATTGGAAGCTGAATTTGCCATCCAGGCCCGTAGCCGGTAACGGCCGGTCGACATAGGGCATGGGCGGAACGGTGATCTCTACCGACTCGATCGAGGCAGCCGCAGGCGCATCAATGCAACCCGACCACCATGCCCGGCGTGCTGCGAGCGCTGCCGTGATGACAAAATGCGTGCCGTACTGGCTGGGAAAGAATTTGAACGCCGGGCCGGGATCAAGCACGAATAGCGGATGCGGCGCGGTCAGAATTTCCGGAGTGAAGGAGGCGCCATAAAAGGCGCGGCCATACCCGCGCGGCCCGCCGAGGGCGTCCTGGTCGGCGGTAAAACCACGGCTGGCCATGAGCGCCGATTCCAGCCCAGCCATGGCGGCCTGACCACAATGAAGGGCCTTGGTCATACTGCCGACATTACTCTGCACACCCGCTGCGCGCGAGGCAGCGATGCCGAGAGCATGTGTGAATTGGTCAAGGTTCAACCCGAGCAGAAAGCCGCACGCCATGGCGGATCCCAGCGCACCCACTGCCCCTGGCGGGTGAAACATCAGCAGGCCCGGCTCCAACTGGCCAGAGGCCATGCGCATGCGCTGCTGCGCTTCAATGCCCAGCACCAAAGCGGCCAGCATGGTTTTACCATCAGGTACGGGCCCCGGGTGATCCCTCCGGCCAAGCATCTCGGCACAGGCCAGCACCGCCGGCAGCGTGGTCGAGAGCGAATGATTGGCCGGGTTCCACATCGGCTCGTAATCGAGCACATGTATGGCAGCGCCGTTGACGCGCGCCGCCTCGGCTGGCGTGACACGGCGCGATTGCCCGAGCAGCGTGGCGATCTGGGCGCCCTGCTGTTCGAGAGCCAGCCTGGCGAGAATGCGGGGGCCGTTCTGGCCGGCGCCGAGCGCGCCGACGGCAATGCCATCGATTAGCAGACTGGTAGCAATCGCCTGCGCTGGCGGCAACTCAGCCTCAGATGCCAGGTCCAGCAGGGTTTCCGCAAAACGTTGGGTCAAACTCATGCGATCACTTTCAAAAAATATTACTTCTTGCTGGCCAGATGTTTCTTGATCCGGTCCACCAGATCACGCTATGTGGCATCAACACAGTCTAGGCCAATGATGCGCTGGCGTTTTTGGAAGCTGGCCATGCGATCGAGCAGGCTTTCGGCTGTGCGCTGCTTGCTCAGCACTTCGAGGCCTTGGCGAATGGCAAATGAGCTGAGGCAAGAGGCGGCGCTGGGTTACAGATTGATGTTGAAACCCATACCGAGCATTTCTGCCTCGGGCGGCAGCAGCGTGCAACTGCACTCTACTATTTTGGCCACTAGGCGGGGGCTTGCCCTTGAACTCGCGGCCGACACGCTGCAATTGTTACTTGCTAGCAAGCGTTTCGACGATCATGACGGCAACGCCGAATTCGAAGGCTGACTTGGAGAGGGCCAACGAGGCGCGTGACATCCTGAAAAAGGCGACAATCTACTTAGCTAAACTATCCGCGCAGTGTACGCATTTATGGCCGAACACCAAGGCCAGTTCCGGTTCACCAGCATCTTCCGAGATTTTACGCATTCAACGCAGCGGATATTACGCGTGGAAGGCTGTACCCAAGTGCGCGCTACATCGATCAACCTCAAACTGGAAGTTGATTTATGTCTACGGAAGCTGTGGAGGTTCAGAGTTGGAACACGGCCGGTGTCAGCGGTTCATTCGGAAGATTTTTGATAACCTAAACAGCTTATTTGCTTGAGTGCCAGGTCCAGCTGCTGGGCCATCGGTGCCTCGAAAAAAGCTGAATCCTGACCCGCAATCACTTCTGCCGCACGGCGTTCGATCAGTCGTCGTAGTCGGTAGCGCGCACGCTGCTCCAGGAGCAGCACGCTGCGCTCGCCCAGGCCCAGCCATGCATGATGCCGTTCAATCTCATCCGATAGTTCGGCGATCGATTCGGGCTTCGACGACGACACCAGCAGCACTGAAGCTCGCCATGCGCCTTCCTCATGCTTGGCCAGCGAAGCAATGCGCTTGATATCAGCTGCCATCTTTTGCGCGCCGGGCAGGTCGGCCTTGTTGATGACAAAGATGTCGGCCATCTCCATGATTCCAGCCTTCATCGCTTGCACCACGTCACCGCTTTCGGGCAGCAGCAGCAGCACCAGCGTGTCGACCTGTACCCGCGCGGCGTATTCCACTTGTCCCACGCCGACAGTCTCCAGCAGCACTTCGTCGAACCCAAACTCGTCCATCAGGTCCAGCATCTCCGGCAGGTTGTCCGAGAGCCCGTCCGCCGTCGAGCGGGAGCCGATGGAGCGGATATATAGATCCGACATGCCCTGCAATTCATCCATGCGGATGCGGTCGCCCAGGATGGCGCCACCCGTGCGCGGGCTACTCGGGTCAATTGCCAGGATGCCCAAACGCCGGCCTGGCGCACGATGCCGTGCTAGATAGCCAGCAAGTGTGCTCTTGCCAGCACCTGGCGCACCAGTCAGTCCGATGCGTCGGGCCGCAGCCGACGCATCGGTCCTTTGTGGGTTGGGCATCAGGTCAGACGCGCTGGCGTTAGCCAGCCGCGTCAGCGCCTGCCCAAGGGCGTGGCGGTCCAGTGGTTCACAGCTCACCCGTGTACCTTTCCAAGGACTTCGTGGAGATGCTCGTTTAGCAGCGGCGGCAGGTCGTAGTGCGGCGTGTAGCCGTCGAATTTCAGCGGACTGGCCACAGCGCGTAGCGCCTGCGAGCCGTCACCGAGCGTCACCACGAGGCCGCGCGAGCAGGCCAAGTCACTTTCCAGTGCCTGTTTCAGGCTGCCCACTTCCGCTGCAACCACGCCCAGCGGCGCCATGCGGCGCACCCACTCGGCAGCAGTGGCTGTCATCAGCACCTCACCGATAGCGGTAAGCACCACCTCGCGGTTTTGGCGGCGACTGGCCATGGTCGCGAACTGCGGATCGTCGATCCATTGTGGGTGGCCGACTTCCCGGCAGAACTTATGCCAGAACTTGTCGTGCGTGATGAACAGCGTCAACCAACCATCGTTCGTGGGGAATATCTGCGCCGGCACCACGTAAGGGTGCGATGAATTGGCCATGCGCTCGACAACTTCGCCAGTGTTGAGAGCTGCGCCGGCCAGATAGTTCAGTTGCGACAGCATCACGTCATACATGGCGACGTCAACCTGCCCACCCTTGCCCTCGACGATCTTCGCCAGCAGGCCCATCGCTGCCACCAGACCGGTCGAGTTGTCGACGGCGGAGTAGCCCGCCTTGGTGGGTGGCGCTGAAGGGTCGCCGGTCAGCGCCATCACGCCGGTGAGCGCCTGGATCACATAGTCGTAAGCTGGGCTTTCTGCATACGGCCCTTCTAGGCCGTAGCCGGTCAACGCCACACAGACGATCTGCTTGTTCCAGTGGCTCAGGTGGTTGTAGGTCAAGCCGAGCTTTTTGATCGCCGACGGCCGCAGGTTGGTGATCAGCGCATGCGAACGACCCACCAGTTCCTCCAACTGCGTTTGGCCGATGTCGCTCGCCAGGTCGATCACTACGCTCTTCTTGTTACGATTGAGGCTGGCGAAGTAAGCGTTGTGGTGGCCGATGAAATGCGGGCTCACGGTACGCGCGATGTCGCCTTCTGCCGTCTCGATCTTGATCACCTCGGCGCCCATGTCGGCGAGCAGCAGGCCGCAATATGGCCCGGCCAGCATGTGGCCGACCTCGATGACCCGAATGCCGGACAGCGGGCCAGTCATGACAGTTGGCGTGCGAGTTGGGCGACAACATCGTCTAGCGGCATGTCTGCCGTAAACACGGCTGCGACACCCATATCACGCAACACGTCCTGGTCAACTCGCGGGATGGTACCGCCGACGAACACCTTGACGTTGCCCGCCTTCAGCGCGCGCAGTTGCACCAGCACATCGGCGACCAGTTCCTTGTGGCTGCCCGACAGAATGCTCAGCCCCACCGCGTCTACGCCCTCATCGACAGCCACCTGCGCGATCTGCTGCGGCGTGCGGCGCAATCCGGTGTAGATGACCTCGGCACCCGCATCGCGCAATGTCAGCGCGACGATCTTGGCACCGATGTCGTGCCCGTCCAATCCAGGCTTGCCGACCAGGATGCGCTTGCCGGTCAGTGGCCGCTGGGTCTTTAACTGGATCATAGATTCACCGGTTCCTTGAATTCGCCCCATTGGTTCTTCAGGCAGCTCACCATTTCTCCCACCGTAGCGTTAGCGTGGCAGCAGTCGACCAGATACGGCATGAGGTTCTCGCGGTCCTTGGCGGCTGCGGCAGATAACTTAACCAGCGCAGCATCCACTGCCGACTGCTGGCGTGTATCTAGGACCCTCTGATACTTCTCCAGCACACGTTGCGCAACCGTCGGATCGAGCGTGAACAGCTCGCGCACACCGATCTCCTCGTTATCCTTCTTGAAGAAGTTCTGGCCCACGATGACGTTTTTTCCGGCGTCGGTGTCGAGCTTGCGCTCAAGGCCGCGCTCGGCCAAGCGCATTTGCATCCAACCGTCCTCGATGGCGGGGATCACGCCACCGTAGGCGTCAATCTCGGACATCACCTTGGTAATCATTTCTTCCATGCGGTCGGTGTGCTGCTCCAGAAAGTAGCTGCCCCCCAACGGGTCTACCGTGCGGCCGATGCCGCTTTCAAAAGCCAGGATCTGTTGTGTTCTTACCGCCAGCTCTGCCGAGAACTCGGTCGGAATCTGGAAGGCCTCATCCAGAGCACAAGTGAAGATCGACTGAGCGCCGCCGAACACTGCCGCCATGGTCTCCACTGCAACCCGAACCACGTTGTTGTAAGGCTGTGGCGCTACCAACGAAGAACCACCGCACACCACGCCGAAACGGAAGTGCTGCGCTTTCGGGTCTTTCACGTCATACCGCTCCTTCATGAGCCGCGCCCACAGACGCCGACCGGCGCGAAACTTTGCGATTTCATCGAAGAAATCCATGTGCACGTAAAAGAAGAACGAGAGTCGCTTGGCAAACTTCTCGACGTCGCCTCCGCGTCTGCGCAGCTCATCAACATACGCGAGTCCGTTAGCCAGCGTGTATGCCATCTCCTCGGCCGCCGTGGCACCTGCGTCGCGAACATGTGCGCCGGCAATACTAATTGCATTAAAGCGGGGTGACACGTCATTTGAATACAAAATCGAATCGGCAATGAGCCGCATTGATGGGCGAACCGGAAATATCCAGGTGCCGCGCGCGACATACTCCTTAAGGATGTCGTTCTGAATAGTACCTGTGAGCTTCTCACGCGGCACACCTTGCTTATCGGCCACTGCCAGGTACATTGCATAGATGATCGCGGCCGTGCCGTTGATGGTGAAGGAGGTCGAGATCTTTGAAAGGTCAAGGCCCTGGAACAGTATCTCGGCCTCGCTCAGGTTCGACAGCGACACACCCACCTTGCCGATCTCCGGCCGGGCCATGGGATGGGTCGGGTCATACCCGCACTGGGTCGGAAGGTCAAGCGCGACAGACAGTCCCGTCTGGCCCTGGGCCAGCAGAAACTTGTACCGCTCGTTCGATTCCTCGGCAGTGCCAAAGCCTGAGTACTGGCGGATGGTCCAAAGCCGGCCGTTATAGCCGTCGGGAAAGATGCCCCGCGTGAAGGGGTACTCGCCGGGCTTGCCGATATTTTCAGGGTGCACGGCGTCAGCGTCTACGCTGGCAGGTACAGGAATGCCGCTGCGACTGACTGATGTCATCACGGGCTCTCTAATTGCAGCTGGCTTGTCTCTAATATTCATTAGGAACCTTTTGACAGAAGTTTTTCAGAAGCGGCCCAGTGGTCGTCATGCAACCAGGTCTGAACCAAGTGTTTCTGTTCGACAGCGCGGTGTGCCTTCCACCCCAAACCCTGGCGCGCAGCGATGGCCTGGGCTTTGATGCCGCGAAGCACTTGTGGAGGGCAGGTGTTTAGTGGCTTAGTGAAAGCGGCAAAGTCATGGCCCTGCGACGAGTCTGAAATCACCGCATCCGCGAGGCCCCAGGCCAGTGCCTGTTCTGCTCCAACGAGCTCGCAGCGGCTCATCATGCGCGTTGCACGCGCCGGACCGATAAGCTGAAACAGGTCCGGGCCACCCCCCCATGCGGAGGTGATCCCGAGCTTGGCCTGAATGTAGCCAATGCGCGCGTGTGAAGCCTGCATTCGCATGTCGCAGGCCAGTGCCAACTCAGCGCCTCCACCGATGGCGTCACCGTTCAGGAAGGCAACCACCGGCACTGGACAGGTGCGGATGGCATCCAGCGCGGCGCCGGCTTCTTCCATCATGGCCATCACTGCAGCTTCATCGCGTACGTTTGCAAGATCGCGCAGGTCGCCCCCAGCGGCGAAGTAGCGATTGCCGGCGCCGGTCAAGACAAGATAACGCACATCCTTTCGCGTACCGGCCAGGCGCACAGCGGCAGCGAGTTCGGCCAACACGGGGCGGGCCAAGGCGTTGTGTTTATGAATGCGGTTCACAGTAACCCAGACCGCGCCGGGATGAGGTTCGTGGACCAGGACGGTAGCGACTGGGGAGTCGACGGCTATTGTTTGCACAAGGAATATGTTAAATTTATCAAGCTTAAATTTCAAGAATCTTTATTCAGCATTTCGAACCAAGCGACACTTAAAAAGTCACAGATCATGAATTCAGAACTATCTGTTCAGAATATCGA
>Ga0209768_10002918_pt1 | contig 10447 bp, 14 predicted proteins | sample LauGreSBDMM110SD_3_FD_187564 | JGI IMG/M metagenome (GOLD analysis project Ga0209768, IMG submission 187564) | Freshwater lake microbial communities from Lake Michigan, USA - Sp13.BD.MM110.SD (SPAdes) (version 2) | ecosystem: Environmental > Aquatic > Freshwater > Lake | place: Lake Michigan... | reverse complement strand
CCCGCCAAGGGTTGTGCAGTTTCGAGCCCCCCACCGGAATTGAACCGGTGACCTTTTCCTTACCATGGAAACGCTCTACCGACTGAGCTAGGGGGGCAATCTGTAGAGGTGCGAGTGTAGGGGAAAGTTATTTATCCCACCAAATTACAGCCAATTCGCGGGTAGTTGGAGGTGGATTTAGAGCATAGAAAGCCTTTACTTCAGCATCGCGTGATTCAGGTAGGCAAAGTCGAATGCGAAGTGGTTTATGAAAATCATCAATCGCTTTATCTAGAAGTATCTCTCCAACAAAGTTTTCTACATGTGCCTTAATTCCCATCTCGGTTAAGACATTCAAGAAGTCCTCTGAAGTTGGGTGCGTTGGACGTTCTAAATTCCAAAAGTGCTTCCAACCTTTTGCCATGTTTGACATCGGATGCACTCTCGGAAGTTCAAGAACCACTCTTTTGCGAGCATGAGAATCTAACGCCTCAATAAATGGCTTAATCTCGCCAACGTTGTAAACAACATGGTGGACAGTAACGACATCGGCAATTGGAGTTTGCTCAGCAACATCCGGCCAGTCGCCAAGAATTACTTCAGAAGAGACTCCTCGAGATCTTGCATTTTCAGCGAACATATCGAGCATCTCTTGCTGCTGATCAACACCAATTACATGTCCTGCCTGAGGCGAAATGCCAAACGCTGCTACTCCTCCTCCACACCCAATATCGAGAATCGAACCACCAGCCGGGAGTGCTTCCTGTGCTTTTTGATGTGAAGGTGAACTCTTAATAACTTGAGGTAACGCAAATAGGGCTGGTGGGTGAATCCATGGTTTGACCTCAGCTTGATCGAGGATCTCTGCTGGAATAGCCCAGCTTGCTAAGTCCGCTTTCCACTTTTCGATAGCGCTCACTTAGATAACTGTTCTTTAGCTATCTCCGCACGAATCTCATCCATATTCAATGCGTTGACTTTTCCAATGATTTCATCAAGTGCCGAACCTGGAAGTGCACCTGGCTGACTAAAGAGAAGGATGCCATCTCTAAAAATCATCAAAGTAGGAATAGAGGTAATTCCTGCCGCGCGAGCTAGTCCTTGTTCGGCTTCAGTATCCACCTTTGCAAAAGTTAGGTCAGGGTATTTTTCTGAAGCCGCTTCATAAACGGGTGCGAAAGAGCGGCATGGCCCACACCATGCTGCCCAAAAATCTACCAATACTGTTCCGTCTTTTTCAATAAGAGCCTCGAACTCTTCGCCCGTTACATTAATTGCTGCCATTTCTTTTTACCCCTTCATCCCTTGTTCTATTTTGGGAAACTTGACTTTGCATTGTGACTCATTAATCAAGCGTTTCCTAAGTGCGTACATAAGTAGAGCGAGACCTGCAGCAGCCAAATAAGGCTGCACCGGTGCGAAGTATTGGATCGCTCCTGAAGATCCGAGGGCGATTAAAACCAACTTATTGCAAACAGGGCACCCAACTGCTAAGTAAGAAAGGAAAGCTCCCGCACCGCCAATCTTTATCGAACGTTCCTCTGACATTGAAGAGTCATTTTTAACATAGGTTGCGAAGAGCAATCCTGAAAGTATCGACGTCATAATAACTACAGGAACAGACCATGAAGTAACTGCAATCTCTCTTCCGAAAACCGGATTCTTGAGCACGGCTGTAGGCAACGCAATGAATAGCCCTGTAAGTACAGATGTAATTGCCGCAGCCAACCAGCGACGTTTCGACCAGTTCATTAATGCACTTAAACAGTCATTCATTTGATGCCAGTGCCTATTTCTTTGCACCAAAAAGTTTTGAGAAGAATCCTGGTTCTTTAGGGTCATTTGCATGTCCTTGGCAGCGATCCTTCTTTGCTACACCTTTAAGAGCGATTTCGATGTGGTTACCGCATCCAGCCCAAGTTGGCTTTCCGCACTTACGACAAGTTGTTCTACTGCACATTCTTTTCTCCTCTGTATTATTACTTAGTTGCTAACGGTGAATTACTCCATGTGAGGTATCCCCCATCAAGGTTTACTGCATTAAATCCGAGCTCCTTTAAGAGCATTGTTGCGGTGTGTCCGCGTTGACCGACCTGGCAATTGACCAAGAGATCCTTTTGGGTGATTTCACCGACTCGATCACGGATCTCATCGACAGGAATACTTATAGCTCCCGGAATATTCCCACGTCCATACTCCGCTGCTGTTCTTACATCGATTAACTTATAGCCCTTGTTAACAAACTCTTCAATCTCATCCCACTGGGCGACCTCGATTAAACCAGACATGATATTTTCAGCGATATAACCGAGCATATTCACTGGATCCTTTGCTGAACCAAATGGTGGTGCGTATGCAAGTTCAAGATCAGCTAATTCAGGCGCCGTAATCTCCCCGCGCATCGCGGTAGCGATTACATCGATTCTTTTGTCGACGCCCTCAATTCCAATACCTTGGGCTCCAAGAATTTCACCCGTCTTTGGATCAAATAGAAGCTTGAGTGCCATCTGTTTTGCATCAGGGTAGTAGCCAGCATGTGAGTTTGGATGAGTATGAATAGCTTCATAATTTCTACCTGCTGCCTTCAAACGTTTTTCATTCCATCCAGTTGAGGCGATCATTAAGTCAAAAACCTTAACGATTGCGGTTCCGATTGTCTGTACAGGACGTGTGGTTCGCCCTGCAATATGATCGGCAACAACTCTTCCATGTCTATTAGCAAGATTGGCTAATGGAACAAGTGTTGCTGTGCCATCGAGCGCATCGGTCTTCTGGGCTGCATCACCAACGGCATAGATATTCACATCACTTGTGCGGTTGAACTCATCAACTTGAATTCCCCCGCGTTCGCCGATTGTCAATCCTGCAGCTTTTGCCAAAGCTATATCTGGTCGAACACCAATTGCCATTATGACAATCTCTGCAGGAACTTCAGCTCCGCTCGAGAGTGTGACTGTATTTGCAGCAATTGTGGCAACACCATCACCTAGATGGAGCTTTACACCTTGAGCCACCATCTCCTTTGAAACTAAGGTAGCCATCTCTGGATCTAGTGGGGCAAGTACTTGAGGAGTTGCCTCTACAAGTGATGTCTCGATTCCTTTATGGACAAGGTTTTCAGCAATCTCTACTCCGATGAATCCGCCACCAATGACAACCGCGCTCTTTGGTTTGCTTGCAACGGTTGCAACAATTCTTTCGACATCCTCGACGGTTCGAAGAGTCATGGCACGTTCAACTCCGGGGATAGGCGGCACAACTGGAGATGCTCCAGGACTTAGCACTAGCTTGTCGTAATCGAGCTCATAATCTTCCCGAGTAAGAAGATTACGTACAGCAACAACTTTCTTTCCCGGGTTGATTGCAGTAACTTCGGAAAGGACCCTTACATCTAGCCTGAATCGAGCATGCAGACTCTCTGGGGTCTGAAGAAGTAAGTCTTTCTCCTCTTCAATCACTCCACCGACGTAATAGGGCAAACCACAGTTGGCGTAAGAAACATGTCCACTTTTTTCAAGAACAATGATTTCTGCATCGGCATCAAGTCGTCGCATTCTTGTTGCGGCAGACATTCCGCCCGCCACACCACCAATTATTACAATCTTCATAGCGTGACCGGGAATCCGTTCGCTTGCCAATCAGCGATACCTGATTGAAGATTAAAAAGTGAGGTAAATCCTGCCTTACTCATTTTGTCCACAGCTATACCTGATCGGCGACCGCTTTGGCAGTAAACAGCGTAGGTAGCGCTCTTATCTAGGTCAGCAATACCTGAGTCAAACTGCATGCCTTCGACATCGATATTGATTGCACCCTCAATATGTCCTGCAGCAAACTCTCCAGCTGTACGTACATCCAGAATGACAACTCCTGCTTCAGTAATCTTATTTGAAAAAGCCTTCGAATCTAGGTTCGTCGCTGAAGAAGACGATGAGCATCCAGTAAGCAATAGTCCCACTGCAATAACAGTAATAATAACTTTTTTCATGTTTCTCCCTATGCCAAGCTCAGAAAGAGCTTCTGTAGTTTCTCGGTTACTGCTTCACTGTTATTGCGATTCTCTTCAATACACTCTTTAAGGCTGGCTGAAATCAAAGTGAATCCAGCGGTATTTATCGCCTTGTTTACTGCTGCAAGCTGCATGACTACATCTTCACAGTTGCGCCCCTCTTCAAGCATGCGCACAACAGCGCCCATCTGACCTTGGGCACGTTTCATGCGCTTGGCAATCGCTTCAAGTTGCTCTTCATCTTGAAGTATGTGCGTAACAGACTTTCCTGCACTCTTAGCGGCCATTATCAGTGGTTACCTTTCATGATCATCTTCACCATTCGAATATTCAAGGCAACAAATCGAAATATCTGAAAGAAGAAGTTCTTGCGCTGGCGCAGAGTTGAATCTGTTGGAAGTGGAGCATTTGATAAATCCGCTGAATTTTCTATCATTTTCATCACCTTATTCTGGAATCAAGAACCATAGAGGGCGGGCTTTGGCTTTATAAATAAACAAGTAGTGCAACATAAATTTGATCCAGTGACCGGCCAATCCGAGTTCGCCATATGTATCTTTGGTACTACGGCCGCTACTTGGAAATCTTTGATAATCCGGAACTACTGGATACATAGTCATCGCAGCAGCTGAGCCTTGACTCAAGCCCGATCCAGCAGATGCGACACAGGCTGCCCCCATATTTGCCATAGATGCTTCGTGATTTACTGCAGAAGCACCCTTCTTTATTCGATCGATAATTGTTAAGGCTGCTGTTTTTCCCATGACGCCAGATGGCATACCTGTGCGTGGTGGTGATGGGGCGATCAAAGTTCCGACAGCACTCTTTCGCGGTTTAGATATTTGATGCGGAGGAGCAAAAGCAATTCCAACCGCGAAAATATTCGGATACGAAGGGGTCTGGTAAGTGCTAGGCCAATCGGAAGCCAACCATTCAGAGAACTCTTTAGGAGTGTAATCTGCATCAACCTTCATAAACCCACTCGGTGCAAACATCGTTGAAGAGATGTCTTCTCCTGCTTTATTGAACGCCTTTATATCCGCGCCTCTAAATGGCGGCAACAGCATGGCAAAATCAAACTCTAAAGTGCGCTTAATACCATCAAGCTGTTCGTAGTGAATTACACCTGGTTCAATCTTTTCAACATGGGACTCAAGAATGGCGCTTACTCCACGCTCACGGAACAGTGACTCTGTCCATAGCTTCGAATTCGTTTCAAATCCGCGTTGAGCAAAGGTCATCCCTCCAACTCCAAAATCTCCGAGCTCAAACTCATTTGTGAGGTAGACAATCTCAGCAAGGTCACGTACACCCGCTTCGCGGATCTCATGCTCAACATTAAAGGCATACTCAAAAGCAGCACCTTCACACGTGCAGGTTCCATGGCCCACGCCGACAACAATGCGCTGCTTAATTCCAGACTTCATCTTTGCGATGACATCTGAGAGTTTTTCGGCGGCTTCAATCGCATGCGATGGAGTACATACTGAAACCGTATGACCATCGGGACCTAATCCGGGGGTAGCTGCAAAGTTTAACTTTGGGCCGGTTGCATTAATGAGATAGTCATACTCGACTTTCTCAACCTGACCGTTTTTCTCAGGAGAGGTATAAGTCAGAGAGATGTACGCGTTGCTATTTTCTGCATCACCTTCGGGATGAATCTCTGTAGCAAGGCCTTGATAAAGGGTTATACCCTTTCGCTTATAGATAGGAGCAAGCGCAAAGGTCACTTGATCCGTGGTCATCTTTCCAACACCAACCCAAATATTTGATGGAATCCAGTTCCACTTAGAGTTTGGGGTAACAACAATAACTTCGTGCTTCTTGCTGAGCTTTCTACGCAAGTGCAACGCTGCAGTATGCCCAGAAATGCCTGCACCTAGAATTACAATCTTTGACATTCAGATATCCTTTAACAGGTACAGCGTTGTTCTTCAGGTACGCCAGCAAGAGCTTCTTCAATATGCCCACCGCAACCTGACCATGTGTACTTCTTGCAAACCTGACACACAACTCTTGAACACATCTCGATAAACCCTTCACTTGGTGACAACACTCAATCGATCTGATTGGTGCCTCTTGGCTTGAATCTAGCATACCCCTAGGGGTATGCTCAAGTATCGCCAGAACCTCTGGAGGCACCACAATGAAACGAGATTTCGATGAAGAAGATCACCACTGCAGGGCTAATGGCTCTAACTTTGCTAGCCAACACAACACCTGCCTATGCGGCAACCTTGCCGGCTGCCGTCAAAACACAGCTGGTCTATCTGGTTGAGGAAGAGAAGCTGGCTCGAGATGTTTATGCCGTGCTTGCCAAGTCTTCAGGTAATCAAAAATTTGCAAACATTACAAAGTCCGAACAAACCCATATGAACAATATCTCTGCAATTTTGAAGACATACAAGATTTCGGATCCCACTATTGGCGCAAAGGCTGGCGTCTTCAAGAACGCTACTTTGGCAAAACTATATAAGACTCTTATAACGCAAGGAAAAAAGTCGGAAGCTGACGCAATCAAGGTTGGAATTCTGATTGAGGAAAAAGACATAGCCGATTTAGATAAATTAGCCAAGATTGTGACTCAGACAGATGTTAAGACGGCGATAGCACTGCTTCGTTCTGGCTCGGTAAACCACCTTGCAGCATTTAAGCGCTAGAAGTACTTTCTAAAGAGTTTTCGAACTCTTTTTGCGGCTCGCCTATTGATCTTCAAAGTCTGATCAATAGGTGAGACCGCCATGATCTTCACGTGTGCGGGCTCATCAGGGGTAATGACATCTGTGATGGCTGGTGAGCTCTCATCCAGCGAGTCAGCGATACGTTCTATGTTTGCCACCATCGATAATCCACGAACTATCTGCTCTTGATCGGCATCCTTTGCATCCTCAATCAAGGACTCGGCCAAGGCAGCGCCTGCTTCGCGAGCATCATCTGTTGGAGTTGAATCCGCTGAATCGATCTCATCTGAATCATCAAACTTTGCTGTAATTGCATAACTGGCGGCAGAAAGTGCAACAGCTATCTGCTTCTTTGTAGAGTCTGCGATACCACCACTTACAGATGAATCGAATAAAGTACGTGCAATTGTGCGCACTTGGACCAAGGTGTGCTCAAGTGCAATACCTTTGATGTAAACCTCTTCTGCCTCATCCTTTTCAGCTGTTGGAAACCATCGTGCATGTCCACGTGCCTCTATCGCTTGAGATCTAATACTTGGAACATCCTCAATTAATAAGCGAGCCTTTGCCAACCAATGTCCTGCCTCTTTTTGTGAGTAACCTGCTGCAACGCCTTCAGACATCTCGGCCAAAAGTTTCGCGGCCTTATTACTGACCTTAGTTATTTGATCAACGGCTCTTCCAACAGGAGTCTTAGCGTGAGAAAAGTAAGAGAAGAGAATTGCAATAGCCGCGCCAATGAGAGTTGATCCAAGTCTATGAAGCGCTGTTGTGCCGCTAATTCCTGGGCCGATAACGATAAGAGCCGTTACGGGAACGTTCACCGATGCGACCTCACCTAAGTGAAGGGCACGAGCCACGATTGAACAGACCAGGATTGTTAATCCAACTGATATAAAACCGAAGCTAAATAGCTCAACCGTTGCCAACGCTACAGTTGCACCGATGGCTGTTCCTACAATCTGACCAAAGCCCTCACGTACCGATTTGTGGAGAGAAATTCGAATGCTCAGTGAGCAAACAATCGCCGCTACAACACCACCGTCTTCGATGAGAAGATCACCAACCTGCCAAGCAACTGCGCCAGCCAAACCTGCAACCAAAATCTGGCGGACCCACACTTTGCGGTCTGCAAATAGCTTGATGAATTTTCTCCACATGATTGGGAGAGTTTATCCGAGTCTTCCTGCTTCATGCAGCCTACGCAGAAAATCCTTTGTTTTTTGATTCTGTGGGAATTGAAGAACTTGTTCGGCGCTTCCTCGCTCAAGGATATTTCCAGATTCAAGGAAACATACTTCGTCGGCTACTTGGGTCGCAAAACCCATTTCATGTGTGGCAAGCACCATGGTCATTCCATCACTCTTGAGATCTCGAACAATGCTCAATACCTCATTTACCAACACTGGATCGAGGGCAGAGGTAATCTCATCGAGAAGTAAGAGTCGTGGATTAACGGCTAATGAACGAATAATTGCTACACGTTGCTGCTGGCCGCCACTTAGGCGATCCGGGTATTGATCAGCTTTATCTCCTAAATCAAAACGCTTAAGTAATGCGATCGCCTCATCATGGGCCTGTTCCTTTGACTTTCCTTGCACACGCATAGGGGCCAAAGTAATGTTTTGTAGAACTGTTAAATGCGGAAAGAGATTGAAGGATTGAAAAACCATACCTAATTTGCGCCGAACATCATCAACATTAACCAGCGGGTCGGTTATCTCTTCACCATCAAGGAAGATCTGACCATCATCTAGACGGACCAGCAGGTTGATACATCTGAGCAGGGTAGATTTACCTGAACCAGAAGCTCCGATTAATACGGTGGCTGTATGTTCTGGAACAACAAGGTTTAAATCATTTAGAACAAGCTCATTTTCAAAGGACTTACGCACATTCACGAGTTCGAGAACATTTTTCATCAGATCTCTCCCTCCTGACTTTGGCTCGTCATTCTGCTGCGAATCGCTCTATCCGTATAGCGAGTAACAGGAATAGTTATTATTAAAAAGAGAATCGAGGCAACAACATAAGGTGTGTAGTTAAAGGTACGGCTGGCATTGATCTGTGCAGCTCGAACAGCATCTGTTACACCAAGAATTGAAACCAATCCCGTGTCCTTCAAGAGCGAAACAAGATCATTTAGTAGCGGGGGAACTACACGGCGAAATGCTTGAGGCAAGACTACGTAGCGCATTGCTTGAGCCGAGGTCAGACCAAGGGATCTAGCAGCTGCTATCTGGCTGCGGTGAATAGACATAATTCCAGAGCGGATAACTTCGGCAACATATGCAGAATAAGTGAGAACAACAGCGACGGTTCCAAGGAAGATCACGTTGCTAGATATGCCTTGAAGCCGAAGAGCTGGAACACCAAAACCGACAAGCAGAATAATCAGAATAAGAGGAGCGCCCCGGAATATATCTACGTATGCGGTCGCAAGAAATCTAAAGGGAGTTAGCGCAGGTGATTTTGTTGTTCGCATGAGAGCCAAACCAAGGGCAATTAATCCGATGAAGAAACCACCAATAACAGTTAATTGAAGATTTACCCAGATTCCTCTAACAACCGTTGGAAAGACCTCTTTGCCATAATCGATATCGAAAAAGGTTGTCTTAACGCTCTCCCAGCCTGGTGAGGTAATCAGGATGACGGTAATAATTGAGAGAACGAGAATCGAAGAAAGCGCAGCAATGGTTGCTTGGCGTTTTGATATTTTGCGACGAAGTCTCTGTCGCTCAAGCTCACGTGAGCTTGGCGACCACGCAGATTTTTTCATCTCTGACATGGCCGCCAAACTACCGTGTTTATCTAACTTTGTTGAGTTACGGCTTCAATACTGGGGCACCGGCATCTGTAGCAAGCCACTTATCTGTGATCGCTGCAAGAGTTCCATCCGCTGTGATTGCATCTACAGCTTGTGAAACACATGAGGTCACGGGACTTCCCTTTGAGAGCAGAAGTCCAAACTGGTCTCCACTTCCAGTTGATGGAAGTTGACCGACAATAATGCCGTCCTTAACTTCAACACCTGAAAGATAAAAAGCGGTTGGAAGATCGACAACAAGACCATCTATCTGGCCGTTCTTAAGTGCTGAAACACCAGCCGCATTGTCGTTGAAAACCTCTGGCTTAACACCAATCTGCTTCTCAACAACATCTAGTGAGGTTGTTCCAACAGCTGCGCCCAGCTTTGCACCCTTAAGAGATGCGATCGTTATCTTTCCTGCAATCTTGCTTCCCTTATAAGAAACGATTGCCTGCGGCGCGGTGTAATAAGGAGATGAGAAATCTACAACCTTTGAGCGCTCTTCCGTGATGGAGAACTGTTGTAAGTTGAAGTCAAAGTTCTTTTCTCCTGGAGTGACTGCTCCATCAAAAGTTGTGCGAACCCAAGTTACTTGGTCGGCTGAATAACCAAGCTGCTTTGCGACCGCGTATGCAACTGCGCCTTCAAAACCTTCGCCTGACTCTGGCTTGTCATCAATAACCCATGGATAGTAGGCAGGCTCACCGGTTGCGATTGTGAGTTTGTTAGCGGTTACCGTCTTGAGATCAGCAGGTGCGCATGAGGCTGACGCTGATTCAGCTGAATCTGATTTTGCGCATGCTGACAGTGAAACAGTCATTAGTAGCGCGATTGAAAGAACTAAACCTTTTCTTTTTTGCACGTGGGTTACCTTTCGAGGAGTTGATAAGACTACCGAAGATTAACGAAATGAAGTTATCTGTGTCTAATTGCGAATGAAACGCATCTAAGAGTCTCTCTGGTGGC
>Ga0209768_10002916_pt1 | contig 10450 bp, 14 predicted proteins | sample LauGreSBDMM110SD_3_FD_187564 | JGI IMG/M metagenome (GOLD analysis project Ga0209768, IMG submission 187564) | Freshwater lake microbial communities from Lake Michigan, USA - Sp13.BD.MM110.SD (SPAdes) (version 2) | ecosystem: Environmental > Aquatic > Freshwater > Lake | place: Lake Michigan... | reverse complement strand
AATTCTTTGAAGCAGCTGCACATTTTGACCTACTTGTATTGAAAGAAGCGTATTGGATCAATGTACAAATGAAAAACGCGCCCAAAGGCGCGTTTTTACTAACTTACTGGCGGAGTGGACGGGACTCGTCGTCTCAAATAAAATTCCCCTATATCATAGGCAAATTAAGGGTTTCCGACAAGTACATGTGGTGAAAACATGTGGTGAAATATGAAAATTCATTAAAAAACTACCATGTCTCCTCGTAAATTTACCCCAAATCATCTAGAACTGCGATATCGCACCTATTTTGCAATACTTTATGTTCCCAAAGATGTACAGCACATAATTGGAAAATTAAAGTTCTATGAAACAACTGGAACTGGTGATTTGAGAATTGCGCAATCTATTGCAGCACTTAAGGTTATCAAGTGGAAAGCAGAAATTGCTAATGCAAGAACAGCAACAGATAACCCAATTATCAAATCCGCAATTGAGTTGAACCGCATGCTAAGAACATCACCAAGACATTTAGTTAGTGATGTCATTGAGGAAGAAACATATCGGATTTCAACAAATACCAGTGAAATGGCATCAAATATCTTCAATGATGTGGCAAAAGGCAAAAGTAAACCTTTAGTAGACTTTATCGATGGTTGGATCAAAAATGAATCGAAAAGAGGACTCGCTGCAAAAACAATCTCACAAATGAAGTCAGATGTTGAGTTGCTCACCTCTAACCTCCCTACTTCCAAGTTATTAGTTTTAGAACACACCAGTCTTTGGATCAAGATGGTTGCAGAAAAAGGAAATTTAACAGCAGCATCAGTCACTCGAATCATTGGATCTTGCAGAAATTTCTTCAAACATTTGAAATTCATTGATGTCATTCCAGAGAAAGAACCAGAACCCTTCATGGTTCCCAAGGAATACAAACTTAGCAAAAAGAGAAATTCTAAAGGTCAAAATAAAAGAGAGTCTTGGTTACCTTTTTCAAACGAAGAGGTGGAAAAAATATATCGAGAATCAATCAAAAAGAAAGACTGGGAATTAGGTCAATTAATCATCCTTGCTTCTTACACAGGTGCTCGTATTGAAGAAATTTGCTCACTCAAGCAGTCAAATATAAATTTAAAAAACAGATGCATCAGTATTGTTGATGCAAAAACTGAGGCAGGTGAAAGAGTGATTCCTATACACAATGCGTTAGTTCCAATAGTCCAAGAGATGATGAGATTCGAAAGTACATTTCTAATGCCAAATTTATCGAAATCAAAATTTGATGATAGATCCAATGCTATTGGCAAGAGGTTTGGGAGACTTAAAAATAAATTGGATTTCTCAAAGCGATTTGTATTTCACTCAATAAGAAAAACCTTTACAACTCAACTTGAGAACGCAGGAGTAACTGAAAATATTACTGCAGACATAGTTGGACACGAAAAACCAAGAATGACCTACGGTCTATACAGCGGAGGAACAAATTTAGAAGTCAAAAGAAATGCAATTAATAAAGTCTCCTTCAACTTTCAACAATAAAGACGACACCAGAGAAAAAGTCTGCTAAAAAGACAGTAGGAACTGCATCCAAATCAACTAGGACAAGTTCTAAATCGGTTCAGCAATAGATTCAATGCGACTTAACGATTGAAACAGTAGAAACGAACAGGAGACACTCCAAATGACTACTTGGCATCGTGCAAAAATCAAGTTTCAGTATTCCCCAAAGGGCAATCCAAGTCACCGAGTAACAAACTCTGTGACAACTCAGGTCTACGGCAACACAGAGAGTGCGGCACTTCAAGCATTACGCAAGATGTACCCGAGTTGGCAAGATTTCGTGATTCTTGAGTTAGATTGGCAGACATGAAGAACCCAGACTGGACTAGAGATGAACACATCATTGCGTTGGATTTCTATCTATCCCATATTCCATCAGTTCCTGGAAGAGATTCTTCCGAAATTCTGGAATTAAGTAGAGTGTTAAATGGTCTAAATTCATTTTTAGAAAATGAAAAGACTGAGAAATTCAGAAATCCAAGTGGTGTTTACATGAAGTTAATGAACTTCAGAAGATTTGATCCTGCCTATACCGGTGTGGGTCTTGCACACGGTAACAAAGATGAGCAAGTAGTTTGGAATTTATATGCTAACAAACCTAAAGAATTAAAAAATCTTGCAATACATATAAAACAATTTACAAATACTGAAACAAATATCATTCCACAAATTCCAGAAGAAGAGGAAGAAGGAAATGAAGGTCAAATCCTCAGTCGTGTTCATAGGTACCGTGAGAGAGACAAAACACTTGTAACTAAAAAGAAAAACAAATTCTTAAAAGAATACCCAAGATTATTTTGTCAAGGTTGTGGATTTGATTTTGAAAAAAAATACGGTCCTAGAGGAAAAGACTACATTGAATGCCATCACATTAAACCGGTATCAGAATTGGCAGTTGGTGTAACAACAAAATTATCAGATCTAGTTCTGCTCTGCTCAAATTGTCATCGAATTGTTCATCGAAAGAAACCTTGGTTGACAATTGATGAATTGAAAAAAATAGTTGTTACACATGAAAAATAATAATTGTCTATTCTGCGATGTCCAAACAATAGACAGAAAACGAATCATTGCAGAGAACGAACTTGCGTATGCGATTCGTGATGGATTCCCTGTAACTGAAGGTCACACACTATTCATACCGAAACGACACACGATTGATTACTTCGGTCTTGTTCCAGCAGAAGTGTCTGCAATCAATCAGTTGATGGAAGCACAGAGAAAATTTCTACTTGAATCTGATTCAACTATCGGTGGATTCAACATCGGTATGAATTGCGGTGAGATTGCAGGTCAGTCTGTCTGGCATTGTCATGTTCATTTGATACCAAGACGCAAAGGTGATGTTGAATATCCTAAAGGTGGTGTGCGACATGTCATCCCGTACAAGGGTAACTATGAGGATCTGAGATGAATCTTGAACCTTTTTATATCTTGATTGCACTAATCATGTTGTTTGTCTTTTACAGACGAAACATCGCATCTTTAATGCAAGACAAAAAAGAAACACTTCAAATGTTCGTAATAATTACATTAGTCGCATGTTTTCTTTTTCTAATTAGTGACTATTTGCTAGGCATCAAGTCGAACAACATCAGAAATTAAAGTTCGTATGAGGTATGACTAGTAGATTTTTTTGCTAGTACTAGGGTAGGGATTAAACGGTTTATCTCGCTCAATTTTGTCTTGATACCTACTCTGTGAAACACCTTTGCCAAACTTACGCACTGGATACTTTGGCGATTCTTTTCGAATCTTTCCTTGATTTCTAACGCTAACAGTCAAGTAGTCTCCAGGGAATTCTCCAGCAGAAACATTCTTCAAGATATTCTGCACAATACGAACAAAGTCTCTTGCTCTTTTGGAATAGTTCGCATAAACATCAGAACTATCCTTGAACGGGACTTTCCGTCTAGCAAGTTCCTTTTCTTTCCAAGAAGTAACAAGTTTTTGTTTTGAAAATGACTTTTTTGCCAAGTCCACATACTTCTTGGTAGTGACTTTTTCACCTGTTGCGTTCAATGGCAAATAAACCTCTTTTGCGAATCGGTAGTAATACTCAAAATGTGAAACTTGAAAGTCATCGATCGTTAACCCAAACGATCCACCATAGACTTTTTTAACCTTCTTTTTAGATTCCAATCGTTTATTCTGTTCATCTGCGTACATACGTTGAACTATCTTAGAAATAGTTGTCGGTGCATACGTAAATGGAATCACCAAATACATCGCCTTTTCATCGACCACATCTGATGGGGTCATACGCCGCATTGAAGAAACACTTCTAAATAAGTCCTTGTGCGTTGACCACCATTTCGTAAATGAAATGTTCATGTAATCACCCCAAGGCGCATAGAGTTCTTTACTCACTTTCAAGTTAGAAATAACTATGGGGTTATTTGATTGATGGGCAAGTCTCAAAAATTTAAACCAAAGTTGAATTTTCTGTTTTAAAGGGATATTCATACTGAAAGTAATCTTAATTCAGTTTCAAAAAATTGGATAGATGTTATTTAACAAAATACGCCAATCGACACATCTAGTATCAGATGAGAAGATACAAATGTGGTCAGAGAAATGACTACACTTTTTATTAAACAAACATGCACGAAGAGTGCAATTAGACTTGAAAATGAATTATTTTAAAAAAAGAGTAAGACTTGAATTAGATTTGCAGTTTTATAAACACGACTTAGACAATACAAGTTACAAAGAAACTGAAATAACAGACTTAATTGAAGAAGTATTGAATGGGACTTTTGACCGTCATTTGTTAGCAGAACGCTATTGTGGTCCTTTTTATGTTGAACACATCCACGTACATGATGTGCCTCCAGAAGACCAAGAATGGGAAGAAGTAAAAACAATAGATTATTTTTACTAAATATGTACTGCAAGAAGATGCAATATGCGCTGATATTCACCTTACTACGCTGATTCTTGCCTTAAATCGTTAAAAACAATATTGAGAATGCATTGAGAAATCTATGCAAATAGAGATTCTTTGTCTTCTCAATACTACTACTGACATAACACTTGAAACACATGAATACATCGCTAAAAACATCATCAATAAAGAATCATCAAGATTCACAATCATTCCTGTCTGATTCTGTAAAAAACAATACAGCATCTGACTGGATTCAATACCTTTCCAAGTCTGCTACTTCGATTAAAGACTTATCTAGTTCCCAACAAATGAGATTCCATCTTGCTAAATTTACTCAAGAACTTGAACACCAATCCAATAGGCACTTATTCCACCTTACCTTGACCTATAAACCATTTGAAGACTATTCCTACTCACCAAAGAATACGAATGACTTCTTCATCCACTTCTACACTAAGCACTTCCTGCCCTTCCTCTTGAACACTAAGAATTTTCAAAGAATTAAGTATCGTGAGATTCAACCTATTTGCCTTGCATTTCTAGATGAACATGAATCTCAAGTCAGTACACAAAAATATCTGAATGCAAGTCGATTCTCTGCACGACTACATCATCATGCAATTCTTGCGATTCATTCAGACACACTTGACAGAATGCAGACTCTAATCGGTGAGAACACGCTTGCATCAAACAAGTTCTCCACCAAAGTAATGAGTTCACATGTTCGTGAGTGTGATGCCATGTGCTTGTTATATGCATCCAAGATGTATGCCAAGTATCCTGACTTCCTATCCTTTCCAGATAGATTGCACTAGAGTTGCGAACGCATCATCGAACGAGTTTACGAGTGAAGATGATTTATTGGATATATACCTGTATCACATTAGGTTGTAGTAACCGCACTGTAGTGGATACCTGCTTCCGATGCATATGAAGAGAACCAAAACTATAGAAAGATAACCTATGAACCAACCAAGTAAATTGCCACCACTAGAAAAAGAACTTCACTTAAGAATTCCAAGGGAGTTTGAAGTTGATCTTGCTAGAGTTGCTGCCACTTACAACTTGAAGAAATCAACCTTTTGCCGAATCATCTTGCAAAGAGAGTTGAATAACTATGACCGTTCTAGACTCTTTGCTTAAGATGACTGATAAAGAATTCGAATCTGTTAAGAAAAAATCTATTGTTGTTCAAGATTTTTCTCACACAACTAAAACCAATGTAATTAGTTCTGAAATCAACCAACTTGTAGTTCAGATAAGAAGACAACTTACACAGAAGAAAAATGTAACCGTCTTAGTTGTTGAGACTGATAAGTGAACTTATTGTCATCCCGATGAACAAACTATTTTGTTACATAAAGATTTAAGGTATTGCAATAACTATTGTGTGTATGCATAACTTTAACCGTGATCCCACCAGTCCATGAACCCAGTGACCAATAACCAAATTAACGCTATCGATAAAATAAAATATCCGAGAGGATTAGGAATCAAGAAACCCAATAACGCAATACCAATTGAAATTAGGTAATTTAATTTAATCGTCTTACTTGTTAGTTGAGTAGTTTGCGTATCGCTTTTCCACTTACTATCGAATTTAACTGATTGAACTGGTTGCCACTCTCTATCGTCTAATGAATTCGATTTAATCGTCTTACTTGTTAGTTGAGTAGTTTGCGTATCGCTTTTCCACTTACTATCGAATTTAACTGATTGAACTGGTTGCCACTCTCTATCGTCTAATGAATTCGCTCCGCAGTTAAAACAACTAATTGTGTCTGCGGGAATTATTTCAAGACAAATCGGGCAACAGTAATTTTGGACTTCTAAAGAATGCACGATTACTCGACTTTTAGATTCCTGATCATTATTTGTTTCACGCTTACTAAGCATTTCGCTGCAATGTTTACATTTGATTGCTACCGCAAGAATTTCTTCACCACAAAACGGGCATGCTTTTGTCGCTTTTATTTGATCGTTCATGCTGAAAATCCTTCAAAAAAATTATGAAGATTTCTAAGTTGTATTTACTGTATCTTATCAACAACGTTGAAACACTACAACAAGTGAATTAAGTTCTGATCTGAAGTCTGGTGGATTAGATTTGTTATTCATCACGGAATGGTACCCAGCATGAACGAAAAAGAGATTGCATCACTTGCCAAGAAGTCTTTGTTCACGACTGAGTTTTCGCAAAAAAATAAAGACAACATCACAACGACTGAACTCAACAACTTTTGTGCATCAGTAAAGAAACAACTTCGACTAAAAAATGATGTTGTCGTGATGATGTTTGAAGTGAAGAACTGAACTTGTGCTGGGTTCAGTAAGTCTGCTCAAGATCCACACATTTCCTCGAGTGGAGGAATGTGTGATTTGAAGGGTTCGGAAAACAAGTACTTTAGAAGTTTATTGATTCAATCAAGTGGATCTAAATCAAGTTTGTCTGCAATTTGTTGCTGTTTTTTCTCTTGTGCTACCGATTTTTCTTTCTTTGCATAATCATCAAAATCTCTGATTAAGTAGTTAAGGTCATCCATCCAACTACCATTTTTAAAAGACTTCAAGGAATGAAAACTTCCAACACGATAAACGCTGTCATATAAATCAGTTTCTTCGCTAACTCTATCTTGAAGAACACAAATACCGTTGTAGATAACAATCAATTCACATGAATTGTATGTTTCACCGTCAGGAAAAGAACCTGATGTGTTGTTTGACAATACTATTTGTAGTGATTTTTCTTTGTATTCAAAATGAGAATGTTTATTTATTTCATTAATTTCTAATTCTTTAAGTAACGCATCGTTCAATCCACCTACGTCTTTTGATGATGCAGAGTTGAAATAACCACCTTGTTTGAAAATTATTTCATTAGATCCAAAATCATATCTGTTAAGTAAGTTTTCAATGTTTTTACTTACGTTTTTAGATTCAAGTAACTCAAGTACTTTTTTAATTTTCTCTTCTGGACTTAGAACTGGTGTAGGTTCTGTTTGTGGCAGTTCATCTTTCGTTAGAGTATGTTTGACCTCGCTGACACTTTTAGCAAACAACCTGCCTGCAAGAAAACCAAGTTTGTTTAATTTGTCAGACATTGTTTTAACTTTCTGTGTTAGTTTTCAGAAAGATGATTGTTTTCAGTGAACCGCCCAGTTACTTGGTGGTCCGATGAACTCATCAATGCCATCTCGTTCAATTTCTGCAAGTACGAACTGCAATGCTTCCTTGTCAGATTCAAACTCATCGTCCCAAACTGTAGAGTTGCCGAAAGTGTCTACCACCTGAACATTCCATGCAGTGTCTGGCATGCGATAGATTTCAATCTCAATAGACTTGCCGTCTTTGGTATAAGTCTGGTCAAGTAAAGATTCAATCAGGTCGTCTTCGGTGTAGTCAGGCATAGTTCTCTCCAAATGCATGTTGCAATTCTAGGTCTGCTGAACGCTTTGTTCACCAATTAAAAGTGATAATATTTTTAGATTATTCATTTTAATTTTACTAAATTACCGAATAAAAGTACCAATACCAACACCGCATTCTTTTTCGATTTGTTTGATGCTCATTCCGTTTTCACGAAGAAATTTCATCACACTTTAGCAATGCCAAGTTTGAGTCTTGCTGCCTCATTGACATCTTCTGAGTCGTTGAGAACATATCCCTTCTCCAACATACGAGTCATGTACTGTTTGTTGTAGAGAAATGCAATAATGACTTGCCAAATACCAAATGTGACTACTGTGATAGCAAGATGCAGAAGTGCAACGAGCAACTCGCCACGAAAGACAGGCACGAACCAACCGAAGAACAAAAACGTCCAACTGAATCCAAAGTAACCAGACTTCATGAGTCCTGACTGTGGATGAATTAGTTGGACTCTTTTTGCCATTATTTAATTATCCAACACTATTTTCTATTTGTTAGCATTTGTATAACTTTTAACTTGACATTTAATTGCAGCAGATCTTTCATGATTCGATATTATTATTTGTGAATTAATAATTTCATTTTGATTGAGAAATTCATACACATAATCCCCAGATTTTGAAAAAACTCCAGTGATATAAGTATCAGTTTTTGTATAGTGACCGCAACTAATATAAGGATCTTTAACCCGTGTTGCCGTATTATTTCTCAATGAAATATTGACAATCAAATTACCAGTATTCATGTACTCTGTACAGATCGTAAAACCCCATAGTTGACCTTGAATAGATGGATCTCTTCTTTCCCTAATGCATCTTTGTTCAACGATTATATCTTTTACACGTACTACAACTCCTACTTTTCCATATAAAAGGTCATTTTTAGCATTTTCCTCATTAACTCTACGTTTTTCCAATTCCAATCTAATCAAATTATCTGCTTCAATTTTCTTTAACGTATTGGCATATTCAATATTATCTAATCTAATTTTTTCAAGTCTTTGTTGTTCAGCAATTCTCTGTTTTTCAATTCGTTTTTCGTCAACAATCCTCATGTTTTCTATATCTTTTTCGTAAATGGTGAGTTCGTCAATGACTTTATCTTTTGTGACGAATAAAAAATCTTTCAAATAAAATAAATTACCATTGACATCTTTGTATATCTTAAAATCATATTTATTTTTAAAGTAATTTCTATCTGGCATTTTAAAATATTCTAATAACTCAAAGTTTCTATTTTTAGCAATCTCCATCATTCCATTATGAAAAATTTCACGTCTTCTATCTTCCTCCGCAATTAAATCATTATCACGTTTTTTTGCTATTACCATGTCATTAATCGTATTTTCTGGTACGAATTTTCTATCAATAAAATGTAATGGTTTCAGGCATTCTGGTGGTGCGTGTTTTGCATTTTTAATTGCAGCAGTTGTCCTATAAACGTATACATTTTCAAGAATTGCATGTTTCCAAGCATATTGAACATGAGTATCCTCGATCTTCTGACTACCTGGACACGGCACATACGCATTTCGATTGACTTGTTCAAATGACATTCCTGCTTCTGGATTAAAAGTAGAGCAAGAAACTAGAAATGGCGCTATTAAGATTATTTTTTTAAACATTTATTGAGTATTGAATTTAGAAATATTGGATTAATGATTAAAAATTTAATCCATTTTTCAGTGATCTCATATGACAGAATAAACAGTACCGACACCGACACCAACTTCTTTGGCAATCTGCTTGATGCCCATTCCGTTTTCACGAAGAAGTTGAATTGCTGATCGAAGACCATCATTCATCTTGCTTGGTCTACCCATTTTCACACCACGTGCTTTTGCCCTGTTTTGACCTGCAACAACTCTTTCACGAATCAGATTGCGTTCAAACTCTGCCAATGCACCAAAGATACTAAACATCATGCGCCCACTTGAAGTGCTGGTGTCCATTCCTTGCTGAAGAAACATCAAATCAACTTTCATCGACTGCAGATCATTTAGCAGTTCCACTAGATTCTGTAACGAACGTCCCAGTCTGTCTATAGACCAGACCAGAATCATGTCGAATTTGCGTTGATTTGATGCCTTCATCATTGCATCAAGTGCAGGTCGGTCTGCCCTACCCTTTGCACCAGAGATGCCAGAGTCAACGAATTCTTGAACGATGGTGTATCCGCACCTTTCAGCAACGGCACGAAGTTCAATCAATTGGTTCTCGCAAGTCTGTTTGTCAGTAGAGACTCTTGCGTATATTGCGACTTTTTTCATGTGTCCTCCAAACGTGTTCTGTAGGAGGAGGAAGGTACTTGTCCTGGAGTGGAAGGCAACCAGTTCCTATTAAGAACACATTAGAGAGGGGAAGAAACTTTGCTCGAGGACATGTGGTGAAAACATGTGGTGAACAGATAGAATGTTAAATTGAAAAACCCTTGCAAATCATAGACTTACAAGGGTTTTCGCATTTTGGCGGAGTGGACGGGACTCGAACCCGCGACCCCCGGCGTGACAGGCCGGTATTCTAACCAACTGAACTACCACTCCTGGTAGATTGAAGCTTTTGCTCTGAAAAACCAGCTTAACGCCAGCAACAA
>Ga0209768_10002915_pt1 | contig 10451 bp, 8 predicted proteins | sample LauGreSBDMM110SD_3_FD_187564 | JGI IMG/M metagenome (GOLD analysis project Ga0209768, IMG submission 187564) | Freshwater lake microbial communities from Lake Michigan, USA - Sp13.BD.MM110.SD (SPAdes) (version 2) | ecosystem: Environmental > Aquatic > Freshwater > Lake | place: Lake Michigan... | reverse complement strand
CACCGGATGGGTGGCCATGCGAAAACGTGTGACTTCTTGCATTTTGAGTTCGATGTAAGCATCAATCATGCTGTCAGTGAACACGCCGCCTTTGGTCAGGAAGCCACGGCCCTTGTCCAAATACTCCAAGGCTTGGTCCAAGCTGTGACACACGGTGGGCACCAACGCATCTTCCTCTGGTGGCAAATGGTACAAATCTTTGGTGGCTGCTTCGCCGGGGTGGATTTTGTTTTCGATACCGTCTAGGCCCGCCATCATCAATGCAGCAAAGCACAGGTAGGGGTTGGCCATGGGATCGGGGAAACGTGCTTCGATACGACGTGCTTTGTCAGAGGCCACATGCGGAATGCGGATAGAGGCAGAACGGTTACGGCTGGAGTAAGCCAACTTCACCGGCGCTTCAAAACCGGGCACCAAACGCTTGTAACTGTTGGTGGTGGGGTTGGTGATGGCGTTCAATGCACGTGCGTGCTTGATGATGCCACCGATGTAGAACAAGGCGGTGTCGCTCAAACCAGCGTAGCCTTTGCCTGCAAACAGGTTTTTGCCGTCTTTCCAGATGGACTGGTGAACGTGCATGCCTGAACCGTTGTCGCCGACGATGGGCTTGGGCATGAAAGTAGCGGTTTTGCCATAGGCGTTAGCCACGTTCCACACCACGTATTTCAGTTTTTGCGTCCAGTCGGCGCGCTCAACCAAAGTGCTGAACTTGGTACCGATTTCGTTTTGACCGGCGCCCGCCACTTCGTGGTGGAACACTTCAACCGGGATGCCCATTTCTTCGAGCAACATGACCATTTCGGCACGCATGTCTTGGGTGCTGTCGACGGGTGGCACGGGGAAATAGCCGCCTTTGACCGTGGGACGGTGACCGCGGTTACCGCCTTCGAGTTTGGCGCCGCTGTTCCAGGGGGCTTCGTATTCGTCGATCTTGAAGAATGCGCCGGACATTTCATTGGCCCATTGCACATTGTCAAAAATGAAGAACTCTGGCTCGGGACCGAAGTAAGCGGTGTCGCCCATGCCGGAAGCTTTCAAATAGGCTTCGGCGCGCTTGCCGATAGAACGTGGATCGCGGTCATAGGCCTTGCCGTCACCGGGTTCGAGCACGTCGCAGGACAGAACCATGGTGGGCTCTTGGAAGAACGGGTCAATGAATGAGGTGTTAGCGTCAGGCATCAACAACATGTCAGAGGCTTCGATGCCTTTCCAACCGGCGATGGAAGAACCGTCAAACGCGTGGCCTTCAGAAAACTTGTCTTCGTTGAACGCTGAAATCGGCACGGTCACGTGCTGTTCTTTGCCACGGGTATCGGTGAAGCGAAAGTCAACAAATTTAATTTCGTTGTCTTTGACGTCCTTCATGACGTCGGCGACGGTCTTGGCCATCTGTATCTCCTGAGAGGTTAGTGTGAATTGGAAAACTCAATATTGTCGTGCATGATTTGTGCCACATGACAAAAAGTCACAAAAAAGATGAAAAAGCAGGGAAGTCAGAACGCGCAACAAGAATGACATCATTTAAAACAGAAATAATTGCCAAAAACAATTAATTTAGCAAAAAATTTGATGCACGCACTTGGTGCAATTTTATTATCGCACCAATTCAGGGCCTAATTTTGCACTAAATTGGTTCAATCCTCTGAGTAATTGAACAAAGGCACTTTCCACCGCGGCAATCGGACCTTTCACGCCCAGCTCGATGTGTCGTCCGTAATCGGGATGGTCCACGCTTGGCAGGCTGAAAACCTTGACCCCGGGAAATTCAGCCTCTATGGCTTCCATCAAAGGGGTGAGTGTGGCCTCCATCGAGCCCATGACGATGACGGATTTTTCAAGCCGATGGCCGGTGTTGGCGAATTCCGCATAAAAACGATCCAACACCCAGTCGAGCATGGGCCAGGCCATGACCGGAAACCCAGGTACAAAATGCACAGTTCCCTGAATACCACGGCAAGTAAAGCCGGGAATTTTGTTGTAGGGGTTGGGAATAATATCTGAGCCTTGTGGAAAACGTCCCATATTCAATCGATGAATATTGTCTTCACGCATAGGTTCATACGGCAGGCCTTGCTCCAGCGCCACATCCCTTGTTCGCTCGCGTATCAACTGCTCCGCCTCGGGGTGTAATACCAGCGGCACGCCCAGCGCCGCGGCTGCCGATTGACGGGTATGGTCGTCCGGCGTGGCGCCTATGCCGCCGCAGGAAAACACCACGCCGGGGGTGGCAAAAGCGAGCTGCAAGGTTTTTGTCAGGCACTGCGGGTCGTCGCCGACATAATCGACATGCGACAGACTGAGTCCCCGCGATGACAGCAATTCGATGACCTTGCTCATATGTTTGTCATGGCGCTTGCCGGACAATATTTCATCGCCGACGATGATGAGGCCGAATTCAGGAGCAGTTTTCAATGGATTCATGCTGGCAATGCTAACAAGGACAGCGCAGTGAAAAGAAGACATGTATTGGCTGCAATGCTCGGCGGCACCAGCGCATTGGTGGTCGGCTGGAGCGTGTTACCCGCCAGACAGCGATTGCTGCCGTCGACGTCTTTGGCGGACAGCCCAGGTCAACCGGCCTTCAACGGCTGGGTGCGCATTGGCGTTGATGACACAGTCACGGTGGTGATGAGCCGCAGCGAAATGGGCCAGGGTGTGTATACGGCGCTGACCATGGTGCTGGCCGATGAACTCGATGCGCACCGCGACCAGGTACGCACCGAACAAGCCCCTATAGACCGTATTTACAACAACCAGGCAGTGGCTGTTGACGGCCTGCCGTTTCACCCGGACAGCCAGAACAGCCTTAAGCATGTGGCGCAACACCTGACCGCCAAAACCATGCGCGAAATCGGCTTGATGATGACCGGCGGTTCTTCCAGCATCAAAGACTTGTGGCTGCCCATGCGCCAGGCCGGTGCCAGCGCACGCGCCATGCTGGTGGCGGCAGCGGCGTCGCAATGGCAAGTAGCCGCGGCAGAAATACAAATCCAAGAAGGCGTGGTGTCTCACGCTTCAGGCAAGTCTGCACGCTTTGGCGAACTGGCGGCATTGGCCGCGCAACAAGCCAGACCGGAAAACCCCAAGCTCAAGACCGCAGACCAGTTCACGTTGATCGGTCAAAGCGTTCCACGCATTGAGGGAACTTCGAAAGTAGACGGCTCGGCGGTATTCGGCATTGATGCGCGTCCCCCGGGCCTGATGTATGCCATGGTCGGCATGAACCCCGAGGTAGGCGGTACGTTTCAAATCTTTGATGAAACCCAGATCAAGCCCATACCCGGCGTCAAACGCATAGTGACCCTGCCCGAGTTGTACGGCAGCACCACCGGCATTGCGGTGGTCGCCAAGTCAACCTATTTGTCTATGAAGATATTGCGCCAACTCACCGTGGAATGGTGCCCGGGCAAAGCCAATGAACTGTCCGACAGCCACATCCGCAATGCCATGGACATTGCCTTGGACAGCAGCAGCGGCTTCACTTATTTTTCCAGCGGCGATGCCGAACAGGCTTTGACTGAATCGGCCAGTCAGGTCAAAGCCGATTACAGCGTGCCCTATCTGGCGCACGCGCCCATGGAACCGCCTAACTGCACGGTGTGGTTCAAAGAGGGTCGCGCTGAGGTCTGGGTGGGAACACAAATTCCGGATCTGGCGCGTCACGTGGTGGCGCAGGTGCTGGGCATTGCCGACGACAAAGTGCAGCTTCACTTGATGTTGATTGGCAGCAGTTTCGGTCGACGCTTAGAGATGGATTTCATCGCCCAGGCAGCGTTCATCGCCAAGGCCTGCGAAGGCACGCCGGTGCAAGCTTTGTGGGACCGCAGCCAGGACTTGCAGCACGATTTTTACCGCCCGGCTTGCATCAGCCGATTCACCGCCGGCCTGGACGACAAGGGCCAGTTAAAGGCCTGGAAAAACACCTCGGCCAGCCAGGCGGTATTGCCCCAGATTCTCAACCGTTTGTTCGGTTTGCCCTCGGCCGGCCCGGACAAAACCACGGCCGAAGGCGCGTTTGACCAGCCCTATGAATGGCTGAATGCAAGCGTGACCCATAGCGCCATCGAGCTGCCGATGCCGGTGGGTTTTTGGCGCTCGGTCGGTCATTCGCACCAGGCATTTTTCAAAGAAAGTTTCATCGACGAAGTCGCGCATGCGGCCAAGCAAGATCCGCTGGCGTTTCGTTTGTCGCTGCTGCAAAAGCACCCGCGACACGCCCGCGTGCTGCAACTCGCAGCCGACAAAAGCGGTTGGAAAACCACTTCTTACAAACACGCAGACGGCAGCCTGCGCGCCATGGGACTGGCGCTGCACGAGTCCTTCGGCAGCATCGTGGCGCAGGTGGTCGAGGTCTCGGTGAAAGGCGGCAAGCCTCAAGTGCACAAGGTCTGGTGCGCCATCGACTGCGGCACTGCCGTCAACCCGGATTTGATCGCTCAGCAAATCGAGGGGGCAGTCGCCTTCGGTTTGTCTGCCGCTTTGTATGGACAGATCAACCTTGATAAGGGCCGGGTGCAGCAAAACAATTTCCACAACTACCCCGTGCTGCGTCTGCCGCAAATGCCGGTGGTGGAAACTTTCATCGTGGAAAGCGTCGCGCATCCGCAAGGCGTGGGCGAACCGGGCACACCGCCTATTGCACCGGCGGTGGCGAATGCCTTGTACATTCTGACCGGACAACGCTTGCGTTCGCTGCCACTGATACCGGACGCAACGCAGTCCTGAAGCGCTTTGCATTTGCCTTGCGCGGCGACCCCACTTAAACCTGCTTATGACCTTTGCTGACTTAGCCCCATTGCCCTTGCCCGACGGTGTCAGATCGCGCCAGATAAATATCTCCACCGGCCTGAACGTGCACGTGCTGGAGGCCGGGCACACCACGGCAGGCGTTGCCAAACCGCTGGTGCTGCTGATACACGGTTTCCCTGAACTGGCCTTCAGCTGGCGGCATCAATTGGTCGCGCTGGCGCAGGCGGGGTTTCATGTGGTCGCGCCCGATTTGCGCGGCTGCGGCCGCACCACAGGCAGCGACGACCGCTATGACGGCGACTGGCGCGCCAGCGGCTTGTTCCACATGGTCGACGACACGCTGGCGTTGGTGCAGGCGCTGGGTCACTCGCATGTACACGCGCTGGTCGGCCACGATTTCGGTTCGCCCGTCTCGGCCTGGTGCGCCCTGACACGCCCGGATATCTTCCGCAGCGTGGTGTTGATGAGCGCGCCCTTTGGCGGTCCGCCGGATGCCGCCACCGCAGCCCAGGCCTATGCGCATCTGACGCGCGAAGTCGAAGCTTTGAAACAACTTAAACCACCGCGGCTGCATTACCACTGGTATTACGCCGGGCCGCAGGCCAACGACGACATGTGGCACGCACCTCAGGGCTTACACGATTTCATGCGCGCTTACTACCACGTGAAAAGCGCTGACTGGGCACCGAACAAGCCGCACAACTTGAAATCCTGGACGGCGCAGGAACTGGCTTTGCTGCCGCATTATTACGTCATGCCTTTGCATCAAACCATGGCGCAGGCCGTGGCGGAGTTCATGCCGGACGCTGCCGCCATCGCTGCTTGCGCTTGGTTGTCTGAAGTAGACCTGGCGGTGTATTCACAGGAATACACGCGCAGAGGCTATCAAGGGGGCTTGCAGTGGTACCGCTGCGGCACCGACAGTGAGCACTTCACTGCCTTGTCAAAGTTCAGCGGTAAAGCCATCAACGTGCCCTCGGCTTTTATTGGCGGGGCTGCGGATTGGGGCGTGTTACAAACCCCAGGCGCATTTGAAAAAATGCAAGGCCAGGGATGTACCGATTTGCGTATCTGCGAATGGATACCCGGCGCCGGGCATTGGGTGCAGCAGGAGCAGGCAGTGGCTGTGAACCGCTGCCTGCTGCGTTTTCTGGCGCAGCTGTAAAGCATCGCACTTACCCGGGCACAAATACCAGCCCGGGCTGTGGCTGGTTGATCAGCCGATCAAATCCACTTTGCCGCTGACGTCCATCACGCCGGTGATGACACTCAGCTTTGGGTGGCGTTTCTTCACGGCTTCGCGGAAAGTAGCCAGCGCCTCGGCATGCGCCTCGGTTTCGCTTTCGCGTTTAGACACAGCGGCTTCACCGAATGCCAGTTTGGCGGCGCCGCAATCGCGGTGGGTCAAACCGACCACGCGTTTGATTTTGTGCAAGGACACGGTGATGTCCAGGTTGTCCCAATAGGTTTTGTGCCAAGCTTCAAATTTGGGATGCACTGCACCGATGGGGCCACCGGCCATGACGAAATGGCTGTAGTTGTCCTCCAGCTTGTCGCGGCTGACGCCTTGCAACAAGCCCATGTACTGCCAGCTCAGCGTGGTGAATCGCGGATCAATGCAGTTGACCAGCGTGGATTCGTAGTTACCGCCAGCTGCCCAACTGGCGGAGGGCGCGGCCAGCGCCAGACCCCCTGCCACGGCACCGGCTGCACCCCAGTTCAAAAACTGGCGACGGTCGATGCCGGCGCTTTGCGACATGGAAGGCAGTGTGCAGCAGGCGCACGAAGAAAGCTTGTTGGAAATGGAACGAAAAACTTGGTTGGACATGGTGGCACCTTATGTATCTATAAAAAATTGCACGCCAAGAACCACTCAGGTTGGGCTAACGCACAAGCGAATCTTCATAATTGGTAATATCGACGCGAATTCTATAAATTTAAGTGAATTCGGTGAAGTCTAGGGTTTTCCACTAAAAAGATTTGCTTTTTCTTTCAATCCGGCGTATTGGGATTCCCGCTCTGATAACACCAGGCGGTTGACCTGCTCGGCCGGTAAGCCCATCAGACTCAAAGTATGGGTGGCCAAGCTCAGGCTGACCTCGAAAGCGTCGGGCACCACCTCGTGCGCCCCGGCTTGTTTGAGCAAAGCCATGTCGTGGTCGTCACGGGTTCGCACAATCACCGGCACCTGCGGCACATGGGCGCGTACCAGTTCAATCACTCTCAGCGCGGTGGCGGTGTCGTCAAAACTGACCACCACGGCAGAGGCGCGGTTAAGGCCTGCTGACACTAAGTTTGACATCTGAAAAGAGTCGCCTACTTCGACCTGATGGCCGTCCAACACCCCGGCCTTGACCACCTCGGAGTTGACGTCCAAGGCAATATAAGAAATCGATTGCTGCTCGAGCAACTGGCACAAATTGCGCCCGGTGTGGCCGAAGCCGCAGACCAGCACATGGTGGTCTATGGACATGGCGTGACTGGCCAGCCTGGTGATTTGTAGCGATTGCGTCAACCAGTCGTCCGGCGAAAACCGGAACACCAGCCGGTCTGCGTGTTGAATCAAAAACGGCGTAGCAACCATGGACAAGACCATGGCGGCCAGCACCGGATTCGACCAACGGGGCTCAATCAAATGCTGAGCCAAACCCAGTGTCAGCAGCACAAAACCGAATTCACCGGCCTGCGCCAAATAAATACCGGTGCGCGCTGCCACGCCGTTGCCGGCGCCCCCTATGTAAGCCAGCACGCCGATCAACACGGCCTTGACCACCACAGGAATGATGGCCAGCACCAACACCCACGGCCATTGCATGTGCAGCACGTGCCAATCCAACTTCATACCCAAGGTGATGAAAAACAAGCCCAGCAACACATCGTGAAACGGGCGTATGTCTTCCTCCACCCGGTGCTTGTAATCGGTTTCGGCAATCAGCATGCCGGACATGAACGCGCCCATGGCCATGGACAGTCCGGCGTGTTCGGTCACCCAGGCCAAGCCCAAAGTGATCAGCAGAATATTCAACATGAACAACTCTTCGCTGTCGCGCCGGTCGACCACGCGCAACCAAACGCGCATGGCCTTTTGGCCACCCCACAACAGCAGCCCAACCAACACCGACGCTTTTAGCAAAGCCAGCGACAACTCGGTCCACACATTGGATTCGTTCATTTGACCCAACGCGGGAATCAGCACCAGCAAAGGCACCACCGCCAGGTCTTGGAACAGCAAGGCACCGATAACGCGGCGTCCGTGTCCGGTGTCCATTTCAGAGCGTTCAGCCATCAGCTTGACCACAATGGCGGTGCTGGACATGGCCAGCGCTGCGCCCAACACCACGGCGCCCTGCCAGGTCAAATCCCAAGCTAAGCCGAGGGACGGCAACCATCGGGACAACAAAAAATGTCCGAGCACCGTTCCCAGCAAAGTGAGCAGCACCTGCGCCATGCCAAAGCCGAACACCATTTTGCGCAATCGCATCAACTTAGGCAAATTGAATTCAAGACCGATAACAAACATCAGCAGCACCACGCCGAGTTCGGCCACCGAAGCCACCGCTTCTTCGCTTTGCTCAATCAAAGCCCCGCCATGGCCCAGAAAAATGCCTGCCAGCAAATAGCCCAAAATAGCCGGCAAATGCAACAAACGGCAGCCAACCACGCCGATAACGGCGAACAACAGGTAAATCAATGCGGTATCTATGGTGCCCATCTGTGGAGATGATAGATGGTTAACATGACGGCTCACTTGGTGTCATACCAAGTATTTACTTCAAAAAAAACCTTCACCATGAGCAAACCAGAAATTCCGCAGTTGCGCCAGGACCTGCTGGACATACCCGATAACCACAAACTGCACGGCGGTCCGCTGCTGCAACACCCGCCGAAAATATTGTTGCTTTACGGCTCGCTGCGCGAGCGTTCGTTCAGTCGCTTGCTGGCCGAAGAAGCCGCGCGTTTGTTGCAAACCATGGGCTGTGAAACACGTTTTTTCAACCCCAGCGGTTTGCCGCTGGCCGACGATGCGCCGGACACTCACCCGAAAGTCGTGGAACTGCGCGAGCTGTGCACCTGGAGCGAAGCCATGGTGTGGAGTTCGCCGGAACGCCACGGTGCGATGACCGGCATCATGAAAACGCAAATCGACTGGATACCGCTGGCGCTTGGCGCGGTGCGACCCACGCAAGGCAAAACGCTGGCGGTAATGCAGGTCAACGGCGGCTCGCAGTCGTTCAACGCGGTCAACCAGATGCGCGTGCTCGGGCGCTGGATGCGCATGATCACCATACCGAATCAATCGTCGGTGGCCATGGCCTACAAAGAGTTCGAAGACGATGGCCGCATGAAACCGTCGGCGTATTACGACCGCGTGGTGGACGTGATGGAAGAACTGGTGAAGTTCACTTTGCTGACGCGCTCGGTGTCAGACTATTTGGTGGACCGGTACAGCGAACGCAAAGAAGCGCAAGCGCTGGACACGAAAGTGCTTTGAGAGGTTTGTCAGTTTGTAAGCACCAAGACGGTGCTGTCTTAACGATCCGGCACTATTTTGGATGCCATTTTTCGCACGCGTTGTCCGGTTTGACCTCGGGGAAGTGCGACATCAGCTTGAATTTGCGCGCGATTTCCGAGGCTTTGAAGTAGTCAAAGCCGCAGCGCAACCCGGTCTTGGCCGATGGCGAAGGCATGAGGTACTTGCAAGTCTGGCAAAGCGGCGGCGGCGGGATGTACACGGTGTCTTTCTGGTTTTTACAAGTACATCAGCAATAGGTGTGCCAGCTGTTGCGCAAAATGAGCGTGCTCGGCCTTACCGGAGAGCTTGCCGAAGTGCCGTAATTGGGTTGGTGGACGCATTTGTTCAATCACCAAATACACCACCGCGGGCAATTAACTACTCTGCTCACTCAGCAAGGCATGGATACCGGGTCTACCGATTTGCCGTTTATGCCGAGGTTTGAATTTGGGGCGACACCTGGGGGATAACTCCAGTTAGCTAAAAAAAATTAACCAGTCTTGAATAATTATGACCAAATAGACATAATTAAACACGCTCCACATACCGAGAAAACCGCTTAAGTGGATGGGTTCATCCAAAAAGGATCTGGACAAAATGCCGGAAGATGTCAAAGATGTTTTCGGCTTTGCCATTGACCTTGCTCAAAGCGGACAAAAACATCCGGATGCAAAACCACTCAAAGGATTTAAATCTGCGGGCGTTTTGGAAGTTGTTGAGAACGACGAAGGCGGAACATACAGGGCTGTCTACACAGTCAAATTGGCTGACTGGATTTACGTTCTTCACTGCTTTCAAAAGAAATCTAAAAAAAGGCATTGAAACCCCTAAAGCGGATCTTGAATTAATCACATCAAGGTTGAAACTTGCAGAAGCTGACCACGCGACTTGGTCGGCACAACTTAAAGAGGTAAACAAATGACAACAGAGATTGAATCCGGCAGCACAAACGTATATGCAGATCTGGGTTACACGAATTCGGCTGAAATGCAGCGTAAATCTTCACTTGCAGCAGAAATTGGTCGCGCCATCAAAGCACGAAGGTTGACACAGGACGCTGCCGCTGAACTGCTAGGTATTGATCAGGCAAAAATTTCAAAAATTACACGGGGTCAATTTCGCGGTGTCAGTGAAGCCAAATTGCTTGAACTTGTGGCCAAGTTGGGCCACGATATCACCATCATTGTGA
>Ga0209768_10002908_pt1 | contig 10466 bp, 12 predicted proteins | sample LauGreSBDMM110SD_3_FD_187564 | JGI IMG/M metagenome (GOLD analysis project Ga0209768, IMG submission 187564) | Freshwater lake microbial communities from Lake Michigan, USA - Sp13.BD.MM110.SD (SPAdes) (version 2) | ecosystem: Environmental > Aquatic > Freshwater > Lake | place: Lake Michigan... | reverse complement strand
GAGATCGAAGCCAAGGGCGACTTGCACATCGACGGCCACCACACCATCGAAGACATCGGCATCACCCTGGGCCAGGCGGTGGCCAAGGCGCTGGGTGACAAGCGCGGGCTGCGCCGCTACGGCCACGCCTACGTGCCGCTCGACGAGGCGTTGTCGCGCGTGGTGATTGATTTCTCGGGCCGCCCCGGTCTCACGATGGAAGTGCCTTTCACCAGCGGCATGCTCGGTGATCTGGACACGCAGCTGGTCTACGAGTTCTTTCACGGCTTCGTCAACCACGCGGGCGTCACGCTGCACATCGACAACCTGCGCGGCAGCAACGCCCACCACCAGTGCGAGACGGTGTTCAAGGCGTTCGCGCGCGCGCTGCGCTTTGCCGTCGAGATCGATCCGCGCATGGGCAGCACCATCCCGTCGACCAAGGGCAGCCTGTGACCAAAACGGTGGCCGTGGTCGACTACGGCATGGGCAATCTGCGCTCGGTGTCGCAGGCGGTGATGCATGTGGCGCAGGGCTCGGGCTATGACGTGGTCGTCACCTGCGACCCTGACGTGGTCATGGCCGCCGAACGCATCGTGCTGCCCGGGCAAGGCGCCATGCCCGATTGCATGCGCGAGCTGAGCGACTCCGGCATGCTGCCGGCGGTGCTGCATGCGGCCGCCCACAAGCCGCTGCTCGGTGTGTGTGTGGGCATGCAAATGCTGCTGTCGCGCAGCGAAGAAGGCCCGCTCGGTACCGGCACACCGGGGCTGAACCTGTTTCCGGGCGAGGTGATTCGCTTCCGGCTTGAAGGACAACTGCAGCCTGACGGCAGCCGCTACAAGGTGCCGCAAATGGGCTGGAACCAGGTCATTCAGGCTCGCCCCCACGCCTTGTGGGCCGGCGTGCCCGATGGTGCGAGCTTTTACTTCGTGCACAGTTTTCACGCCCGCCCGGCAGACTCCATGCACAGCGTGGGTGAAACCGACTACGGCCAGCGCTTTACCTCGGCCCTGGCACGGGATAACATTTTTGCGACCCAGTTCCACCCCGAGAAAAGCGCGCTTCACGGCCTGGCCGTTTACCGCAATTTCCTGTCCTGGCAGCCGTGAGCACCCCGATGCAGATTTGCCTTCGCCGGATACTCGGCGCCTGTGACCTCGAGTCGACGAGGGTGCCTTCATTCATCAACTGTTCGACCCGGCCATGCTGCTGATTCCTGCGATCGATCTCAAAGACGGTAAATGTGTTCGCCTCAAGCAAGGCGACATGAACGACTCCACCACCTTCGGCGAAGACCCCGCCGCGATGGCCCGGCGCTGGGTCAATGCGGGCGCGCGGCGGCTGCATCTGGTCGACCTGAACGGCGCGTTTGCCGGCAAGCCGGTCAACGAGCCGGCCATCAAGGCCATCCTGGCCGAAGTGGGCGACGAGATTCCGGTGCAACTCGGTGGCGGCATCCGCGACCTCGACACCATCGAGCGCTACCTCGATGACGGCCTGAGTTTCATCATCATCGGCACCGCTGCGGTCAAGAACCCCGGCTTCCTGCGTGATGCGTGCAGCGCCTTCGGCGGCCACATCATCGTCGGGCTCGACGCCAAGGACGGCAAGGTGGCCACCGACGGCTGGAGCAAACTGACCGGCCACGAGGTGATCGATCTGGCCAAGAAGTTCGAGGACTACGGCGTCGAAGGCGTGATCTACACCGACATCGGCCGCGACGGCATGCTCAGCGGCATCAACATCGAGGCCACCGTCAAGCTGGCCCAGGCGCTGACCATTCCGGTGATCGCCTCGGGTGGCCTGAGCAACATCGCCGACATCGAGCGCTTGTGCGCGGTGCAGTTCGAGGGCATCGATGGCGTCATCTGTGGTCGCGCCATCTATTCGGGCGATCTCGATTTCGCCGCAGCGCAGGCGCGAGCCGACGCTCTCAACGGCCACCTCTGAACGCCGCTTCCTCTTTCCTGCCCTGATGCCGCTCGATTGCAGCCGGCGAACCCACCCATGCTTGCCAAGAGAATCATTCCCTGCCTTGATGTGACCGGCGGCCGCGTGGTCAAGGGCGTCAACTTCGTGTCGCTTCGAGATGCGGGTGACCCGGTGGAAATCGCCGCGCGCTACAACGATCAGGGCGCTGACGAACTCACCTTCCTCGACATCACCGCCACCAGCGATGGTCGCGACCTCATCTTGCACATCATCGAGGCGGTGGCCTCGCAGGTGTTCATCCCGCTCACGGTGGGCGGCGGCGTGCGCAGCGTCGAAGACGTGCGCCGGCTGCTCAATGCGGGCGCCGACAAGGTCAGCTTCAACTCGGCGGCCGTGGCCAACCCGCAGCTCATCGCCGACGCCTCACAGCGCTACGGCGCGCAGTGCATCGTGGTGGCCATCGATGCCAAGCAGCGTGCCGGCGACGATCTGGCCGCACGCGGCGAAGGCTGGGACGTTTACACCCACGGCGGGCGCAAGAACACCGGCTTGGATGCGGTGGCCTGGGCGAAGCAGATGGCCGAGCATGGCGCAGGCGAAATCCTGCTGACCAGCATGGACCGCGATGGCACCAAGAGCGGCTTTGATCTGAGCCTCACCCGCGCTGTCAGTGACGCGGTCAGCGTGCCTGTCATTGCTTCTGGCGGTGTGGGCACGCTCGAGCATTTGTCGCAAGGCATACGCATCGGCGGTGCTGATGCGGTGCTGGCAGCGAGCATCTTTCACTACGGCGAATTCACCGTGGGTCAGGCCAAAGCGCTGATGGCTCGCGACGGCATTGCGGTTCGCCTGTGAAGACCAAGGACGCGCCCCAGTTCGGCAGCCGCGCCTTTGCCGAGCCGCCACAGCGCAAGAAGGTGGTCAAGAAGCCGGCGCCAGACCCGGCGATCGTGGCCCTGCCGCGCGAGGTCCGCATCATCGGCGGCGAGTGGAAGCGCAGCAAGTTGCCAGTGGCTCTGATACCCGGGCTGCGGCCCACGCCCGACCGCGTGCGCGAGACAGTGTTCAACTGGCTGGGCGCCGACCTGAGCGGCTGGCGCTGTCTGGATGCCTTTGCCGGCAGCGGCGTGCTGGGCTTCGAGGCCGCATCGCGGGGGGCCAGCTCGGTGATCCTGCTCGAGCGCGAAATCCGTCAGGCGCGCAGCCTCGGCGATTCCAAGTTGCGCCTCAAGGCCGAGACCGTGCGCGTGGAAGCCACCGACGCGATGGGCTGGATGGCGCGTGCCGCGCCGCAGTCGTTCGAGCTCATCTTCATCGACCCGCCTTTTGACAGCGCGCTGCTCGGGCCGGCCTTGCGAGCTGCGGCACGCTTGCTGGTGCCCGACGGCTTCATCTATCTTGAAGACGGCCGTGGCCACACCGACGACGACCTGGCGAAGTTCGGGCTGCGGCTGCACCGGCACATGCGCGCCGGCCAGGTCCATGCCCACCTGCTGACCAAGCGGGCCGAGGTCTACACTGCGCCCACTCCAGAGCTCTAGGGAATACCCGATGACTTCCGTGACCAAGCTCACCGCCATCTATCCCGGCACCTTCGATCCGATGACGCTCGGCCATGAAGACCTGATGCGCCGCGCCAGCCGACTTTTCGAGCGGCTGGTGGTGGCGGTGGCCGCAGGTCACCACAAGCGCACGATGTTCACCATCGACGAGCGTCTCGAGATCGCCCAGGAGCTGGCTGCCAAGTACCCCAACGTCGAGGTGATCGACTTTCGCGGGCTGCTGCGTGACTTCGTGGTGGACATCGGCGGCAAGGTGGTGGTGCGCGGTCTGCGCGCGGTCAGCGACTTTGAATACGAGTTCCAGATGGCCGGCATGAACCGCCAACTGATGCCCGATGTGGAAACCGTGTTCCTCACGCCCAGCGACCAGTACCAGTTTGTGTCGGGCACCTTTGTGCGCGAGATCGCCACTCTGGGTGGTGATGTGTCGAAGTTCGTGTCGCCCCTGGTGCTGCAGCGCCTGCGCTCGCGCGTGGCGCACGGCGGCGATGCCTGATTCACGGCCGAGGTCTGCATGGCACTGCTGATCACCGACGAGTGCATCAACTGCGATGTGTGCGAGCCTGAGTGCCCGAACGACGCCATCTTCATGGGGATCGCGATCTACGAGATCAACCCGTCCAAGTGCACCGAGTGCGTCGGGCATTTCGACGAGCCGCAGTGCGTGCAGGTGTGTCCGGTGAGCTGCATTCCGGTGCACCCCGATCATGTCGAGTCGAAAGAATCGCTGTGGGCGAAGTACCAGCGCTTGCAGACCGAGGCCAGGCAAAACGCCGCTGGCGTGTAACGGCTACTTCGGTTCCACCTTGGCCGTGGCCACCAGCTTGGGTGGTGCAGGGCGGGCATGGATCTTCGCCATCGCTCGATCCATCGGGCCGTCGATCAGCAGATCAAGCGAACTCATCGCCTGGGTGATGCACGACTCGATGGCCATGCGTTCGATGGCCGGCGGCTTGCGCAGCACATGCGCCGACACCTCGGCCTTGTCGCCGGGGTGGCCGATGCCCAGGCGCAGTCGCCAGAAGCCGGGCTCGCCCAACTGCGCCTGAATGTCTCGCAGGCCGTTGTGGCCTGCGTGCCCACCGCCGAGCTTCATCTTCATCTGCCCGGGTTCGATGTCGAGCTCGTCGTGCGCCACCAGGATTTCTTGCGGCGCGATCTTGAAAAACCGCGCCAGCGCCGACACCGACTTGCCCGACAGGTTCATGAAGGTCATCGGCTCGAGCAGCCAAAGCGCACCGGCCGGTCGGTTCACGCGAGCCACCATGCCGTGGTAGTCGCGTTCGGGCAGCAAGCTCACCTTGAGCGCGCGCGCCACCTCGTCGATGAACCAGAAGCCCGCGTTGTGCCGCGTGCCTTCGTATTCCGCCCCAGGATTTCCCAGGCCCACCATGAGTCGAATCATCTTGTGGATTATCGAAGGGCATCGCGTGAATGAAAAAGCCCCACCGAGGTGGGGCCTTGAGCCAGCGGAAGGCTATCCCGCCCGGCTTACTTCTTGTTTTGCTTCTCGGTCTTCTTGCCCTTGCCGGCCGGAGCCGCTGCGGCTGCCACCACGATAGGCGCGGCTTCTTCTTCTGCAGACAACGTCGACACCGACACCAGAACCGGATTGGGCTTGCCTTGGGTCACCACCTTGATGCCGCTAGGCAAGGTGATGTCATTGACGTGCAGCGACTGACCACGCGCCAGCGAACCGAGGTCGACTGTCAGGAACTCAGGCAGCTCCGACGCCAGACACTGGATGCGCAACTCGGTCACGACGTGGTTGACCACGCACTTGTCGACCTTCACCGCAGGAGATTCATCTTCATTGATGAAGTGCAGCGGGACCTTCTTGTTGACCTTGGTGGTCGCATCGACGCGCTGGAAGTCGATGTGCAGCACGATCGGGCGGAAGGGGTGGGACTGGTAATCACGCAGCAGCACCTGCTCGGTCTTGCCGGCGAGTTCCATCTCGAGGATGGAAGAGTGGAAGGCTTCCTTCTTGAGCGCGAAGAACAGGGCGTTGTGATCGAGCTCGATCATGGCCGGCGTGCTGCCCGCGCCATAGACGATGCCAGGGACCTTGTCGGCGTTGCGCAGGCGGCGGCTCGCTCCGGTCCCCTGCAGCGTACGCTCATAAGCGACGAATTTCATATTGACTCCCAAAGTGGTGAAGCCCCGCGACCAGGTGCTTCAAAAACAGGTCTTTCGACCCGGGTGAACATGCCGCCCGAAGGCCGCACGCTTGGCTCACCGATCAGAAATTGTTGTTCTGTTCGGCGAACAAAGAAGTGACCGACTCGCCGTCGGAGATGCGACGGATCGTTTCGGCAAACAGGAAAGCAGCCGACAACTGGCGCACCTTGGAGCACGTCTTGGCGCTGTCGGTCATCGGAATGGTGTTGGTGATGACCACCTCATCGAGGTGCGAGCCGCGGATGCGCTCGATGGCCGGGCCTGAAAAAACGGCATGCGTGCAATACGCGTAGACGCTCTTGGCACCACGCTCCTTGAGCACCTCGGCTGCCTTCACCAGCGTGCCTGCCGTGTCGATCATGTCGTCCATGATCACGCAGTTGCGGCCTTCGACCTCGCCGATGACGTTCATCACTTCAGACACATTGGCCTTGGGCCGGCGCTTGTCGATGATGGCCAGATCGCAATTGAGCTGCTTGGCGAGCGCGCGCGCGCGAACCACACCACCGATGTCCGGAGACACCACCACCAGATCGTCGTAGCGCTTGGATTGCAGGTCTGACAGCAGCACCGGCGAGGCGTAGATGTTGTCCACGGGGATGTCGAAGAAACCCTGGATCTGGTCGGCGTGCAGGTCCATCGTCAAAAGCCGCTCGACACCCACGGCTTCAAGCATGTTGGCCACGACCTTGGCGCTGATGGGCACGCGCGTCGAGCGCGGACGCCTGTCTTGGCGTGCATAGCCGAAGTAGGGCATCACAGCAGTGATGCGCCTTGCACTGGCGCGCTTGAGGGCGTCGACCATGATGCACAGTTCCATCAGGTTTTCGTTGGTCGGCGTGCACGTTGGCTGCACCACGAACACGTCGCGGGCGCGAACGTTTTGTTCGATCTCTACAGCCACCTCGCTGTCGGAGAAACGCCCCACCGAAGCCTTCCCGAGTTCAACCCCGAGATGGGTGGCGATTTCTTGGGCAAGCACCGGATTGGCGTTGCCTGTGAACAGCACGGTATTGAAAAGCACATTTCCTCCGACGAGGCTTTGTGAAAGCACGAGGCTTTCGCTCGGTACAGCCCAGGCCTGCGGTCAGGACATTCCGGGAAACAACTGACTCTGGCAGGGGAGGAAGGACTCGAACCCTCGCATGTCGGAATCAAAATCCGATGCCTTAACCAACTTGGCGACTCCCCTACACCGGATGGGCGACAAACGCCGCTCACCCACAAACCTTATTCGCGCACCCAATCGTACAAAGGGTGCCGCCGCAGACTACGGCAAATCCGGCTGGTCCAGCCAGACTGCGCGTTGATGGCAGCCAAAGAACCCGATGCGTCGGTCTCGCCCAAGCGGGCAAACACCGTGCTTCCCGAACCGCTCATCCGGCTGTTGCCAAACCGCAGAGTCAATTCATCAGCCGCTTGTCGAACCGCAGGACACAACAACTCGGCCACCGGCTGCAAATCGTTTCGACCCCATGCGTGACCGTCATCTGGCAATGCAATGCGGGCAATATCCTGCGCATCAAAGCCCTCGAGTGTAATGGGCTGGCTGTCGCGAGCCAACTGGGGATGGGTAAATATGGCTCTTGTTTCCAGCGACGCCTGCGGTTTGATCAGCGCAAAGCTCTGGCTGGGCACATCGAATGGGGTGAGTTGCTCGCCGATGCCTTCGACCCAGGCTGGCGTGCCGCCGATGAAAAACGGCACGTCGGCACCCAGCGGCAGCGCGAGCTCGAGCAGCTTAGAGCGCGGCCAGTTCAGTCCCCACAGGCGGTTGAGCGCGAGCAAGGTGGTGGCCGCGTCCGAGCTGCCGCCGCCCAGCCCCGCGCCCCAAGGCACTTGCTTGTCGATCGAGATGTCGGCGCCAAAACGACAGGCGCTTGCCGCTTGCAGGCAGCGCGCCGCGCGCAGACTCAGGTCGTCCGCCGGCAGGCTGACCGAGAGGTCGTGGCGCACGATGAGGCCATCGTCGCGCCGCTCGAAGTGCAGCGTGTCAGCCCAGTCGATGGGCACGAACACCGACTGCAGCAGGTGGTGGCCGTCGGCTCGGCGTCCCACCACATGAAGGAACAGGTTCAGCTTGGCCGGCGCTGGCACGTCGTAAAAGGCCAGGATGCTCATTCGGTGTCCAGCCTGACCAGTACCACGACCGCAGGCGGCTCGCTGCGCCTTGCCGCAACGCGTGACTGCTCGAACTTCGACAGATCGACCGCCCAGCCCAGTTGATGAAAGCCCACCGGCTCGCCCGGCATGGCCGCCAGGCTTTGGGCCCCGGGCCACGGGCGGCCACGCAGCCAGTCGAACATGGCAGCCACCGGAAGCTCTTCGCCGAGCACTTGCCTGGACATGTCCGCGAGGCTGGCATGCTGGCTTTTGCCTTGGGGTGTTTCGACGCTGACCGCACCGGGCTGCCAACTGGCGCGCGCCAAGGTGACGCCGATGGGCGTGCTCAGGTCAAGCCGGCCGCGCTGCGCGTTGCCCGTCAATTCGAACGCCGCGATCACGCTGCGAGCGGGGTCTTCGCCGGTGCCGTCGATCTGCACCGACATGCGCCCCGAGAGTCGGTCACTCGACATCAAGGGGTCGAGTGCGGCAGGTGGCGTTGCGCAGCCTGCCAGCACCGATGCCACCAAGCCCAAGACCGCATGCCGTCTCAAGGTCACAAATCGACTTTCAGCCGCGTCACGGTCTCGCGCAGGACCTCGTTGCCGGGGTCGCGCGCCTTGCCTTCACGCAGGATGCGACGACCTTCGTCGAGTTGGCCATCAACCCACAGCGCCTCGCCCAGATGGGCGGCGATTTCGGCATCGGGACGCGCCTGATAGGCCTGCCTGAGGTGCTTGATCGATTCGGTGCGATCGCCCATGCGGTACTCGACCCACCCCAGGCTGTCGATGATGAAAGGCTCGCCGGGTGCCAGCTCCAGCGCCCGCTGGATCAAGGCCTTGGCCTCGGGAAGGCGCAGCCCGCGATCGGCCAGCGAATAGCCCAGCGCGTTGTACGCGTGGTAGTAGTCGGGACGCAACTCCATCACCCGGCGCAGCAAGCGCTCCATGTCGTCGACTCGCTCGAGTTTTTCGGCCAGCATGGCCTGCTCGTAAAGGATGTCGGTGTCGTTCACGAATCGCAGGTTCGCCTTGTCGAGCACCTGGTTGGCCTGCTCGTACAGCTTGCTCTCGCGCAACAGCTGTGCTTCGGCCAGCAGCTTGGCGCGCGCTTCGCCCTCGTTGGATTCAGGCGCTTGTCTCACCAGCTGCACTGCCTCGTCCATGCGGCCTTGCCGCGCCAGCAAAGACGCGCGCCGCAATTCGACCTCGAGCGCGCGCTGCGGGTCGTCGATCCGGTCAAGCCAGGCTTGTGCGGCCTTGAAGTCGCCGAGTTGTTCGGCAGCTTGCGCCAGCATCAGCATGGCGCGCGATACGCCATGGTCGGGACCGAGCGACATCTCGTCGTCGGCGAGCCCCGCGCCGCGGCTGGCCGCATGTGCGACTGCACCGGACGCCGCGGTGGACGCCGGCGTTGGGGCCGGTGCCGGCTTGGCGCGCACCTTCGCCAAGAAGGTCTCCAGCGCGGCCGTGGCCTGCTTGGGCTGGCGCAGCTCGAGGTGCAGCGCGCCGAGCGTCAACCACGGCGATGGCAGGTCAGGCTTGTCGCGCGTGACCCGTTCAATCTGGGCCAGCGCGTCGGCGTGGCGCTGTGTGAAAGACAAGGCACGAGCGTAGTAAAGCCGCACCACATCGTCTTCGGGCTTGGCTGCCAGATAAGACGTGACGACAGCTTCGGCAGCCGGGTTCGCAGGCAGCAGATCGAGCGCGAGCAGCACCGGCGATTGCGCCAGCGCGTCGTAGGCATGGGCGCGCTTGACCAGCTCGAGCGCACGAGCATCGTCGCCGCCGTTTTGGGCAGCCCGCCCGATCGCCACCAGGGCTGCGACCCGGGTGCTGGGCTGATCGACGTAGGGCGCCAGCGCCTTTTCAAGCACCGCCGGCGTGCTCTTGCGGTCGCCCGCGCGCTCGAAGAAGCGCGGCAGGCTGCTGATCAGCGCCACGCGATCGGCCGGCGGGGTGAGCTCGATCATCGAGCGCAGGGGCTCGGCGGTTTCGGACGATCGGTTCAAGGCGACCAGCAACTGCACCACGTAGCGGCTGGCCTCCAGCGATTGGGGCAGCGCCGATTTCCAGTCCTGGGCCGCACGCAGCGCCAGATCGCCAGCGCGCGCTTGCAATGCCACCTCGGTGGCGCGTCGGAAGACCTGCTCGTTCTTGCTCTTTTTTGCTGCGGCGAGCAGCACCGAATACGCAGCGCCGGGTTCGTTGTTGCGCAGTTCGATCTCGCCAATGAGCAGCTGGTAGAAAAGCGGTGCGTCGAGTGGCGAGTTCTCGATGGCGGGGGCTGCGGGCGCGGCCGGCGTCTCACCCTTGGACGGCGGTGGGGCTGCGAGGCACGGAGCCCCGATTGACAGCGCGATCACAAGCGCACAAGCGGCTGGCGCTGAGGGAAAACGTGCTGGCATTGACGACTCCTGGGGGCTGAAAAAGATTCTAGGCGGTGGGTGTGCGCGCACCTCGCAAGGTCCGACCGGTTTGCGTCCTGATAATTCCGCTCATGCCCGAACTGCCTGAGGTCGAAGTCACTCGACAGAGTTTTGCCCAACGCATTGCCGGCGCTGTGGTCACCGACGTTCGACTCGGCAAGCCGCTGCGCTGGCCTTTGGGTGTCGATCCGGCCAGCTTGCGCGCTCAGGTGGTGGGTGATGTCTCGCGTCGCGGCAAGTACCTTTGGCTGCCCTTGTCGAAAAATGTCGCGACT
>Ga0209768_10002907_pt1 | contig 10471 bp, 13 predicted proteins | sample LauGreSBDMM110SD_3_FD_187564 | JGI IMG/M metagenome (GOLD analysis project Ga0209768, IMG submission 187564) | Freshwater lake microbial communities from Lake Michigan, USA - Sp13.BD.MM110.SD (SPAdes) (version 2) | ecosystem: Environmental > Aquatic > Freshwater > Lake | place: Lake Michigan... | reverse complement strand
AACGGGTAAACCACACATTGGGCGTTGGCTATGGCGACGGCGCCGCACGGCATCTTGACTCGGGGTGCGGAACGTCGTGGCACCGACAAGCTAGGCGCCAAACCACCCAGGTAAGGGTGGCCAGGTGCGAAACCCACCATGAGGACCATGAACTTGCTGTGCTGGTGCCTATGAACGACCTGCTCGATGCTCAGACCGGTGAGCTGGCTTATTTCGTCTAGGTCAAGTCCGAACTCAGTCTCATAACAGATTGGAATGTGAACTTGGTTGAAGGATCGCTCGGGCGAAAGACCTTCATCCAGGCACTGGGTAAGGAGATTGCGCACTGGTTCAATAGGATCGGCGAAGCCAAGAGAGACCGGATCAACATGCACCGCCAAAGTTGCCAACGCCGGAACCACGTCTCGAATCCAAGGAATGCGACGGTGGCGAATTGCCTGTGCTAACACTTGAATACGCGTATTGGTGTGAAGGTCCAGTTGATTGGAGAATTCGATTAGCACCGCCGCGTCTCCCAGCGCCAATAATTTGGGTTGCTTTTGACCGGAATTGGTCATAACAATATCCTGATGACCGTTACCGTTGTGTAGCGCGGCGAGAGTGTTTGGCGATTCAACCCGGTCGACGGTCCGATACGCTCATACGTTGCTCAAGTTTTCTAAATAGAAAAGACACGATTACGATCAGCACCAGGTACTCCAATATAAGAAAAGTATAGATTTCCAGCGGCCGATACTCGGTCACTACAAGTTCGTTTGCCTTGCGGGTGAGCTCAGTCAACCCGATGATAGATACCAGCGAAGAAGTCTTCAGCATGTAGACGAACTGGTTGCCTAATGGAGGCAGTATTCGGCGTATTGCCTGCGGCAAGATGACGTAACGCATCTTGTCGAACCAAGTCAGCCCGATCGATTCGGAGGCTTCATGCTGACCGCGATCGATCGATTGAATTCCTGCGCGAAAAATCTCCGCTTCGAATGCGCTGTCGCAAAGTGCCAATGCTAAGACGCCAGCGGCGAACACTCCCAATTCGATTCCAAGCACCACTGGTAGTCCGTAGTACACCCACAGCACCATGACAAGCATGGGGATAGATCGAAATGCCTCGACGTATACGCGTCCGATTCCACGCAGAACCCGATTATTGGCTAAGGACAACAACGAAACCAATAACCCACTCGTTACGGACACTAGGATTGCGCAGACTGCCAGCAGCACCGTCCAACCCAGTCCTGAAATAAGAAACATCAGGTTTGTCTGGCCCTTTGGGGTCCAGGGCGAAATAACGAACCAACCCCACGAGTAGTTGCTGCTGCAACCCGAAGTAAGTAGGGCTGCAAAGACTGCGAGGGTAAAAATGCGGGGAGACATATCAGTGCGTCAGAATTTGCTTGAGAAACTGCTGGCAGCGCTCAGTGGTGGGATTGCTGAAGAATTTCGCTGGTGGCGCAGTCTCGACGATTTCACCCTTATCCATGAAGACCATAGAGTCGGCTACCCGCTTGGCGAAACCCATTTCATGGGTGACGACCATCATGGTCATTCCGTCCCTTGCCAGGGTCTCCATCACGTCTAGAACCTCGTTGATCATCTCCGGATCGAGCGCTGAGGTAGGCTCGTCAAACAGCATCAGCTTGGGCTTCATGCACAACGAGCGGGCGATGGCTACACGCTGTTGTTGACCACCGGAAAGCTGCGCCGGGTATTTATGTGCCTGCTCGGGAATCCGTACTCGTTGCAGGAAATGCATTGCCACCTCTTCTGCCTCTTTGCGATTCATATTGCGCACCCGCATTGGGCCGAGCGTGAGGTTATCTAATACGGACAAATGCGGAAACAGGTTGAAACTCTGAAACACCATGCCGACTTCACAGCGGATCGCCTGGAGGCTACGCGCGTCATCGGTAAGCTCTAGGCCGTCCACCGTGATACGGCCGGATTCATGCCGCTCCAGCCGGTTCACACAGCGGATCATGGTGGATTTTCCGGAACCAGACGGACCACAAATGACAACTTTTTCGCCAGGCCGGACTGACAGCGAAATGTTGCGAAGGGCTTGAAAACTACCGAAATGTTTTGAAACGGATTCAAGCTGGACGATGTACGGGCTGCTACTCATTGCAGATCCCCGGCAGCGGCGAACTCTAAGATATTCATTGGAGAGAGAAGTTCCACGCTAGAAACCAATTTAATTTTGATAAAAGACACAAACTTAAGGTTATTTAACTTGTAGCAGTTAAACAATAAGGGTTTACCTTGATGGACATAAGTTATCAAATTATCTATCTTTGAAAATTATCGCTTTTAAATGACTGAGGTTCGTAGCTAATTGGGCAGCACTAATCCACAAGAAGAACGGTCTAGCGTTAATTAACTACAAACAAATTTCAGAAAAATTTTATGGCGACCGTTGACACTTCTAAACTCAAAGGATTTCAGGGTTACCTGCGTCGCGACGTCGGTGATCCTGATGCCGAGTTGACCCGCGTCGGACCAGGCAGCGCCTGTGGGGAATGGTTACGCCGCTGCTGGCAACCAATCGCTATGGCCAATGAGGTGCGTGATCTACCAGTACCTTTACGCATTCTTGGCGAAGATCTGGTTGTTTTTCGTGACGGTTCAGGGCGGCTGGGTCTGCTTCACAAACACTGCTCGCACCGGGGTGCCAGCTTGGAGTATGGGATCATTCAGGAGCGTGGTATCGCTTGCTGCTACCACGGCTGGCACTACGATATCGACGGGCGCATCCTGGCTACCCCAGCTGAACCTACCGACCGCATCTGTTCGCGTCTGGTACATGGTGCTTATCCAATTTGCGAGGTCAATGGAATTCTTTTTGCGTATTTCGGGCACCCTGACCACATGCCCAAGATGCCACGTTATGACACCGAGTTCATCCCGGAAACACTGAAAGTTCCATTCTCACTATCTATCACCTGCAACTGGCTACAGGTCTACGAGAACACCCAGGATCCGGTGCATGTTGTCTACCTGCACACTCTCATGACAGGGGCCCAGTTTGGTGATGCATCCGGCGCAGAGCAGGCAATCGAATACCGCGATACCCCGTTGGGAATGGTCAATGTGCAGACCCGGGTTTGGAAGGACAATTGGTGGACACGCTCCACCGAAACCATTCTGCCGAACTGCAACCAGACCGGGGCGATCTGGGAGGCGGCCGATAAGACCAAGCTGATGCAGCGATCTTCAATGCTGCGCTGGATGGTTCCCATTGACGACACCAATACTTTGACCATCGGTTGGCGCTTTTTTCGAGAGGAACTCGATCCCAAAGGCATCGGCGACGCGTCGAAAGTCGGAAAACAGAGCATCGATTTTGTCGGCCAGACTGAAGAGGAGCGCTCCTACGAGCAACGTCAACGCTATCCCGGCGACTACGAAGTTCAGGTATCACAACGTCCGATCGCTGTGCATGCAAATGAGAACCCAGCAACCTCAGATCGTGGAGTTATGGCCTTAAGACGGATGGTTCGTAACGGCATCCGTACCCAGACTGTTCCGATCCCAACGCCGGCACAAGATGGTTCGATTGGTACCTATTGCCATGACACCGTTTGGCCGACTGGAACACGCACCAGCGCCGATGCAGCAGCGCTTATAAGCTTTGGGCAATGCGTGGCCGAAAGCCTCATCTCAACAGGGATGGAAAGTCAGGAGCTGCGGCGAGAAAAGTTACTCCTGGCCCTGCAGTCTGCCTACCCGAATTCCTCCCACAACCCCTGATTTTTAAAGGAGCTTCCATGTTTAAACGTATTTTTTCCTCCCTTGCGTTGGCCCTGACTTTGACCAGCTTTTTGGTACCCTTCAACGCGTCGGCTCAGGCAAGTAAATCGCGCCTACAAAAGGTCCAGGAAACTGGAGTTCTGCGCGTTGGAACAACCGGTGACTTCATGCCCATGAGTTTCCGCGACCCCGGAAGCAATGAGTTCCGTGGCCATCAGATCGATGCCGCCAATGAACTCGCCAAGGACCTCGGCGTCAAGGTCGAGTTTGTCGTAACAGACTGGAAGTCCATCATGACGGCCGTTCAGTCTGACAAGTTCGATATCGCCATGACGGGTACCTCGATGAGTGTCGCGCGTGCGAAGGCGGCGGCGTTTTCTACTCCTTGGGGCCGAAATGCATTTTTCCCACTGGTCCTGAAAAAGGACGCCGCCAAGTTCAAGTCCTGGGAGGCTTTAAACAACCCAAAAGTCACAGCCGCTTATAACCTCGGGACGACGATGGAGCAGTTCGTGCAAACCAATATGCCCAAAGTCAAGGTCAAGCGGGTGGAATCTCCAGCACGTGACTTTCAGGAGTTGCTGGCTGGAAAGGCGGATTTCATGGTGGCCAGTCTGATCGAGGGAGCTGCGCTGATGAAGCAGTACCCTGAATTGCAACTTGTTTTTTTGGATAAGCCAAAGAACAGCATTCCGATGGCGTTTCTAATGGCAGCAGATGATCAGCAATGGCTCAATTTTGTCAACAACTGGATAACGATTAAAAAGCAGAACGGGTACTTCACTGAGATCAACAAGCAGTGGGGCGTGCTTGGTCAAGAGTAATCGGGCTATTGCGCAACAGCGGCGTCAAATCCATCTTGCCCAAAATGGGCGTCGCTTTGCTAACTAACTCTAGCGCAGCGAATGAGGGATTTGGGGCCCTCAAGCGCCAGAACTACGCTACATCGCGCCCCTGGGAGGCTGCAAACGGATTTTCGCGAGCTGTGCGGATTGGCAACCTGATTGAGACCAGCCTATGTTCACCAGCAGCATCGGATGGCACGATTCTGTTTCCCGGCGACGTCTATCGTCAGACGCAGTCTTGCCTTGTAGTGATTGGTGAATCATTGCGTGCCTTGGGCATGGACTTCCACGACGTGATCAAAACCCGTATTTATGTGATCGACCCATCCCACTGGGTCGACTCTGGCCGAGCGCATGCCGAGGTCTTCAAGGACATCCGGCCAGCTCTGGGCTGGGTCTATATGAGTGCATTTTTCAACCCGGACATCATGGTCGAGGTGGAATGTACTGCCTACAGGGCCTCATGATGCCTCAAGCGAATACATTGATTCTCTCTGTGTTGGGGAAGTCGTTGATTCGGGTGGTGTCTTTCCAAGTAAGCAGCTTCTAGTGCTGGATTGCGACCGATAATTAACACATGCTGTTGCACCACTGCACTTGGCCTGAGATCGAAGCCTACTTGCTTCGATCCAAGGGCGTTGTGATTCCAACGGGGTCGACTGAGCAGCATGGCCCGACTGGCTTAATAGGTACTGACAGCATCACCGCTGAAACCATTGCGTATGCTATGGCCGAGCGCTGTGGTGCTTTGGTCGGACCGACTCTGACCCTTAGTCAGGCTCAATTCAACTTAGGGTTTCCCGGTACCATTTCCTTACGCCCTACGACCCTTATCCAGGTCATCATTGACTATGTGCAGTCACTGGCCCGCCAAGGCTTCGAGCACTTTTACTTTCTCAACGGCCATGGAGGCAACATCTCTCCGGCGCAATGTGCCTTTCAGGAACTGTATGCCGACCGGAGCCTTGGCCAAAATGCTGGTGCAGTTATTCATTGCCGGCTGCGGAATTGGTGGGATTTTGCTGAAGTCAATGAGATTCGGCAGCGTCTTTACGGGGCGTCTGAAGGAATGCATGCCACGCCATCGGAGCTCGCGATCACCCGGCATATATTGCCAGCACTCAGCTGCGCCGACGACTTACCCTCTCCTCCTTTGCTGAGTGCCGACTTCATTAAGCGTCATAGCGGCGATAACCATCAGTATGCTGTGGCGCACAGGGACCAGTTCCCCGATGGTCGAGTAGGATCCCATTCCGGTTTGGGATTGGCCGAGCATGGCGTAGCCTTGGTCAGTGCAGCTGCCGAGGCGGCAGCCCGCGACTATGCTGCATTCTTGGACATGCTTGAGCCATGATTTTCCATGCCAGCGCTCTTTCGAGTTATAGCGCCAAGGTGCGGGTGGTTCTTTGCGTGAAAGGCCTGGAATTCGAGGAGTGTGCTCCGGCTCAGGGTTATCGCTCTCCGGAGTACCGGGCCGTGGTACCCATGAGTACGCTTCCGGCTATCCAGATTGGGGACTGGGTGCTCTCAGAGTCTGAAGTCATTAACGAGTATCTTGAGGATCGTTATCCAGAACCTGCGATGCTGCCGCAAGACCCTGAGCAGCGTGCCCGCGTCCGATTTTTGTGCCGCTTTCACGACCTGTACCTAGAGCCCAGAGTGCGGGCCCTGTATGGCCAAGTGAAACCAGCGACTCGCAACCCAGAGACGATATTGGCCCTTCAGACCGACATCGAGTTCCGGCTGAGACAACTGGCCGCCTGGGTTCAGCCCCAACCTTTTTTATTGACGCCGAGCATCAGTCTTGCTGATTGTGGTTTTCTGGTGACCTTGCCCTTGGCTTCGATGGTGTTGGCCGCTTGTGGCAACAGCCTGATCTTGCCGCCGGTATTGGCGCATTGGTTGTCGGTGGCGTCAGCGCATCCGCCAGTGGAACGTGCCCTAGCCCCATGGCGGGCAGCCACCCAGGCCTGGCTTTCAAGTTGAGGAGCAAATCATAAATGACCGCGTTGAATCGTAGCCCCTTGGCCGATCCCGGCTGGCAATACATTGAAAAAATTGCCTTGGAAGACTTGTCGAGTGGAGACTGGGACATGCTGGAACAGCAACGCCAAGTCTATCTGTCCCGCCATCAGGCTGACCAGGCGCTGCGCCTTCTCAGCGCCAGCGAGCATGACCCCTGCTTTGGCTACCAAGTCAACAACTACCGGCATTCTCTGCAGTCAGCCACCATGGTCTTGCGCGACGGTCTGTCAGAGGAAGATGTGGTGGTGGCCCTGTTGCACGATGTCGGCTTCATCACCTGTCCGCTGATGCACGGTGATTTTGCAGCCACCTTGCTTGGCGCCTATGTGTCAGATCGAAACTACTGGATGCTGCGTCATCACGCCACCTTTCAGAATCTGCACTCGCCCCATATGCCGGGCGTGAACCAGCACGAACGAGAACGTTGGCGCGGCCATGAACATTTTGACTGGACGGCCGAATTTGTGGCGCGTTATGACCAGGCGGCGGCTGACCCGGCCTACCCCTGTGAGCCCCTGCAAACTTTTATTCCCATGGTCGAACGTATTTTTTCTCGCAAACCCCAAGACCGACGATCTATTAACAATCACAAACCATGAGTATCTCGACCAACTTTGCCCACATGAGTTCGAACGGCAGCGTCAAACTGCGATAGGAAATATGTCTATAGGTTTGGGGGGAGAGTTAGAGTCGAGTCCTCGTCAAGCGAGGAATAATTTTCATGGATTAAATATGAGAAGAAGAGAACTAATCATGGCGATTCCCGTCTGTGCAATGGGTTCAATGACTTCGCTTCTTCTCCATGCTGCTGATGAAACGTGGGGCGCCGAACTATCGTATCCATCAGGCTGGGATCCCGGCCGTCATTGGCAATATAAACCGCACCGAGTGGGAAATTTTTCTGGTGGCTTTGAGCAAATGTTTAAGTTCAACACCATAGAGGCGGGCCCAATAGCTTCACCGCTAGACCTTCAATTGATCGATACTAAAAAGTTTAGTTTCCCAGGTAAGACCACTAATACCATTGAAAACTATTTGAACAAGTGGCCCACGACAGGATTGCTAATTGCGCGTAAAGGAAAAATATTCGTTGAAGCATATCGAATGGAGCGAAAACCTGAGATGCGCTTTCAAAGTTGGTCCATGGCTAAAAGCGTGACCTCCTTATTGATGGGCATTGCATTAGACAAAGGCTTCATTCAGAGCATCGATGATCTTCCCGAAAAATACGTCCCGCAATTAAAAGGCACTTTACTCGGCGGTATCCCTATTCGGCACTTACTCAACATGTCCAGCGGGGTGGATGTGGTTCACGAACGTGATCCTTACCGTATCGATAGGCCGGCTTTGTTAGCGCCTGGCCCTACCTCCGTTGGGCGTGTGGTTATCGGTTGGAAAGAAAAGAAAGAAGAACCTGGCATTCGATTCAATTACACCGAGTTATGTCCATTGACCATTGGGATGGTGATTCGCAATGCCACTCAAAAGACCTTGGCTCAATTTGCGCAGCAACATTTATGGCAACCCATGGGGGCTGAGGGTAACGCCACGTGGCTGACTGATTCTCAAGGCTTTGAATTCAACTGTGTAGGCTTTGGTGCCCAATTGCGCGACTGGGCACGCTTGGCACAGTTGGTGGCTCAAAAAGGAAGAATGGGATCGACACAAGTGGTGAGCAAGTCGTGGATTGAGGACTGCACCAAACACGGACCTCAAGATGCACAAGCGGCTTACGGCAAAGCACGCTCCGCTGCGGGATATAAAAACTTTTTTTGGCATAACCATCCTCAAGGTCGATGGCTTGCGATGAATGGCGCTTTAGGCCAAAAAGTGTTGATTGATATGGAAACTGAAACCGTCTTGATTCACACCTCTGTTAGCGATGAGGTGGGCCCTTGGAATGATGATCTTTTCCCATTATTTGTTGCAGCGATCAATCAAAAGGGTTGAGTTCAAAGCAACCTACAGTCATCTTGCGCGTAAAAGTAGCTCGCACGAAAAAGCCAGCTCGAAGCTGGCTCTTAAATTAGCATTTTTTAGTTCAATGATGTGACTTTTGTGCTTCTTGGTCGCGCATCTTGATCAAATCCGCAGCCGTTAGCTCGACATCTTTTCCGTCAAGCGATACAAGGATGCTGGTGTTGGTTTTGATAGCTAGATCTTGCGCTGAACGAGCTGCCCTTTGAATTGCAGCAAAAGAGCCTGCTAAATCCGGATCTTTAGAAGTACGGATATCTTTTGTATTCATTTGTTGCTCCAGTCAATTAGTTTGGGCTCAATACCGTAGTTGTCGTACAAAGCCCATGAGTCCACAACCTTGCTGTAACGTTTATGGAAGTTCTCTAAACCTGCTTTAAATCGTCGCCGAATCACATCCTCTGGGATATTGTGCCCGCCTTGCGCAACACGGCTTGCGACCCTTGCAACCGCGATGTCTTCATTAGGCAATGACAAAAACCACAGCTTAACTTGGTAGCCAAAGTGCTGCCAGACCGCGATCTTTTTCAAGTACGCTAGGCCTGACAGCGTGGTTTCAAAAGCAAAGCTGTGTCCAGCATCCACGCACTCATCAATTTCTTCAAGCATCAGGCGCCCGGCCTTGAAGGATGCTGACTCCGGATTGAATGGAGCCAAGCCTGCAGCAATCAAATCCGCATTGATAAACCTGAGTGTTTTAGCCTCAGCAGGTAAAAAGTCCCGGGCAAAGGTGGTTTTTCCAGCTCCATTGGGTCCTGCAATGATGATGATTTTTTTCAAGCAATGTCTTCGCAGTATTTTTGAATTTGCGAAATGGCTTCAAAAATATGTCCCAGATAATCACCTATACGCAATGGATCACGGCTCATATCAGTTGCGCTTGGGCAATGACAATCTGTCGAAAACTGTCTGGTAAGGCGCCAGGTGTAAGCACATCTACAGGCACGCCCAGTAAGTTGCGAAGCTTGTAGCGAATGGCACCTAGATCAAAAAGCGTGGTCTCAGCAGTGGTGTCCACAAGTATGTCTAAATCACTGAGATCCGTATCCAAGCCCTGCGCGACAGATCCAAACACCCGGGCATTCACAGCCCTGTGAGCCAAGACGATTTCTCGTATTTCGCTGCGGTGTGTTTCAAGCGCCTGGGAGGGTTTCATATGGAGGGTTTGGTTTTGGTTGTTTTTATTTTATGCTCAGTTGTGCAATTTGCCAATCAATTGAATCAGCCCAAATTTCCGGGAATTTTGGAACCGATGCAAGAAATTTAAGTGCTTAACCTGTGCGCTCATGCCTGCGCAAGGTTGCACCAAGGGTAGGGGGTGCGCATCCGATAAAGCATGTGCAAATCTGATAGCCAATAGCGCGGTGGTAGGATATTGTCCCTTCAAACTTCAAAAGTAGCGCTTGGAGTGTCCAATCGCATCTGACCACTACGGGAGAAATAAATGCTCTGGCGCACCCTGCTTCCATGGCTTGCTGCTATGTGGCCGATGATGGCTGCTGGGCAGCCAGAGATCACTTGTTTGCCTCAAGAAAGGGGAGCGATGGAGTTGGTGGCGCTCCGTCCGAATTTTTTCACGGTTTCGGGCCCAATGGGCGGCTTCGACCCTTGCGAGCGTAACGTTAAATTCCGTGTTCCTAAAGGAGTTAGCAAACCACCACTCATGATCAGCGTGCATGGGGGAGGAGGTATTAATGACGTCTTGATTGTCCGTCTTCAAATGGTTTGAGACAGATGGGCTAATTTCTTAAACGAGAGATTGGCTCAATGGTTTTAAAGTTTAAACGGTTTCAAGTTGATGTTGTAGCCTTCTGCTTTGGATTGTTTGCTCTTTGATTTTTCTCCTCTCTTCAAGTATCGCCTCACCCCTGCCAAAGTAC
>Ga0209768_10002904_pt1 | contig 10489 bp, 9 predicted proteins | sample LauGreSBDMM110SD_3_FD_187564 | JGI IMG/M metagenome (GOLD analysis project Ga0209768, IMG submission 187564) | Freshwater lake microbial communities from Lake Michigan, USA - Sp13.BD.MM110.SD (SPAdes) (version 2) | ecosystem: Environmental > Aquatic > Freshwater > Lake | place: Lake Michigan... | reverse complement strand
ATCTAAATCAAAGGCCATACGATATTCTGGATTTAAGCATCCAATGTCATTGAAAGTACTTCTGCGAAAGAGGGATCCCGGTTGGGGTACGAGGTCAGGCCCCCAAGAAAGAATTCGCACCCCCAATGAGCCAGCTCTATTGGTAAGAATTTTTTCACCGCGGGGACCTATGTAGTCACAAATTCCAACTACTGCCACGACATTTGGCCTAGACACCATGACTTCTCGTGCGTTGTAAAGCGAATCTTTCTCGACAAGATCATCATCTCCAAGCCAACTTATAAATTTAATGTGCTCTGGTAGTGACGCAAACGCTTTATTTATTGCATTTGCCAAACCATCACCTGCGTCATCAATACGTAAGTCATATAGATTAAGAGTTTCTAGGTCTCCAAGATCCACTTCTTTTGGCGCAATGATGCAAAGTAAGCCCGCACCAGATTCCCGTAATGAATTTAGGGATTGACGCAGGTAGTCAGTCCGCAATCCCATTGTTGGTACAACAATGGCAATGTCAGGTGACGGATTTGGGCTGCTTGCAGCCATTTTGCTCTGGCTTGCAATTTTAATTGTGGCTTCAATTTCACTTAAAGTCGATTGGGTATTAAAAAATTCATTTACGAATTTCTTACCAAGTTCTGATGCGGCAAGTTTTTCAACAACTCCCTGTTGCTTAACCTGCAAAAATTTTTCAACAATTTTGTCAGGAGAGTCCACCCAATAGATGCCAGCAGCATTTCCTAGGGATTCAAACAATCCCGATAATCTGGTTGAAACCGTTGGAATTCCAGTTGCTAGGTACTGCAAAACTTTATGTGGTAACGCCAAGTTGGTTACTAAGGTGGACTCAAACGGATTTATCAAGACGTCAGAAACAGATAAATATTCAGGGAGTTCGGCATAACTGATAACTCCAGTAAAAATAACTTTGTTTTCTAGCTTAAGTTCTCTTACTTTTTTTCTTAACTCATTTTCAATACCACCACCACCAATAATTAATAGTCGATCGTCATCTTCAGATTGCAGGCCAAAATCTGAAACAACTTGCAAAAGTCCTGAGAATGGAAAAAGACTTCCCATGTAAGTTGCCACAAAGGAATCTTGATCAATTGACATGTTTGTTCGCATCTGGCGCCGGTTCTTATGTGCGAAGTGATCTAGGTCAAGGGGTGGAAAATTCACAACGGGGGAATCTTGTCGCCCACCAAGTTTTGTAACGTATTCACCTAGAACTAAATTATTCGCAGAAATGATAGTGGCTCTTCGGTATACAAATCTTTCAGCTAATTTAACTAATTGAGAAGTAAGCCCCTTTCGAATCAGGTGTGAGACGTCTAGTGCTCTAAAGACAACGGGAACCCCTGCTTTTTTTGCGATTAGTACGGCTTGCCAACCAGATGTTGGTACTGCATAGAGCACAACGACATCGAACCCACCATTTGAGATTAATTTCCATAGCCGGGGGATTACTGTGATGGGTGCCAACACGCGATCGATGAATCCGCCACCAACAGTTGGCGGTGTAATCAAGTGGATTTTTGCATCTGGATAGGCTCTGCCAGAAATCAGATTACTTTTGGTGCGAATTGAGGCATTTCTAATCCCAGTGTCTTCCGGAAACTCCAAAAAATGAACTTCATGTCCAGCAATAGCGAGCAACTCGGGGAATTCGTGCATTTCAAAGATAACTTTGGAGCGGTAATTAACTTCATGAATAAAAAGAATCTTCAACGTTATTCACCCTCCCACCTCAGCAAAAAGCACTGATTACATAGTAGGCTAACGAAACACCTCAAATGATTGTTAGGTTAGTTGAGTGAGCCTACTTGTAGTAATCCCAGCATTTAATGAAGCAAATTCAATCGGAAATGTAATTCAGGATATTCGAATTCACATTCCTAGCGCCACTATTTTAGTTGTTGATGATGGCTCCAGCGACAAAACGGCAGAAGTCGCTGAATCTGCAAAGGTTAAGGTCCTCTCCCTCCCATTCAATGTTGGAGTTGGCGGGGCGCTTCGCGCTGGGTTTTTGTACGCGCATAGAAACGCCTTTACCCAGGTGCTTCAAATTGATGCAGATGGGCAACATCGAGCGGAACATGCCAAAACGATTCTGGAATCTTCGGATGGATTCGATATTGTGATCGGAAGCAGATTTGCTGAATCAAAACACAATTATGATGCGAGTTTCCTACGACGACTAGCAATCAGATTGCTCTCATCAGTTATTTCAAAGATATGTAAGACAAAGCTAACCGACGTCACTTCAGGCTTTAGATTGTCTTCGAGCTCTGCAATTGAATTGTTCATGAAAGATTATCCAGTGGAATATCTAGGTGACACCGTTGAGTCATTAGTGATTGCTCATAAATCAGGTCTTTCTATCAAAGAAGTCCCAGTTCAAATGTCTAAGCGTGAGTTCGGTTCACCTAGCCAAAACCTTCTAAAATCTAGTTGGTATTTGTTGCGCGCAATTCTCGTAGTCGTCTTGTCGCTACTACACAGGAAGTAAATGGAAAGGAACAGGAAATGCTTAAAGTAACTATGGGTGTAACCATATTTTTCACTGTAATTTTTATTTTTGAATTACTTAGGCGCAAAGCGTTACGTGAAAAATATGCATTTGTTTGGATTGTTACTGCACTTTTACTTGTAGTTGGAACTCTATTCCCGGACCTTGCCATCAGATTAAGTACGTTTTTAGGATTCGCCACCATAGCCAGTTTTCTAATGGTGTTCTTTGGCTTAATCATGCTCTTCATTACCATGCAGCTCAGTTTGGAATTGGGAAAAGTTGAAGATCAAAATCAAAGGCTTGCTGAAGAGTTAGCACTTCTAAAACTGAAAACTGTTGAGTAATACATCAACTCAACTTCTACTGTTAGTTTCCGTGGCGACTTAAACACTTTCAATCTCCCGTTATAGTAGAGACATGTCAACCGTTTCAATCTTGGGCAGCACTGGAATGCTCGGACACAGTGTGGTTCAAGGGTTTGAGGGGTTCTCAGGCACCTTAACGGGGTCATCCAAGCTTGTTGATACTAATTCGCTACTTGATGATCACTTTTTTCTCGATGCGACCGTGCGCGAGTTACCCAAAGCACTTTACAAATTGGGACCAACCGATTATGTAATTAACTGTATCGGGGTGATAAAGCCCTATATTTCGGAAGAGTCTGCAGCAAGCCGAGAACGTGCTCTCTTAATAAATAGCGTTTTTCCATATGCATTGGACGAATTAGCAAGTGACCTTGGATTTAAGATCATTCAAATTGCCACTGATTGTGTTTTTTCTGGAGTGAAAGGTAATTATTTAGAAACTGATTTGCATGACGCAGTTGATACTTACGGTAAAACTAAAAGTTTAGGCGAAGTTCCGTCAGCGAATATGATGAACGTCAGAGTGTCAATTATTGGACCTGAAGCAGGACGCAGCACCTCACTATTTGAATGGGTACGAAATCAACCAGAGAATTCCGAGATAAATGGTTACTCAGATCATTATTGGAATGGGGTTACTTCCAACAGTTTTGCTCGGATCTGTCGTGGCTTGATTGAAAATAATGGATTTGTCGCAGGTACACATCACTTGTTGCCAAGTGATTCAATGACCAAATTTGATCTAGTAACAGAAATAGCGAATAAAAGTGGTCGAAAAGACATAAAAATCATGAAGGGCCCTAGCGGAAACAAAGTGGATCGCACCCTAGCAACCACAAATGAGTCTCTTAATGCCCATTTATGGGCGAACGCTGGGTACCCGTCTATTCCAAGCATTTCTGAATTAGTCGCGGAAATAGAACTGTGAGTTAGTTCTCTGTAAGGTTTATTTAGCAGTGAATTAATGTTGGATTGGTTGGCAGTGGGGAATCTCAAAATTAGAGAATCGGTGATAACAATTACCGGAGGCACCGGGTCCTTTGGATCAACAATGGTTAAGCACGTGCTCGCAAAAGACGCCGCTGAAGTGCGAATTTTTAGTCGTGATGAATCTAAACAGGACGATTTGAGAAATGCGCTGCAAGATGATCGAGTCAAGTTTTATATTGGTGATGTTCGAGACCCGTTGAGTGTTGATTCTGCTATTAAGGGCTCTAACTTAGTTTTTCATGCGGCCGCTTTAAAGCAAGTGCCATCGTGCGAATTTTTCCCCCTTGAAGCTGTCGCCACGAATGTTCAGGGCAGTGCGAATGTCTTGCGAAGCTCGCTAAATTTTGGCGTAGAAGCAGTTGTATGCCTGAGTACAGACAAGGCGGTCTATCCAATAAATGCAATGGGAATGTCCAAGGCCTTGATGGAAAAAACTGCAATGTCATTTGCTCGAAACAATCCAAAATCTAAAACTAGAATTGCGGTAACAAGGTATGGCAACGTTATGTTTTCTCGTGGGTCAGTAATTCCACTGTTTCTCAAGCAAATAAAGGAGGGCAAATCAATCACGGTTACAGATTTGAACATGACCAGATTTTTAATGTCACTTTCAGATTCAGTAGATTTAGTAAATTATGCGTTTGAAAATGCCGTGTCAGGTGACTTGCTAGTGAAAAAAGCACCAGCAGTAACGGTCGAAGTACTTGTTGAGGCGCTTAAACAACTTTGCAACGCACCAGAAACCAAAACTCAACTGATCGGCGTCAGACATGGGGAAAAAATTTACGAGTCGTTGCTAAGTTCGGAAGAAATGGCGCATGCAATTGATCAAGATTCTTATTTTCGTGTTCCCTTAGATTCGCGTGGCCTTGACTACTCCATTTATTTTGATGAAGGCCAGAGTCGAATGACTGAGTTATCCTCTTATACCTCTGACAACACAGATCGGTTAGATGTAGACGGAGTTAAAATGCTGTTACTGACATTGCCCGAAGTTAGACAAGAACTAAATCTGGTCGAAAGCTCCTAGTAGATCCTTAAGGGAAAAATCATGAAACCAACAATAGTTACAATCGTAGGAACTCGACCAGAAATTATTCGATTAGCCCGCCTGATCTCATTGCTTGATGAAACTGTCAACCACATTTTTGTTCACACTGGTCAAAATACTGACCCGAAATTGACTGACATATTTTTTTCAGAATTAAAAATACGCAAACCCGATTACTTTCTTGACGTAAACACGGCGAGTCTTGGATCGGTTTTGGGCGATACTTTAATCAAGGTCGAAGAGATTTTTATCAAACATAAGCCAAATGGCGTTGCCATTCTGGGAGACACAAACAGCTCGATTGCAGCCGTCCTCGCAAAGCGGATGCAAATTCCTGTGTACCACATGGAGGCTGGCAATCGATCGTTTGATGAAAATGTGCCAGAAGAAACTAATCGACGAATGATAGATCATGCGGCTGATTTCAACCTGCCTTACACCGAGCATGCCCGTCGTAATTTACTAAACGAAGGGCTTCATCCTAGGCGAATTCTTTTAACGGGTTCTCCTATGAAAGAAATTTTTGATCACTATAAAAATGAAATTGATGCAAGTTCAATTTTGAATTCATTGAAACTAAAGAAAAACGAGTATTTTCTAGTAAGTGCTCATCGCCAAGAAAACGTAGACTCAGAAATTCGATTAACGAACCTACTGGAATCACTAACGGGAATAAGTGAAACCTGGGGTTTGCCGGTTGTTGTTTCAACTCACCCTCGAACTCGTAAGCAAATGCAGTCACTTCCAGGATTCAAAGAGATTCCAAATGTTTTGTTTCATGAACCATTTGGCTTCTTTGATTACAACAAACTGCAGATCAATGCAAAATGCGTAGTTTCTGACAGCGGATCAATAAGCGAGGAGTCTTCGATTCTTGGATTTCCTGCGATCACAATCCGGGATTCAATGGAGCGGCCAGAAGCTTTGGATTCAGGTTCAATCATCATGACTGGACTCCGAAAAGATGAAGTTTTAGCAGGAATTACCGCTGTAATTTCGCAACAGAATTCCTATGCGATCACAATGCCACCTGGGTATGAAGTATCAGACTTTTCTAAGCGGGTTGTGAATTTCATACTTTCAACGGTTTGGCGCCATCACGAATGGGCTGGCTTACGTGAAGTAACTAGACCAACTGACTAGATGCGGATTTTTAGGTCTATTTGTCATAACATGGGGAAATGAACAAAAAAGCATTGATTACTGGTATCACCGGTCAAGATGGTTCATATTTAGCGGAACTTTTATTGCATAAAGGCTATGAAGTGCATGGCACCATCAGGCGCTCTTCCTCGTTTAATACCGACCGAATTGACCACCTAATTTTTGATCGGCATCTGAAGGGGCGCCCTAACCTCAATTTGCACTATGCGGATCTGGCTGATGGTTCGCGGCTTGCGACACTATTAAATGAGATTCAGCCAGACGAAGTTTACAATTTGGCTGCTCAATCTCATGTGCGCGTGAGCTTTGACGAGCCAGAATACACAGGTGACACTACTGGCTTGGGCGCGATCAGGCTACTTGATGCAATGCGCTTGACAGCCCCAGAAGCAAAATTTTACCAAGCCTCGAGTTCCGAAATGTTCGGCGCAACGCCACCACCACAAAATGAAGAAACAACCTTTTACCCACGTTCGCCTTATGGCGCTGCAAAAGTTTATGCGTATTGGATAACTAAGAATTATCGAGAAGCCTATGGAATGTTTGCTTGTAACGGCATTTTGTTTAATCACGAATCCCCACGGCGCGGCGAAACGTTCGTGACTCGGAAAATTACCAGGGCGGTCGCACGAATTAAAGCTGGAATTGATAGTGAACTGTATCTAGGAAACTTGGATGCAGTTCGTGACTGGGGTCATGCCGCAGAATACGTTGAAGGCATGTGGTTAATGCTTCAGGCAGATGTCCCAGATGACTACGTATTGGCGACTGGGACATCAACTTCAGTCAAAGATTTTGTGAAATTTTCCTTTGAGGCTGTGGACCTAGATTGGAATGATTACGTAAAGTTTGATCAGCGGTATTTGCGTCCAACTGAAGTCGACTCCTTAATTGGAGATGCGTCCAAGGCCAAGAAGGACTTGGGCTGGGTTTACAAAACAGAGCCACAGCAACTTGCAGAACTGATGGTTCGAGCCGACATAGAAATTCTTAAGCATTCGGGATCGACCTGGATCGATAGCTTTGAATGGCGATATTAAGACTAAGTTGAACTCAAGGCACCTAAAACCATGATTACAAAGCAAGCAGCTGTTGTAGTTGTATGCATGATTGACAGCGTTCACACTGCACGCTGGCTTGAAAACTTTAGAGATCAGGGAATCAACTTTCACCTATTTCCTTCCACGCCTAATAGAAGAGTGCACCCACAAATTCGTGAGTTGCTGAAAAATAGCGACCAAAATAGATCTCGCTTTTTCTTAAATCCATTAGCTAGATGGTTTGCAATACCCATGTGGTTCGCGGACATCGTGTTGGGTAATAGAGTTCGAGGCTATTTGGTTTCCCGCATGGTCAGAAGAATCGAAGCGACACATCTTCATGCAATGGAGTTAAACCATGCTGGAAAAATCTCTGTAAGAGCGCTCAAGAAGTTAGATCTTCAACGGCCCAAGGTTATTTCAACGGTATGGGGAAGCGATATATTTTGGTTTGGCAGGTTTGCCAAACACCAGGGATACCTCACAGAAATTCTCAAGGGCACAGATCTACTAATTTCTGAATGTACTAGAGATCAAGAATTGGCCAAAAATTTGGGATTTCGTGGTGAGTTTGCAAAATCTGAATCACTATTTGGATTTGCAGATAGTCAGATCCGAAACGAAAGAACAAAGACTTCCGAGCGAAATCTGATTCTCATTAAAGGATATGAAAGTTTCGTTGGGCGAGCATCAATTGCAATCAAAGCTGTGGAAACACTTTCTAAAGAATTAGAAAAGTATGAGATTCATGTTTACTCAACAACAGGGAAGACCCGCAGAGTAATTCGAAAATACAACAAGAATGCAAAACGTAGAATCATTTATTACAAGAAAAACAGTCTAAGTAGCACACAGATGCTAGAACTATTCGAAAGGGCCAGAATACACATCGGTATCTCATTATCGGATGGAGTTCCAGCCTCGATGTTGGAATCTATCGTGACGGGTGCCTTTCCGATTCAATCCAATACGGCTTGTTGCAATGGTTGGCTAATTAACCATAAATCTGGATTACTAGTTTCACCCGAGTTAGTTGAAGTTGTCGAAGCACTTGCGCTAGCAGTTCAGGACGATGATCTTGTCGATAGCGCTATGGCAATAAACCATCAAACTGCAGTCGCAAAACTTAGCCACACAATTGTGGCAAACAGAATTTCCGGGATGAACTTTTATCAATAATTAGTGCTTAAATTCCTACGCGCCGCTCTAGTCGCACCCATTTTGCTGGAATCCAATTTTCTGGCTCCTTGTATTCCAGTGAATCAAACATAGGGCTTGGAAAAACCACAATGGAATCTTTAACAAGTTTCGAGCTCAAGAAACCGCCCCACCAGCTAAATGAACTATTAGCACAGACAATGCCTTGGCACTTCCCGAGCAAGTTCAAGTGCTCTATGGCTCGAACACTTAAATTTGGATCTACAACTCTGGAAATCTTTATTTGCTTTCCTAATATTTGGTTAGCGAGTTCAGGCTCGTCTGAAAAAAGCCAAATCGGCCGTTCTCCAATTCTTTGCGTAATCAGTTTGACGGCATTTGCGTAATAGTCCGGATCAGGACGACCATATATTGAGCCCAGGTTTTTATAGTCTCCAAGTCGAACATGCAATGCAATTGGTGACGCTTCTGCTAACTCTTTGGAAACTTGCAGATACCACTGACTTGTATTGCGAATTTGCGAAATTTGCTGGGCAAGTTCATCTTGGCAGTCAGGAAAATAGGCAGGGGAACTGCAATATGAATTAATTACAACGGACTTGTGAATTGTCTTAAACACCTCAATTTGGTCACTTGCTTCATTCGCAAAGATTCCTAATTTAAGTAGCAGTTTTGGCGCCCGATCCCCAATCAATCGCTGCATGGTCATTGTTTTGCTTCGCAGCCTTGAACGGTTCCCGCCAGAGTATTTAGTTGTAGATATTTGATTTTCGAATTCATCAAGCTCTAAATGTCTGCTGGCAACACCATCATTCACTGTCACTTTGGAATTTAGCAATGAGTCATCTACCGTTATTTTGCGATCCAGATTTATCGAAAGCTGTAACGCCGCCCCGTATTGGAAAAGCTGATTTCCAAGTCCGCCTCTCGGATACAAAACAATGTCGCCGCCTGACTTATTCATCCTGGCCTCGGAGCCTCCAGACTCTGACAAATGGACGCCTTGACTTGGCTAGCAGCTTGCTACGGAAAATCGCATCAAAAAAATTCTCTCTGGTTGATAGTGAAAAAAGATTAATCAGCCTGCCGGGAACGGGAGTCTTTCCCAACGAGTACTGGCTATGTTGAGAGTGTTCATCGCCTGTAGATTCGAGAAAATCGACCCGTGCGTAGCCTGGGTGTAAGTTTAGATTCTGGGCAACTGTTGATTCGCGGGCTAGGCCAAGTTCAGTTAATGAACTAATCAAGAACTCTGTCAGGAGTTTGTTGGTATACCCAAATCTTCGAACAAGAGACTCCGAGATCATGTTGCGGGCAAGATCTTGAATCTCTTTGCTCTTAATCCGAATGTCAATTGCCTGATTGATTGACTCAATTAGTTTGCGCCAGTGCTCATCGCTGGTTACCAAAGTAAGTACTTGATCAACTTCCTTTGAATGGAAAAGTTCGACCAAACCTACAAAGATTGCTCGATCGTTAGCCAGACTAGATGTAATTGCAGCGGCGTTTCCAGGGTAGACCCGGTAATGCATGGTTTCTTGGGGAATGTACCTAACATCTGCAGTACACATAATCTGTAACAAAATCTCAATGTCGTTAAACGCGGTTGTGTGCCTGGAGGTGTTCACTCGCTGCAAGTCTGACTTCCTAAGAGCACAGGCCGGGAAGTTTACTGGGGATAGCTGCAAACTCAACATGAAGTTTTCTAGCCGGTCAGTTTTGGACAATTTTGAAGAAAGTGTAGGCGGTGAGATTTTCACATTCCCTTGGCCATCGATTCGCTGCATCGCAGTGAATACAATTCCAGAGCTGCCAGAGGCTTCTTTAAGGGCAGTCGCTAATGTCGAAATGTGATTTGAGTGGTAATAATCGTCTTGATGGACCATAACAATCCAGTCGCAATCAAACTGATCAAGACGGTCCAAGAATGAACTGATTGCTCCAATATTTTGATCATTCTTGAATAATGTGTACTCGTTCTTCAAAGTACTTGCGGAAAGAATTTTTGAAATCATTTCAACGGTATTGTCAGTAGAAGCGTTATCAAAGATTCTTACCTTAAACGCAGGGTAATCCTGAGTTTCGAGTGAACTTATTACTTGCTCGATCCATGGCTCGGCATTGTAGGTACCGAGAAAAACTTCAAAGAGTTCTTTACTCATTTATTTAGCTAGATTAAGTTAACTAAGGATTCGCAAACACGTTC
>Ga0209768_10002895_pt1 | contig 10511 bp, 7 predicted proteins | sample LauGreSBDMM110SD_3_FD_187564 | JGI IMG/M metagenome (GOLD analysis project Ga0209768, IMG submission 187564) | Freshwater lake microbial communities from Lake Michigan, USA - Sp13.BD.MM110.SD (SPAdes) (version 2) | ecosystem: Environmental > Aquatic > Freshwater > Lake | place: Lake Michigan... | reverse complement strand
ATCGCGCTGACTTAATGGTGGAAGTTGCCTTAGCTAAGACGCGTAATGAAGATGTCTCACAGCAAGAACTGCTGCTCTCAGCGGTTAATCGCTTGCACGAATCCAACCCAATGCTGGGACTTCGTGGAGTGCGACTTGGCCTAGTTGTTCCTGGCTTATTTAGTATGCAAGTTCGCGCCATTGCCCATGCTGCTATCACCCGGATGCGAGCAGGTGGAAAACCAAAAGTTGAAATTATGATTCCACTGGTTGGTTCAGTTATGGAATTGCACTTAATTAGAGATGAAATTGATGTCTTGCTTGCCGAAATTGCACAGGAAGAAAACATCAAGCTACCGTTTGCAATTGGCACCATGATCGAACTCCCCCGAGCCGCGCTAACTGCGCAGCGAATTGCTGAAGCTGCCGAGTTCTTCTCGTTTGGAACCAATGACCTCACGCAAACAACTTGGGGATTTAGCCGAGATGATGTGGAAGCTTCGTTCTTTGCAACCTATCTAGACCGAGGAATTTTCACAGTTTCCCCGTTTGAATCTCTCGATGTCGATGGTGTTGGAGCTTTGATAAAAATCGCAGTTGATAAAGGACGATCTACTCGCCCAGATATCAAACTTGGAATTTGCGGCGAGCATGGCGGGGATCCGGAATCAATTAGGTTCTTCCACGATGTTGGCCTGGATTATGTTTCTTGCTCGCCATTTCGAGTTCCAGTTGCTCGCCTTGAAGCTGGACGCGTCAGCATTTCTTAACATTACGAAACGCCGTGACTCGGCCGTTCCCATAATCCGTGTTTCGTCGGTTCGACTCCGACCCGCACAACTAAGAGTTCTCTTAAATATGGAGTGAGATTCTCAGTTAAAGCCGTTCCACCCGCGTCGAGCTTTGCGCGAACCTGAACCATGTTCGCCTCGACTGCGATAAACGATATAGGGACGGAAGAAATACATAATTGGTGCGCTGAATGCATGAACCAATCGCGTAAATGGCCACAACATGAATAGCAGCATTCCTGCAACCGCATGGATCTGGAATGACGGAAGTGACGCCGCCATTAGTTCTGGTTTTGGATTTAATAGCAAGATTGATCTAAACCATGGTGAAACAGTTTCTCGATAGTTGTATGCATCGCCCACAATGCCTGAGCCAACTAGTGTGGTTGCCAGTCCAAGAACGATGGTTGACAACAAAAATACGTACATCAATTTATCGTTTTTGGTAGTTGCCACGAATACTGACTGAGTCATTCTGCGGCGGTAGACCAACAATGAAATTCCTAAGAGAGTGCCCAATCCGGATACGGCACCAAGGGATACGGCGACCAAGTGATATGTTCCTTCAGAAATTCCAATCGCATGGGTCCAGGTCTCAGGTATCAACAAACCAATAACATGGCCACCCACGACTGCAAGCATGCCCAAATGAAACAAAGGGCTAGCAATTCGCAGAATGTTTACCTCATAGACCTGACTAGATCGCGTTGTCCAACCGAATTTGTCGTACCGGTATCTCCACCACAATCCCGTTGTGAAAGTAGCAATTGCAAAGTATGGCAGCGCGACCCAAAGCAAGATTTCCTGAGAAGTCATCTTCGCCCACCAAGAGTGTCGATGGTCGGCGAAAGTGAAAATGGCTCTAAGCCAACATGTTCAACTGGTGGCCCTGCTGCGGCAAGCTCTTCCATGCGCCGAGCAAGTTCAGGAGTCATCTCTGGAAGTGTCGCTAATACCGCTTCAACAACTTGCGCATACATAGAATTCATTTTCAGTAACGCATCGCGCAGAAGATTTATTGGTCCTTGATGTTCGGTCAGTAGCGCATCACCAGTTAAAGAATTACCGACTGCTGCAAACTCAAGTACCACCGATAAATGATCAGCTAACTCTTCAGATCCAAGATCAAATCCTGACTCGAGATATGCCTGTTTGAATTTAAGAATTGCTCCACCACGGTTTCGAGTATCGCCGTCAGTCCAATATGTTAAGTACGGACAAGCCCGACGTTTCATGTCAAAAACCGCAACATAATGCGCTTGAATCTCGGTAATAGGAGTGCTGTTTAGGTAGCCGAGAAAATTTTCCAATGGCAATCTGCTTTTTTCAGGAAGGCATTGCACAACATGGGCTATCTCATCAACCCGAGAGATTAGATTTTCATCTGGATACCAGAGCAGCCAGGACGTAGCTAATCGAGCTGTCGCTATTTGTTCTGAAGAAATTTGTAGTGCCTTAGTCATTGCCACCATTGCTCCAAGATTTTAGATTCATTGTGATTGCCGAAAGTGGGATCAACACTTCACTGGTCTGGCGATCCTTCAAGCCATGAAATGTTTCAATTGCAACTGGAATTGGGCGCCCCGAAGATTCGCCAAAGGGTCCTTGTCCGAACTGCCCTGGCCCTCCCGCTACATCAAGGGAGCATCCCATCTCCTCCAAATTTTGGGCAGATTCCGCGTGGGCCTTGGGAATTACGTATCTGTCCTCATACTTTGCAATCGCAAGCAACCGATACATTTCATAAAGTGTTTCTTCGCTCATGCCAACAGAAGCGGGGATTTCAGGATTTGGATCCTGACCTAGGTTTACATCTCTCATATACGAACGCATGGCTGCAAGTGTCTTTAGCGAACGCAGTACCGGCTCGGTATCTCCTGCCGTAAATAGCTCTGCCAAATACTCAACAGGAATTCGTAATGAATTTAGAGCGCCGAAAAGATTTTGGGAATCTTCGGCATCGTTTCCGGTTTCACGTAAAGAATCCACAATTGGTGAAAGTGGCGGAACATACCAAACCATTGGCATCGTGCGGTATTCAGGATGAAGCGGGAGTGCTACCCGATATTTCTTGATGAGTTTGTAAACCGGGGACTTTGCTGCAGCCTCAAGCCAATCTGCCGGAATTCCGTCCCGAATAGCTGCCGAAATAACTTCTGGGTCACTGGGATCCAGCATGAGATCAAGTTGCGCTTCAAGCAAGTCCTGTTCATTTTCTTGCGATACGGCTGCGGTTACGGCATCGACGTCATACAAAATGATGCCTAAGTAACGCAAACGTCCAACACAAGTTTCAGAACAAACTGTTGGTAACCCAACTTCAATGCGGGGATAACACATTGTGCACTTTTCAGCCTTGCCAGTGTTGTGGTTGAAATAAACTTTTTTGTAAGGGCAATTGCTTACGCACATGCGCCAACCTCGGCAAGCATCCTGGTCGACAAGCACAATGCCATCTTCAGATCTCTTATACATAGCGCCAGATGGGCAAGCTGCTACACAAGAAGGATTAAGGCAATGTTCACAAATCCTGGGCAAGTAAAACATAAAGGCTTGCTCGAACTCCAACTTCACGCGATCGCTTACTTGGTCTCTGATCTTCACAAGGATCGGATCTTTGGGCGCTAATTCTGGCCCACCAGCTAAATCGTCATCCCAGTTAGATGACCACTCAATTTTCATGTTCTTGCCGGTTATCAGAGATTTCGGACGAGCCACTGGAGTATGGTCACCTAGCGGAGCGCTAATAAGAGTGTCGTAATCATATGTCCATGGCTCGTAGTAATCCTTTAGTCCTGGCAAATTTGGGTTACTAAAAATTTGAAGTAAGCGCTTTAGGCGTCCCCCACTACGCAGTCTGACTTTGCCATTCTTTAATACCCAGCCGCCTTGCCATTTTTCCTGATCCTCATAAGTTCTTGGGTAGCCCTGGCCAGGACGAGTTTCAACATTGTTAAACCACGCATATTCCACACCACTTCGATTGGTCCACGCCTGCTTGCACGTGACAGAACACGTGTGGCAACCAATGCACTTGTCAAGGTTCATCACCATTGCGACTTGCGCCATAACTTTCATTAGTAAACAACTTCCTGTGAACGACGTCGAATCACGGTGATTTCATCTCTTTGATTTCCCGTTGGTCCCAAGTAATTGAAGGCAAACGAAAGTTGCGCATAACCTCCGACTAAGTGTGTTGGCTTAATTAGCAAACGAGTCAATGAATTATGAATTCCGCCACGTAAACCTGAGGTCTCCGTGCGCGGAACATCTACAGTTCTATCTTTTGCGTGATACATATACACAGTGCCCTGTGGCATCCGGTGCGACACAATAGCGCGCGCAACAACGACGCCATTGCGATTGTAAGACTCGATCCATTCGTTGTCTTTGACTCCGATTACGTCGGCATCTTGTGGACTCATCCAGATTTCAGGTCCTCCCCTGGATAAGGACAGCATGAACAAATTGTCTTGATACTCAGAGTGAATGGACCACTTTGAATGCGGAGTGAGATAACGAACAGTAATTTCTTTGCCAATGCCCATTTTTTGATCACCATCTAGACGATGCATGTTTAGCGGTGGCCTATATGTCGGCATGTTTTCGCCTAGCTCACTCATCCAGTCGTGATCAAGAAAGAAATGTTGACGCCCAGTGAGGGTATGCCATGGCTTTAGCCGCTCAACGTTTATGACAAATGCTGTGTAGCGGCGTCCACCATGTTCACTACCCGACCATTCTGGACTTGTGATAACTGGTACCGGACGTGACTGGGTATCTGAAAAATTAATTCGCTTACCCTCTTCCTCGATGGCAAGATCTGCCATCTTTTGTCCAGTTCGTTTTTCTAACGCACGGAATCCCTGGACAGATAATCGGCCATTTGTAGTACCAGACAAGGCAAGGATGGTTTCGCAAGCATGCACATCAGTAACTAAAGATGGGCGACCCTTTGCAGGACCATCAGGAATAACTCCATTTTTTGCTGCGAGCATTTTGATCTCGACATCAGGCATGAATGGAACACCCTTTGTATTCATTCCTAACTTTTCGGCAAGTGGACCTAAGGCAGACATCTTTGCACCTATTTCGGTGTAGTCGCGCTCGACAACTACAAACTTAGGAGCAGTTTTCCCGGGGATTAAGTCAACTTCCCCCTTCTTCCAATCCAGAACAACACCACCAGGTAAGGCCATCTCATCTGGGGTGTCGTGTAGTAGCGGAACGGATACCAAATCCTTTACTTTTTCAAGGTGATTAGGCGCCAAGTCTGAAACCTTTCGCGCCAAAGTTTGAAAGATGTCGTAATCGCTTCGAGTTTCCCAAGGCGGATCAATAGCTGGAGTAAATGCGTGCACAAATGGATGCATGTCAGTTGATGACAAATCGTGCTTCTCATACCAAGTCGCGGCCGGCAAGAGAATGTCGCCGAATAGTCCGGTACTAGTCATGCGAAAATCGATACTTACAAGCAGATCGAGTTTTCCTTCCGGTGCTTGCTCATGCCAGGTCACATCTTGGGGACGAAGTTCTTCTGGAGTTTCCTCGGCTCGAACAGCATGATCAGTACCAAGTAGGTGCTTGAGAAAATATTCATTACCTTTACTAGAAGAACCAAGTAAATTTGCGCGCCAGATTGTCAGCACGCGTGGCCAGTTTTCTTTGGCATCTGGATCTTCAATCGCAAACTGCAATTCCCCAGATTTCAGTTGGTCAGTTACGTACTCGACAGGATCCAGCCCGGCAGCTTGCGCCTGATTGACAATATCTAATGGGTTGCGATTGAACTGTGGGTAGGACGGCATCCAACCAGATCTTGCAGATTGCGCGATCGCATCAATCATTTGTTTATTCGCAAATCTGCCTTCACCCAACGGACTAGCAAGCAGATCCGCACTCAGTCGGTCATATCTCCACTGATCTGATTGGACGTACCAAAAAGCAGTTCCAATCATTTGTCTTGGCGGACGAGACCAATCAAGTCCAAATGCGAGTTGCGCCCATCCAGTTACTGGTCGACATTTTTCCTGTCCGACATAGTGTGCCCAACCTCCTCCATTAACTCCTTGAGTTCCACACAATGTAGTCAAAGTTAAAAACGTGCGATAAATCGTGTCTGAATGAAACCAGTGGTTTGTGCCTGCGCCCATAATGATCATCGAGCGGCCGTCTGAATCAACCGCATTTTGTGCAAACTCTCGACCGATGCGTTCGGCCATTGCAGCTGGAACTCCAGTGATCTCTTCTTGCCAAGCGGGGGTATACGGGGAAGGGTCGTTGTAATCTACCGGCCACTCACCAGGTAGACCTGGGCGATGAACGCCGTATTGAGCCAGCAAAAGATCAAATACGGTCGTTACTAATCGTTCGCCGTGGATAGTGTTCAATTTTGCAGTCGGCACACCTCGGACATGAACTCCGCCGCCTTCAGTCTCCCCAATATCAAATCGAGGAAGTGAAATTTCAACATTTTCTGTGTTGGTTGCGCCCAATAGTGACAAAGCTGGATCAATGCCTTCTAGATCAAGATTCCATTTCCCCTCTCCTTCGGGGCCAAATCTAAATCCCAGCGAACCATTTGGAACGTGCGGTAATCCAGTAGCACTATCAGCTACGACTGTTTTGAAAAGTGCGCCTTCGCTCTTTTCGCCAAGGTCTGCAGCCGTAACAAATTTATCCGGGACCAGAGTGCCATTTTTCTCACGCAAACTAATTAAAAACGGTAAGTCGCTGTACTTTTTTACATAATCGATAAATCGAGGAACCTGACGATTAACGTAAAACTCTTTAAGAACCACGTGACCCATAGCCATTGCAAGTGCGCCATCCGTTCCTGGGTGAGGCGCCATCCATTCGTCAGCAAATTTGGTGTTGTCGGCATAATCTGGCGATACCGCAACTACTTTTTGTCCTCGATATCTTGCTTCTGTCATAAAGTGTGCATCTGGTGTGCGGGTAACAGGAACGTTGGATCCCCACATAATCAAGTAACTTGCATTCCACCAATCCGCAGACTCTGGTACGTCTGTTTGGTCACCGAATACCTGCGGAGAAGCAACCGGAAGATCGGCGTACCAATCGTAAAACGAGAGCATCGAACCGCCCATGAGGCTTATGAATCGAGCGCCGACTGCGTGCGATGCCATGGACATAGCTGGAATTGGAGAAAAACCAAAAATACGATCTGGTCCATATGTCTTTGCGGTGTAAATGTGAGCAGCAGCAATTATCTCGTTTACTTCGCTCCAGCCCGCACGCACTAGACCGCCTTTGCCACGTGCTTTGTGGTAGGTGCGTCGTGTTACAGGATCACTAACAACTGCGTGCCAGGCATCAACAGGATCAGGATGTTCAGCTTTTGCTTTTCTATACGCTTCGAGGAGAACTCCACGAACATATGGGTAGCGAACTCGAGTTGGCGAGTAGGTGTACCAGGAGAATGCCGCTCCTCTCGGGCAACCGCGCGGTTCATATTCTGGACTGTCAGGTCCAACGCTGGGATAGTCCGTTTGTTGAGTTTCCCAGGTGATAATTCCATCTTTTACATAAACTTTCCAGGAACAAGATCCCGTGCAATTTACCCCGTGAGTACTTCTAACAACTTTGTCATGACTCCAACGATCTCGATAAAAGATATCGGCGTCGCGGCCGCCAACGAGTGCTACGGAACGTAGATCTTTTGATACCTCGCCTGGGGAAAAGAATCTCCCGGCTCGCACCAAGAACTCCGCCATTGCATCATTGGACTGATCTGTGGTGGTCACCATGGACTCCTTATTAAGTTATGTAATTTGTGGGAAAGTATTTATTAGTAATCGGTAGCGTCTATTACTCTTTTCGGATCTCGATCAGCACGATTCAAGCGGGCTATACAAACCCCTTTTGTTGCAAAAACTTCCATTGACCCAATTGACACTGGTTGACCGGAGTCTTGAAGTATCTTGGAGGCCAGTGCGGTATGGATGTCGCAAATTATTGGACTTTCGCCAACGAGAAGTTCATACGGGCAATTTGAAACCGCAACGGCATCGCCGAGACTGCTGAGCTCGGTAGTGAACCCCAAGCCTTCCAATGATGTTGCTAAATTCGCTACCGCGTCATCTATGTTCTTTGCTGGCTGAGACGACGGCAGCATCGCAGCCCAACTAGCGGCTGCGCCTTCAACTAATTCGTCTTCACCTACTTCCGATAATCGATTTGTTAGCGCGTTTAGTAAGTGGCTTGCCATCGCTTGTGGCCGACTAGATTTTGTGTAAAGCCATTTTGGGCGACCTCGCTGAGTCGGTGAAAGTTGTGTTCTTTCTATATCTCCCAGTGCCAAAAGGACGTTGAGGTGGCCTCGGATGGTGTTCTCGTGAAGTCCAATGGCTTCAGAAATTTCAGAAATGGCAATCGGGTTCGCAGCCATTTCGATGGCTTTGCGCACTTGCTGACGGGTATTTGAATCAGCCGAATTTGCGGTCATAGTTAGATTTATATCACACTTTTCGTGAAAAATAATAAAAATCGTGAAAAATCGTGAAATAGTGCTTTAATGAATTTGTGACCATTCAATTGCAAGCAAGCCTCAAGGAACCCATTGAACTTGGGCGCAGGCGGGTATTGCTGTTATCCACAACAGGCTTCACGTTGATGTTTGCCGTTTGGTTGATGTTCGGGGTCCTAGGAATTCCAATCCGGGATGAATTTGGACTATCTGATCTTCAGTTTTCCTGGATTTCTGCCGTAGCTGTTTTAAATGGTGCGATCTGGCGCTTACCTTGTGGCATTTGGGCAGATCGAGTTGGTGGGCGAAGTGCCTTCATAATTATGCTTTCCGTAACTGCCATACCCGCCTTTTTGATATCTAGGGTTACTTCCTACGAGCTCCTACTTTTCTATGCGTTCCTCGTAGGTTTCGCTGGCAATTCATTTAGTGTCGGTATCTCTTGGGTTAGCGCCTGGTGGCCAAAAGATCGTCAAGGTTTTGCACTCGGTGTGTTTGGCGCAGGCAATGTCGGAGCATCTGTAACAAAACTTCTTGCTCCTGCTTTATTGGTCATCGTCCCAGCAGCAGGATATTTTGGAGGTTTTATCCCAGGCGGCTGGCGTTTCATTCCATTTGTATATGCAATCTTGCTTATCTTGATGGCAATAGCGATGTTTATCTATGCTCCAAAAAAAGATAAGAAGCCTGGGCAAGGGCGTTCGATTCGATCCATGTTGCTACCTATGAAGCAAATTCGAGTGTGGCGATTTAGTCTCTACTACGTTGTAGTTTTCGGTGCTTATGTTGCATTAGCTGCCTGGCTGCCAAAGTATTACATTGACGTTTACAAATTACAGTTACGAGACGCAGCGCTGCTAACTGCATTATTCATTTTTCCGGCATCTCTGCTTCGCCCGATGGGCGGATACCTTTCAGACAAAATCGGTGCTAGGCGAGTCTTGTATGCCACGTTCGGCACAATGCTTGTCGCAACCGGAATTCTTATGATGCCCTACGGATACATCGTTTTGACAATGCCGGACGGAACTTCTCGTGAGGTAATGCCTTGGAACATAGGTGTCGTGCAATTCACTTTCTTAATTGTTGTGATCGGATGCGCGATGGGGTTTGGCAAAGCTGCAGTCTACAAACACATCCCTGAATATTTTTCTTCAGACGTTGGTGCCGTAGGAGGCTTAGTTGGTTCGTTAGGGGCGCTAGGTGGTTTCTTTATGCCGCCTCTCTTTGCGCTTGCGCATACCTGGACAGGATTTCCGCAATCCACATTCTTAGTTCTCTTTTTAATTACTTTGGCAGCCGCGCTATGGATGCACTTCACTGTGGTTTCCTTATTGCACCAAGCAAGCCCTGAATTGTCACGCAAATTTGAGCATTCGCAAAACTGAAGACATTAAATGATCCACAACACTCGGGAGTAAAAATGAATAATGCATCTGTACGCGGGCAAGACTGGCTTGAAACTTGGGACCCAGAAAATGAGGAGACTTGGGATTCAGGCAGGGCCTGGAGAACACTTTGGATTACCACTTACAGCCTGTCAATAGGTTTCGCGACGTGGTTCCTTGTCTCTGCAATTGCACCTAAATTAAATGCCTTAGGTTTTGAACTTTCTAAGAATCAGCTTTATTGGCTAGCAGCAATGCCTGGTCTGTCCGGTGGAACTCTGCGTTTGATTTGGACATTTCTTCCTCCCATCTTGGGCACTCGTAAGCTCGTCACATTTACTACTTTTCTATTTATCTTTCCGTTAGTTGGCTGGGCAATAGCAGTGCAAAATCCCGATACACCGTTTTATGCTCTTCTGCTCTTGGCTGCACTGGCTGGAATTGGTGGCGGTGCTTTTTCAGGCTTTATGCCAAGCACTTCATATTTCTTCCCGAGATCCAAGCAAGGTACGGCTCTTGGAATTCAAGCCGGTATCGGAAACTTCGGTGTAAGTATTGTCCAATTCGTAACACCTTTGATAACTGGGTTCGCCCTTTTCGGTGGTGTTTCGCAATCACTTAAGAACAAGGAGAGCTCGACCGAAGTTTGGTATCAAAATGCAGGCTACATATGGGTGCCGTTTGTGGCAATCGGCGTGATTGTCGCTTGGTACTTTTTACGGAGCGTTCCAGTACAGGCTAGAGGAATTCGCGATCAATTTGATATTTTCTCAAATAAGCACACTTGGATTATGACTTATCTATATGTCATTACCTTTGGAACATTCTCAGGACTCGCTGCCGCATTTGCCCTAATGATCTACA
>Ga0209768_10002888_pt1 | contig 10527 bp, 11 predicted proteins | sample LauGreSBDMM110SD_3_FD_187564 | JGI IMG/M metagenome (GOLD analysis project Ga0209768, IMG submission 187564) | Freshwater lake microbial communities from Lake Michigan, USA - Sp13.BD.MM110.SD (SPAdes) (version 2) | ecosystem: Environmental > Aquatic > Freshwater > Lake | place: Lake Michigan... | reverse complement strand
GCCCACACTGGCCAAGATACAACAACAAGGAAACAACATGAAAGAAGCGCAAATATTTGAAAACTGGATCAACAATCTCAGTGAAGGCACCTGGGCATTGCCAGAAACTCCAGAACAAATGGAAAAGCTCAACCAGTTGATGAGTGGTGAACTCATAGTTGGTCCTGACGCTATCAATGCCACTGAACAGTTGTATGATTTGGTAGGGGATGACGAGTTGTTTGACATCTTGAACGACTTGGCTGACAAGAGCGAAGGCCGTGCCAACTGTTGGGACGACTCAGATGTACAACGCAGACTGGCCGAACTGGGCATTCAAACTCCTCAAAGCACCCAAGCAGCACCTGCAGATGTTGACCAAGACACTGCGCCTGAGGTGAAAGAAGCAGGTATGGATGATATACGCCCTGGTATGCAGTCTTCAAGAACTGACCCGTCGCCTAGACCACAAGTGCCCCGCATTCCAGTAAGTCCATTTGGTACAAAGCCTCCAACAAAAGAAAGTGCTGAACTAGCCCGCATGCTCCAACACGCTGGTGTACCACTGCAAGAAGGTGTACTCAAAGATGACACTGGTAATACATATGACCACCTGGTGGACCGTTTCCGACACGAAGTTGAAAAATTTAAACAAACAGGTAAGTTAGATGATGACTTGTATGATGCGCTATTTGACTATTATAACCAACATGGTGCGATGCCATACCGTGTACAAAAAGCCAAAGATGGCAGCACACGTCAATGGATTGGTAATCAATTTGCTGACGATCTCGGCATAAATGAAAATCTCATTAGCCCAATGATCATGCCTGTGAACGAAGGCTCATGCAACATGACCATGGAAGGTTCTTACTGCCCAGAACACGGACTAGCCGAATGTGGTATGTATGAACAATTTTTATCCGAGCCCATTGCCCCAAAACAAGATCCAAAGCCCGATGTTAATTTTGTCACCAATCCATCTGTGCCACCAAAATTTACAAACCAGACCGCCACTGGCAAAGTTGATTACAATATAGCGCCAGAACTTCCCAAGGCCCTGGGCCTTGGTAATAAACTTAACATGGACGAAGGTGTGTATGATCCAGACTACAGAGGCGGGCACAACAATGAATTTGATGAACTGGAAGACTTGTTGAGCCGATCAGGAATGAGTCAAGACGACTTGATGCGTCAACGATTCCTGGCCAGCAAGCACGGACTCAACACTCCAGCAGACATGGCCAAACTGCCCGCACTGAAAAAAGACGCAGAGGCAGGATACATAGCACGTAAAGGTGCATTGGATGCTGATTTAGAAAAACGCAATCAACAATACCTACAAGACAAACTCACAGATCTAGAATATCAACAAGATCCAGTGGCTTTTGTGAAAAGACGCACACAGCAACTCTCACCAACAGCACCAACAGCACCTACTGCGCCAACAGAACCAACAGAACCAACAGCACCAACAGCACCCAATGCTCCAGCAGATGTAGCAGCCCAACCAGGAACAGATTATTCTTTACCACGAGCAAAATTGGGATCAAGTCCGAGTACAAAACTACCTAACTTCAGACCCGAACCCGCTGCAGAAGTTCCAGCACCATCGGATCAGACAGATACTCGTAATCAAAAGTCATCCATATTCCAACAACTGGCACAGTTGAGAAACCGAACCCGTGGCACAATGGCAGAAACCAGCACAGATGATCCAATCAACAGCAACTCAGCAATGACTGGTGCATACTACGAAGGCAAAGAAACTCCAACCCAAGAAGGTGACGCACTGTTGGCAAGAATAAAATCATTGGCTTTGCTCAGATAACAAATAGGCATGCGCGAAGTAGCACTACTGCCAGGCAGCAATGACTGGATCTTTAAATTGCCGCAGTGGTTACCTATTGTACAAAATCAATCATCGCACGAGTTGTGGGTAGATTACTGGCAGTACGAAGTCTATCCTGATTCTCGTAACGAATTCTACACAAAAAAATTACTCAAACGCTATATTAAAACTCACGCAATTCAAAAATTGGTTTTTTATGATATATTTCATTATGTTCCAATTTTTGAAGATCAGCGCATTGAAATGATAAAATATTTTCAAAAAATATTGCCAACCAGTTTGATAACCATTTGTAAACGTCCTATTCCTGGTATAAACAATGTTGTGCATTTTGATTATTATTGGAATCGATGCAAACAAGCCTATCTTGACAAAATACCAGGATGGAAGCAACTTGGTAAAGAAAATTTTAATCAATGGCCAATATCTTTAGATCCACGGTTGTCAGTCTTATTATCTTTGTATGGCAGAAACAATCAAGCCCTAAAAAACGTTTTATACAACTCAATCAATCACATACCCGGATTTCACAGCGGCCTGTCAGAAGAAACTGTGTTGCCACCTGACACAGGCGAAACACAAATCAGAATTTTAACGGCTACTCCACCAGCAAGAAGATTTTTTGATAATACCTATGTGTCTGCTCAACTGGAATCATTGATCAAAGGACCCAATGTGATATTTTGTGAAAAAACATATGACCATTTGATACAAGGTAGATTTGTGTTGAATTTTGGTCCCAGGCATTATTATCTCAGTCTAGTTGAAAACGGTTGGAAAATTCCTGTTGGGATTGATTTTGGTTGGGACAACATTGAAGATCAAACGGTGGATTGGAACATTGCCAATGAACCAAGATTTGTTGCCTACATTGATTGTTTAAAAAAACTCACTGCTGATCAAAATACATTGCATGATTTGTTTGTGGCCAATATTGACGTGTTCGAGCACAACCATCAGCAACTGCAACAGCTCCCCTACGATATTTTTAATTTAGAACAACTTGATCATAAATAACATTGACACGTAGACAAAAAGCGCATATACTACTACAGTGTTTGCGCTTTTTTGTTTGTGTCACAGGCAACCAAGATCTAAACATTTAGATAGGCAACATAACATAGGCAACTTACTAAGGAGAAAAACTATGGCATCATTAGCAGAAATCAGAGCAAGACTACAGGCAGCAGAGGGCAACAAAGGTGGGCAATCCACTGGTGGAGACAATTCAATTTATCCACATTGGAACATGGAAGAAGGACAAAGTACAACACTGCGATTCCTTCCCGATGCAAATACAAAAAACACATTTTTCTGGCAAGAGCGAGCAATGATTCGTTTACCTTTCGCTGGCATCAAAGGCGAGATGGATAGCAAACAAGTGTACGTGCAAGTACCTTGTGTGGAAATGTGGGGCGATGCATGTCCTATCTTGGCAGAAGTGCGCACCTGGTTCAAGGACAAGAGCCTTGAAGAAATGGGTCGCAAATACTGGAAAAAGCGTTCATACATTTTCCAAGGCTTTGTGCGTGAGAATCCCATGAACGAAGACAAGACTCCAGAAAATCCCATCCGACGTTTCATCATCGGACCACAAATCTTTGCCACCATCAAAGGTGCCTTGATGGATCCTGAACTGGAAGAAATGCCCACAGACACCCTGCGTGGATTGGACTTCCGTGTGTCAAAGACCAGCAAGGGCGGATATGCTGACTATTCAACCAGTAAGTGGGCACGTAAAGAGTCTGCACTCACAGAAGCCGAACAAGCAGCCATTGCAACACATAATTTGTTTGACTTGAGCACATTCCTGCCCAAGAAGCCAGGCGATGTAGAGCTCAAGGTCATCAAAGAGATGTTTGAGGCATCAGTGGATGGACAGCCTTACAACACAGAACGTTGGGGTCAATACTTCCGTCCTGCTGGTGTGCAAGCACCCGGTGGTGCTGGAGCCAGCCATGCTGACGAAGATGCACCAGCAGCCAAGCCTGCACTCAAAGTGGCAGCACCTGCACCAGCAGACAATGGCTTTGATGAAGACGACACTCCTACAGCAGCCGCACCAGTGGCCAAGCCTGCAGCCTCAGGACAAAATGCCCAGGACATCCTGGCCATGATCCGCAGCCGTCAAGCCAAGTAACATGCTGGCAAAATTGATCTGGGAAAACTCCGGGGATGAAATTGCATTCAAGGTTACTTTCCCAGATCTTTTTGATTATTATTTAGATCAAATAACGCAAAAAAATGCCAACAAATTTTTTTGCAAGACAAAAAAATTTTCCAATGATCTAGTGCCAGCATTGCAAAATAGCATACAGAATATTGAAAAATTTAATAACAAACTACCGTTTGTTATTGATGATTGGTCTGGAGATTTACTTGATCAAGATTACCTAAACAAACTGCATCGAGACTGGGTTAAAACTGGTATAGCACACCCAAGAATAGTGTCTTTACTCAGGGCTATGAAGAATGCAGATGTAGATTACAGGAATATAAACTCGAACATTCATGAGCTTGAAAATAGTTTCAAGTATGAGTTTGTAAACTATGATCAAGATCCATTTCAAGTTGAAAATATATTTGGAAAACAAATTACAGGATTCAACATCGATAATTTGATGCTGGGATTTGACAATCTTGGAAGATCAACCTGGGAAAAGTTTAGAAATTGGGATGACAACATTGTTGATACAGACACCAATGATTACCAAATGCTCAGCGGGATTATTGAATTTTCTTTGTGTCGTCCTTTAGTAAGACAGCCGCCATCCAACTATATAGAGTGGTGCCAACATCACAATGTTGAAATCGCTGGAGCATTAATCAGCTTGGGCAATCTATTAGATCTTGATAAAAAATTAACTGATATTAGAAAAATTTTAATACGCAATACTGATGAACAAAATAATCAATTCTTTTTTGAAATATCTTCCCAGTGAAGAATGGATTTATACAGCCAGTAAATTGCCTTGGTTAAAATTAAATCTGCAAATTCCTTACCAAAATATTTTAACAGAAGCAAATCAGTTATATCATCAAAGTGTACTGCACAGGCCCAATGATTCATTTGGTAACTATCGAAACTCTGGATGGAAGAGTTTAACTTTGTATGGTGAATCTCCCGACATAACTGAAAATACAACAGCACCTAAATTGTGGACGTCAATTGCACAACAGTGTCCTTGCACTGTTGAGTTTATCAAAAACAATTTTGAAATAACTGACAATACTGGGAGAATTAGATTTATGTGGCTTGATCCTCAAGGATATATACTGCCGCATCAAGATAGAGTTGAGTCGGGTTTTTTTGAAACAAATATTGCTATTAATCATCCCGTTGGATGTGAGTTTCGTTTTTTAGATTATGGCACAGTACCGTTTGAAACAGGTACAGCATTCATGGTTGACATAAGTAACCGACATTTTGCACTTAACAACTCGAATCAAGTTAGAACACACATCATTGTGCATTCCAAAGTAAAGCCTGGTATAGTTAAATCAAGTTATGAACAAAATTTTTATCATTGACAAACATAAGAATCCAGGGCTGTTGAGATTCACGCAGACCAAATTGTTTTTTGATGCAAAAAATCAAGGAACTAATTGGGCGTATGATTGCATGGTAGTCGATGGCGTTGCTGATATTGTTAATAGTAAGGGTATCATTATCAACAGCGGTGAATTTGTTACTACAACATTTAGACATCAACATCCAACTGTAAACACTTTAGTTGATGCTCGGGGTCACAATGATTTAATTCAGTTTACTCCTGATTACACATATGAAGTTCATAAAAGGCCGCCGTATCACGTTGGGAGTAAACAGTTATACATACTTGAAAATCTGTATAAAGTTGTTTTAAAATCTAATAAATTAGTATACCTAGACAACACTGAACCAATTCTATCTACCACAACAGATGCACAGCATTTTTATGGTTTAGCCAGTGGCTGGAAAAGTGTGCAACTAATAAAAAATTTTGGCGTCGAGTCATTTGAATCAATCACAATATACGATAAATGTCAACGACAACTTGAATACCAACAATTCTTGCACAGTTGTGCCACATTACCTAACACAATTAATGTAACTCCTCCAACTTACGGAGAGTACAACCCTCCGCAGGATGTTGTTGACTTTTGGCCAACATGGCACCGCACAAAAGTTAAATTTGAATTGATTGATTTGTTTGCAAATCCAAAATTTTTAGACAATAGTTTTGTTTGGATTAGCAATGCATTTATGTATGAGCCAGATATATTTCAAATAGGTTGGGAGAAATGTAAATTGGCTCATCATAACTTGATCTCACTTAATAAAACGTGTATAATAACTGAAACATAAGGATTAATCATGGGAAAACCATTTGACGTAAGCAAGTTCCGCAAGGACATTACCAAAAGCATCGAAGGCCTGAGTATTGGATTCAATGATCCAACAGATTGGATTTCAACAGGCAACTTTGCCTTGAACTATCTCATCAGCGGAGATTTCAACCGAGGCATTCCCTTGGGCAAGATCACAGTGTTTGCCGGAGAATCCGGGGCAGGCAAGAGTTACATCTGTTCAGGCAACATTGTGAAGAACGCACAAGAGCAAGGTATTTTTGTTATCTTGGTTGATACAGAAAATGCACTGGATGAGACATGGCTACATGCACTGGGTGTGGACACTGGCGCAGATAAGTTGCTAAAATTAAACATGAGCATGATTGATGATGTGGCCAAGGCTATTTCAACATTCATGATTGACTACAAAGCCCTGCCGGACGGTGAACGCATGAAGGTGCTATGGGTGATTGACTCATTGGGCATGTTGTTGACACCAACTGATGTCAACCAATTTGAAGCAGGTGACATGAAAGGTGACATGGGTCGCAAGCCCAAGGCACTAACGTCATTGGTTCGTAATTCAGTCAACATGTTTGGTGGTTTCAATGTTGGAATGGTTTGTACCAATCATACCTACGCCAGTCAAGACATGTTTGATCCAGATGACAAGATCTCAGGTGGTCAAGGCTTTATCTATGCGTCAAGTATTGTGGTGGCCATGAAGAAAATGAAACTGAAAGAGGACGAAGACGGCAACAAGATCTCCGAAGTCATGGGCATTCGTGCCGGTTGTAAAGTAATGAAAACTCGTTATGCCAAACCATTTGAAGGCATGCAGGTTAAAATTCCCTACGAAACAGGTATGAATCCCTACAGTGGCCTGACTGATCTGGCAGAGAAAAAAGGCATGCTCAAGAAAGAAGGCAATCGTTTGGTATTTGTTACCAGTGAAGGCGAGATAATTAAACAATTCCGCAAGGCCTGGGAAGCAAACGAAGATGGATGCCTGGACAAAGTCATGACAGACTTCAAGAACATCAAGACAGAGGTAAGTACAGCCGACACTACGGAGGAATAATAATGTCAGCAGAAGTAGCAAGCGAAATTTGGGGTGAATTAAAAAGATACGTCAATGTGGTAGATCGTATAGATGCTGCTGAAAGCATTGTGTCTATCCTGATTGATCACGATCATGACGTTGAAGAAATTCGAATGGCCTTCAAAGGTGATTCAGACATCAAAAAAGCCTTGACTGCATACTTGGATAACGACAAGGATTATGCAGAAGAGGAAGAAGAAGATATTGACGAAGAGGACAACTACAATCAAGAAGATGACTACTGATAGAGATTACTATTGCAGAAATAAATTTACTTTTTTGAAAATTGATGTAGAACAAAAATCTACATATAATTGTCATGCTGCTGCGCCACATGTAATTGACATAAAATGGTTGCAAAAAAATCCTGGAAATCTTTTCAACACGGACATCAATGTAAATGAACGAAAACTTATGTTGGAAAATAAACGCAACTCCAGCTGTGAACAAAATTGTTATCGTGCAGAAGATGTTGGTGCTGTGGGACCAAGGATACTTGAAGGGGGGCCTGTGCGCACCCATCTTGATCCAATTGCAACACCAGAAATTATTGACATTAATCTGACTAGCGAATGTAATCTTGCTTGTAGTTATTGTACTAGAGTATTCAGCACAGCATGGAGGCGAGACCTGGTCCAGCATGGTGACTATGTTAACCTTGACAGCACTGGATATAATGCCCCATCGTACAAGTTAACGTCCATTGATAAAATAACAAGTCGTCTTAGCCAATCAGAAAAGAAACACTCAAAACACACTGATTTAATACTGAATGAGTTTGCATTACTATCAACGGACGTTAAAAAAATAATTATAACTGGTGGAGAACCGTTTTTAAATAATTTTTTATTTGAATTACTTGACTTGGTCAAACATGTAAATGAGATAAAAATTTTTACCGGTCTTGGATTATCTTGTGGACGGTTTCACGATGTAATTAACAAATTACAAAATTACCCCAATGTGCTGGTATGTGTCAGTGCCGAAAATCTTGGTGATCTATATGAGTTTAATCGCAACGGAGCTCGATGGAATGATACATGTTTTATGTTGGACCAGTTAAAAAAATCTACAATATCTACTATGATTCACAGCACATTGTCGTGTTTGACCATACACGGATTTCCAGAATTTTTAAATCAATATTCTGACTGGACACGAGAAATTGATGTAGTACATGTTCCTACCTTCATGCCAATGAATGTTGTTGATGATGAATCAAAAGAAAAAATTATTCATGACCTGCATAAACACGAGTTTAAAAACAAAGACCATATTATTTCTAGTTTAAAAATTGATCCAACAGAACAACAACGACAACATCTTAAAAGTTTTTTACAGCAATTCTCAGTTCGTAGATCTCTAAATCTTAATATATTTCCTAAATCTTTTTTGAAATGGCTGGACATACATGTGGTACAGTAAAGTAGTAGCAGACCTCGGCAACATACCTGACTTCATTGCACACTTTGAATCAGAGTTAACTGATGCCAAACGTGACTGCAAGATCGGCGGCTTGGTAGAAAAGAACATTACTGCGTTGCCGGGCATAACAGAGCATAGATTCAATCAGTTGCAAGAGATTGAGGCTGTGTTGAACTTTCTCAACATTCAACTGCGCAAAATACGTACCCGGCACTTCAAGAAATATCTCGAAGGATATGCTCGTGCTCTTACCGCACGTGATGCAGAAAAGTATGTGGATGGCGAAGAAGAAGTAGTGGACTTTGAAACTATCATAAATGAAGTTGCATTGCTACGAAATCGTTGGTTGGGGATCATGAAGGGCTTGGACACCAAGCAATGGCAAATGGGTCACGTGGTACGACTGCGCACAGCCGGCATGGAAGATATCACGGTATAACATGACTGATCAAGAACGCTGGCAACGAGATTTAGCAGAGATGGAATTTTTTCTAGTAATATTTTTCATTGAGATCTGGATAGGATTCTGGTGGTGCGTGAGCCATATATAATAGCATGACAGGTATATACAAAGAACTTTTACCTAAATACAACTTGGTACATGATTTTGTTGCCAAGTATCAACCGTGTAGTCTAGTAGATTGGGGGTGTGCAAATGGCAATCTTCTCAACCGTGTGCAAGCAGATTTCCCTGGTATTCAAAAGTCGGCGGGTTACGATCCTGGTAATCCTGCTTATGATGTTGTGCCCGTTGGCACCTATGATTGTTTGGTCAGTTGTGATGTGATAGAACACTTTGAGCCTGCTCAGTTGGATAAATCTTTAAAACTGATGCAAAGCAAGTTTTCTCGTGCTGCCTTTCTACTGATTGCTTGTTATCCTGCAAAAAAACGCTTGCTGGATGGGCGTAACGCACACTTGGTCATAGAAAATGCAGACTGGTGGATGGCTCGAATAAAGCAACAGTTTGATCAGTGCAACATTATATGGTCTGAGACTGTGAACTTCACAGCCAAACCAAGAAAAAATCCCAATGGCAGTCCTGAACTACGATTGATATTGGAGAAAGTTTAAAACATGAATACTCAATTAGATTTAGTAAAACAATTTCATGCTGGCAATAAAAATTGGGCTGGCAAAGGTACTTTGCAATATCTTCCAACAATTGAGTTGGCATTCAAAAAACACCGTTGTCAAACTCTATTGGATTACGGCTGCGGCAAAGGGCATCAGTACAGCGTGTATGAGATACACAACAGTTTGGGTATATCACTGAGTGCAGTATATCAATTTGATCCAGGGTACGAGCCTGCCAGTCAAGAGCCAGACTGGAACTCTTCTTTTGATTGTAGTTTATGTCTTGATGTGTTGCAATTTTGTACAGATCAGCAAATTGATGACATAAAACAAAAATTACAAAAAGTCACAGCAAAAGTGTGCATCGTTGGCATAGGGATGACGCCTCCAAAAAACTTAAAAAAACCCTACGCCAGTTTGCACTCAGAAGATTGGTGGCAGCAAAAGTTTTCAAACTGGGCAGGGCCATCAGAGTTGATATTAGAATTACAGCACAACACTTTGTCCTCGTAATCTACGTAGATAAATATCCGCATGAAAATAGTAATTGTCACAGGTGGATTTGACCCACTGCATTCTGGGCACATTGCCTACTTCCAAGCAGCCAAGGCCCTGGGGCATAGACTGGTTGTTGGACTCAATTCAGACGACTGGTTGGTACGCAAAAAAGGCCGACCGTTCATGCCCATGACCGAGCGCAGAGCCATTGTGGAAAATCTCTCCATGGTAGATAGAGTGATTGAGTTTGATGATGCAGATA
>Ga0209768_10002882_pt1 | contig 10536 bp, 11 predicted proteins | sample LauGreSBDMM110SD_3_FD_187564 | JGI IMG/M metagenome (GOLD analysis project Ga0209768, IMG submission 187564) | Freshwater lake microbial communities from Lake Michigan, USA - Sp13.BD.MM110.SD (SPAdes) (version 2) | ecosystem: Environmental > Aquatic > Freshwater > Lake | place: Lake Michigan... | reverse complement strand
GGCAATGTATCTGGAATTTCTATGGATAAAAATTTGTCCGCTGAGCAGCACGGCTACCAAATTGGTTAGGGTGGATGCGTTTATCAATCCGACTTCGCGCCTGAGATTCTGACGGCGGCAGCGAATTTTTCAAGATTGCGGTGGATAGCTTCGGCGTAAGCCGCCGGAGTGCTGCCGACCGGCTCTAGACCGGCGCCAGCCAGACGCCGTAGCGTCTCGGGATGTTTGGTTGCCTTTGCAATTTCTGCTGACAGCCTGGAGACGATAGCGGTCGGTGTTCCCGCCGGCGCCACGATGCCCATCTGGGAGGTGAAGTCGTAGCCGGGCACGAACTCGGCGGCCGCGGGGACATTGGGCGCGCTGGCAGCCCGGGATTCTGCGAAGGCGACTAGGTATTTCGCTTTGCCCGCAGCCACATGCTGATCGATCGACTGGCCCGCGGCCACCAGCAGAGTCAGACCTCCACCCAGAAAGGCCGGGACCGACTGCCCGGCGCCCTTGAAAGGCACATGAACGATGTCCAGGCCAAGCGCCACCCGGAATACCTCCATGCCGATGTGATGGATGCTACCGATGCCCGAGGAGGCGTAATTGAGTTGCCCCGGACGCGCCTTGGCGGCGGCGATCAGTTCGGAGACGCTGTTGATATTGGCTGAAGGGTGCGCCAGGAGAAACACCGGCGCGCGCGCGATAAGGCTCACGGGCGCAAAGTCCTTAACCGGATCGTAGGGCAACTTGGAAAACAGGAAGGGGTTGAGTGAAACCTGGGTCGACTCAGCGAGCATCAGGGTGTAGCCGTCCGGCAAAGCTTGAGCCACCGCGACCGAAGCGCCAATGCCGCCTGCGCCGGGACGGTTCTCAATCACGAACTGCTGGCCCATGGTTTCCGATATTCTCTGAGCGATGATTCGCGCCACGCTGTCGGGGGCGCCGCCAGCGGCATATGGCACCAATATCTTAACTGCCCGATTGGGATAGTCCTGGGCTAGCGCCGATGCAAAAGGTAACACAGCAAGAGCGGCGACAAAAACATTGCGTAATGCGGACTTGATCATTAGACCTCCTCAAGATGGTGGATATTGAGAATTGAACTCGAAAAGGCATGCAACCGTTCCATGTCCCTGACGTTGAGCGCGAAATAGCATAGCTTCTTGTTACTTACTACCTGCGGTTGCGTGCTCATATTAGGAAGGTCAGGTTGGGCATTGGGCCATCGTTGTTTAGCAGCATGACCTTCTTCTGCCGGATCCTGAACCCGTCGCTCGTAATTCTCAGCGTATGCAGGTTGCGTCCGAACCAGTGCGTTTCGTGGTTGGAGCGCCACTCTCCGAGCGAGAATACAGATGATACGACCACCTCTGTGGCCGACTGGCCCTCGATGACAGCGTTGGACACCACTCGCATCAGACGCGAGCGGGGCGTCTGGGCGAAGGCTTGCTTGCCCTTGAGGCGCATTAGCCGGTCCTCGAGCTGCCCACGGTCGTCGTAGATTAGCGCTACCGAGCGTTTTGGATCGCCCTCGTCGGCATTGCACGGCACCCAATAGCTGAGCTCGCTGTCCCAGAGTTCAAGCCAGCGGTCGAAGTCGTGGGCGTCCATGTGCTTTGCTTCAAGGAAGATGAACTGTTCGACGGCTCGCAAAATGTCCGGGGTGTTCATATGCGCATCCTTTTCTCTATCCTGTTTCGAAAATTGACTGGCGGGCTGCTCACGCTTCCTCCATCAGCGCTTTCCAGGCGTCAAGCTGACCGCGCTGCGTCAGTTCGTAGGTAATGCCTCCAGAAATCGAACCTGCGGGATCGCGTTCCTCAAGGCCCATGCCGCGGCGCAGATCGATCCAGGGCGTGAAAGAGGCCTTCATGCCGATCTGGGCACGCTCGAAAATCTCGGCATCGTCGGGGGAGACAGTGCCGGCAGGTCCGTAGAAGAACTCGTGCTGGCGAAGGCGTTGCTCGTTGATCTCATCGCTCACCCCCACCAACCGGGTCGGATAGAAATCGACCTGGGTGAGGCCGGGCTCGATCGGCTGAATGACCCGGATGTGATTGCCTATTAACTGCACGTTAGGGAACAGTCCGAGATGCGGGTCGCCGGCGGATGCAATCAGGGCCTCGGCGCGGGCGGGCTCGTAGGCGCCCCGCATTGCGGCTATGTATTCCTCCCCTCCGGGCATTTTTTTTAGATCATCAAGTCGTTTATCGAGTCCGCTCAGCCGCTGCTGCATATTATCGAGCATTACATGGCCGTTCGAAAAGGCGCGGGTGCGGACTGCCCTGTCGCTGTCCGAGTAGGTGTCGCGGAAAGATTTGTTGGCCCGCTTTGCGAGAATTTGCCATACCGAAGCGTGCAGAACATTTGGATGGTAGCCGTCCATTCCGACCATCTTCCAGTTGCCGCGAAAGGTCGTGCGGTGCACCCCCTGATCAACCATGATCTGGCCAGCGGGCGAGGCGTCGATCGCGACGTCCATCATCACCGTGGCCTGCCCAAGATGCTCGGCTAGAGTTGGTCCGTCCGGAGACAGGCTTGCAAATACTAGTCCCCGGTAGTTGTCTACCCGAGCCGCGGGCGTCAGCCCGTGATTTTCATAGCTGAACTCCACGTCGCCATAGGCCTCCGGCGTTTCCACATGCGCCAGTCGTCCGGTCGTATCGTAAACCCAGCCGTGGAACCAACATCGGAAATGGCTGGTGTTGCCCCTTGAATGCTCGCAGACGACTGAACCGCGGTGGCGGCAGCGGTTCATCAGCACCCGCACCACGTTATCCGAGCCTCGAACCATGATCACCGGCTGACGCCCCATCATCCTCGTCCGGTAGTCGCCTTCCTGTCCTACCTCGCTCTCGTGTCCGATATAAAGCCAGGTCCTGTGAAAAATTCGCGACATCTCGAGATCGAATATCACCTGCGATGTGTAGGCGTCGCTGTGTATCTTGCCGTCGCGGAATAGTTCTCCGGGAGCAGTCCCCGCGGTATTGGCTTCGGCATCGGTAAGGTGCCTGTTACGTTGATTCATGCTGCTGACTCCATCTAAATGCATTTAGGTAACTACTTCATAACCTGACTTATCAGGGGAGAAAGAAGACTTGGACTTCAAAGAGCTGCTCCCTCTGAATAGTGCATTGATAGCCTCAACTCTTTAGAAGCTTTACCATCCAGAATTTTCTAAAAAAACTCATTAAATTTAATGAGAAATTAATTCATCGTAATCAAATAATTTAAATTTAAATTTATGTTTACCCTTACATGTATTAAATTAATTCACTTGATCTGACAGAGCATTAGCCAAACCTGAGTGCGTACCCTTGTAGTTAGTATTAGCATCAATTGGAGTTTGTATAATTGATACCTTGGGAGTGAAACACATTACGCACAAAATTAATGTAAGGCATTAGGTGCGTATTGCTGATAGCCCAAAAGGTGAGACCATCTTCTATGTGATCTCGTTAAGATTTACTATTCGTGCATCAATATTTTTTTGGCGCTAATTGAATTTTTAGTCAGCCTTTATGTTTAGATCTTGAATTAACTTGCTGTACCGAATTTGGTCGCGGCGTATCAAATCTCGAAATTCACTTGAATTTGCTACGTATGAATCTGCACCTAAAGAGGTAAGCTTTAGAATAAATTGTTGATCTCTAGATATCCTAAGCACATCGAGTTCAATTTTGTCTACTATCGGTTGCGGAGTTCCTTTAGGAGCAACAATACCAGCCCAAGCACCTGCCTCATAACCGGGAAATCCTGATTCAGCTATGGTTGGTACATCCGGAATAATGGCCGAACGCTTGAAGCCACCAGATGCCAAAATGCGCACCTTCCCAGATTTGGCGTGCGGAAGTGACGACGAAACCGCTGAAAACATGGTTCCTATCTGTCCACTAAGTAGGTCTTGAAGGGCTGGTGCTCCTCCCTTATAAGGGATATGATTTAGATTCATGCTTGTCATGATGCGTAATGCCTCCATGCCCAAGTGGTGCGGTCCTCCAGCACCACCTGAACCATAGTCCATGGGCTTATTTGGATTTCGGCCTTCATTGACCCAGTCACGCAAGTTTGTCGCCGAAATTTTTTCTGGGTTTACAATTAAAACAAGTGGCGTATACGCGACCAATGCCGTCGGAATAAAATCGTTAATCGGATGATAAGGCAGGGATTTGTAGAGGTAGGGATTAATCACGAAGGGCCCATCTGTCGCCAAGTACAAGGTGTAACCGTCTGGATTTGCTTTTGCGGCTAATTCAGTTGCCAAAATACCAGCTCCACCTGGTTTATTGTCAACTACAACGGGTTGTCCCCATAGTTGACTCAAAGCTTGAGCTACAGATCTGCCTACCAAATCAGCAAAACCGCCGGGTGGAAAAGATACGATTAACTTGACAGGTTTATTCGGAAAATTTGTCTGTGCAATTGAGGGGAAAACTAAGCCAAATAAAAGAAATACAGCAACCGCACATCGATTACAAGTGGAAATAAAACGATTAATCATTCTTGGTCTCCATTTTAAAGTTAAGTGCCTTGATCAGCCGATGATTCATTTAGGAATGCAAGACCGGAGGCAAGGTGTGAAGCCGTATTAACAGCTGCGACTAAACTACTTGGCTGTGCAACGCCTTTACCTGCAATGTCAAAAGCGCTGCCATGTGGCACGTTTATCATTACGTAAGGCAAGCCGATATAAATGGTACAAGCGCCTTCAAAAACTGCTGTTTTAACTGCTACCTGGCCCTGATCGTGGTACATAGATACGACAGCATCATATTTACCATCTAAATTCATTCTAAAAACCGAATCGGGTGCAATAGGCCCTAAAGCGTCAATGCCAATTTTTCGTGCTAAATCTACGGCAGGTGCCACATGAGTTTTGTCTTCTTCAAACATCGCATGTGGATTTATGCCTGCAACTGCTATTCGAGGGTGTGCTATACCCCATTTGCTAAGTGATTCGTGAAGTAATTTAATCACTTTGAAAATGTGATCAGGTTGAACTGTACTTAATATATCTTTAAATCTAATATGCTCTGATATAGGAACTACCTTAAGCTTGCCACTTATTCGTAGCATATAAGTTCCACTTGGTTGTAAGTCATCTACATGCGATACCATTCCACCAAGCGCAATTGAATTGCTATCAATCGGACCAAGTACCAACCCGTCTATCTCTTTATTGCGGCCCATTTGCTCGCCTAGACGCTGCCAGCTAACTACAGCCTTACCGGCAATCGCTGATGGGTGTCCCCAAATAAAATCTTCTCCCTTGGTGTCTCCGGGATCTAATACACATATGCCCGAATGCAGCCGAGATTGAGAGGGTGTATCAATTCGGTGTACTGGCACATTCAAGCCACACAGTTGTATTGCTTTTTGGACTACGTAAGCTGAGCCTATCAAAAAAGGATGACATTTTCTTTGAATTGCCTTCTCGCTTAATGCTTTAACGCATACCTCTGGACCAATGCCAGCAGGATCGCCCATCATGACGGCGATGGTTGGTAATCCAGTGCTCATACAGACCTCCTGGAGAGTATTAATATGTTATTCAGTTTGCATTAAGAAAATGTTCAACTAATTGTACAAATCGGTCCTTTTTTTCGATTTGTGTCCAATGACCACATTCTCCAAATACATGCAATTCTGAGTGGGGAATGAGTTGGTGCAAGTCATAACTGCTTTGAAGTGGGATGATGCGGTCTTCACGGCCGTGAATAAGAAGTACTTGGTGAGGCATCGCCTTCAATAAGTCTGGCAACGTTGCCAAAGCATCGACATGGCGCTGGCGAGGTGCAGGAAACATTTGTCGGTACGATTCATGAAAGCCAGGTCTAATGCTTGCTTCGTATCTTGATGTTATCAGTGCATCGGTCAAAATACTTTTGTCATGCGCAAACATGGCAACCATGCGGCGCATATTTTCTAATGAAGGTTCGTACCCCCATACATCATCCAATCCAGAAGTAATAGCAAAATGTCCGCCAGCTGCGCCCATCAGCACAATGCGGCGCAGCCGATCTGGGTGGCGTGTTGCTAGGGCCAAAGTCAGTGCACCTCCAAAAGAATTACCTATGAAATCAGCTTTTTCTATCTTCATTGCATCCAAAAAACCTAATATATGGTTCACCCAGAAGTCTAAGTTGTAAACAATACCATTGGGCCGTTCTGTGTATCCAAACCCAACGATGTCCGGTGCATAAACTGAACGGTTTTCGGCAAACAGAGGTAATGCCATTCGCCAATTCGCCCAAGCTGTTACACCTGGACCTGAACCATGAATGAGCATCAATGGAGTACCTTCACAGTGACCGGCACTAAGGTAGTTAGTCTTTATTCCAGCGGCCAAAATACTTTGACCAATCTCAGGGTTTGATGTTTTCATTTTGATATTTATTTAGATAATGAAAGTTAGATTGCCCAGAAGGCTATCATTGTTTACGAGTACGATTTTTTTTTCACTCATATGAAATACACTCTCTTCCCAAACTAAACGATGAGTTTGACGCCCAGCCCAATGCGTGACTCGCTCTAACCTAGACTCAACCACATGGATACGTGAAGTAACTTTAAAGCCAGTTTCGCGATCCCCACTTTCAATGCGAATATTTGTTACAGACCGAGATAAACGCGAACGTGGATTTTGAGAGTGTGCCTGCTTAGTTTGTAGGCGGAAGAGTCGCTCTTCTAATCGTGAACGATCATCGTAGATGATTGATACTTGATGAGTTGGATCAACGCCTTCATCATGACAAGGAACCCAATATAGCAAATCTTTGGTCCATAGGGCTTGCCAGTCTTTAAACTGGTGATTGTCGGCAAGATCAGCCTCAAAAAACAAAAATTCTTGAATAGTGTTTAACCATGGATGACTTTCTGGCGGGGTACTTTTCATTATTCAGCTCCACTATCGAGCATTAAGGCAAGCCAGCGCTTCATTTGACCGCGTTGAGTCACCTCATCTGAAATCTTTCCAGTGATTACTCCATTTTCGTCACATTCTTCACGGTGCAAACCACGTGAAATTTCCAGCCATGGATTCACTTGAGCGTACATGCCTTTTTGAACGCGCTCGAAAATCTCTGCGTCGTCTGGCGACCCCGATCCAGCAGGCCCGTAAAAGGACTCGTGTTGTCGTATCCGTAAAGCATTTATTTCATCGCTAACACCGTCAAGCAATACTGGGAACATGATCACCTCGCATACGTCTGCTGAGATGGGATTAATGATTCGTATTTGATTGTTGATCAATTGCAAATTTGGATAAATTCCAACATGAGGATCGCCAGCTAATGAAACCAGAAGCTTTGCACGCTCTTCTCCATGCTTAGTCTTCATTTCATCTAAATACTGTTGGCCGCCAGTCATTTTTTTTAGCATCTCTGTGAATTGAGCATAATGGCTAAGACGGTGCTCGGTAAGGTCTAGCATCACGTGCCCGTTGCCTAGGTCACGCGTTCGGCTGGCGGACTCATCCTCAAAAGGGTCACCACGGTGTGTAGCGGCAAGGCCTGAATCGGGGTTTCTATTCCATGCGGCAATAACTGAGGCATGAACGTATTTGACATGGTATCCATCCATACCAACTAGTTTCCAATTACCTTGATAGACGGTTTTATGTACTCCGGCATTAACTTGTATGTCACCCTTAGGTGATGCGTCTAACATGAGGTCCATCATTGCTCGAGCATTGCCAAGATGATCAGTCAAACTAGGCACATCGGGGTTTAGACTTGAGAAGACAAACCCACGATACTCTTCGACGCGAGGAGCTTGGTTCAAGCCCATAACCGACTTATCAAATCCATCCCCATAGGCTTCAAGCATCGGCACTTCCAATAACTCACCGTTGGCGTTGTATACCCATCCATGAAACCAACATCGTATGTGCTTTGCGTTACCTTGTTCTCCTTCGCAAACTTGCGTACCTCGATGCCTGCACCGATTCATTAGGACCCGAACTACATCGTCTTTACCGCGAATCATTAGTACTGGTTGACGACCTATCTTTCGCGTCTTGAAGTCTCCGTGTGTGGGTACCTCTGATTTGTGTCCAATGTAGATCCATGTTCGATGAAAAATTTGGCTAATTTCAAGTTCAAAAATGCCTGGATCAGTAAAGACACCGCTGTGGACCCGACCTTCTGTCACCATGGAGCATATTGATTCTTCGTTGAGTAACTTAGGTTGGAACTGCAAGGGTGAGGCCATAGACTTTTCTCCACTATTTGTGAATTTGGCTGACAGAAGTTTTGCACATCATAGCTGTAAAGCTTTAAAATTATGTCATAATTTGAATAATTCAGGCTTTGAATCAAAAATTGTGATGAAAAAATGAAGCCCCATCGGGTCAATACACTCGCCAACCCTTCCAAAGACTCAGTCAAACCAATTCCTTTGACTCACCTAAGCGATCAAGTCGCTGTGAGTAAGTTGCGAGATGGATTAGCCGATGGCTCAGCCCTGATGGTTCTACTAGCTGTTTACAGAGCGTTTGCTGTTCTTGACCGTGATCAAGCAGAAGAGTTATCGACGCTAGGTCTTACTCCGTTGCAGTTCAACATTTTGACAACCTTGAAACGCACACAAGAGCCAACGACAATGGGCACATTGGCTAGCTTGCTTGTTGTTCGTCCCAATAATTTGTCGGGCAATATCAATACCTTAATTCAACGCGGCTGGGTGCGACGTGAAATCAATAGCCTGGATCAAAGATCTTTTTTGGCTGTAATTACGGATAAGGGGCATAGCCTTCTAGATCAACACCTGCCTGCCCATTGGGTCCGTTTAGAGAAATTAATGTCGGAACTTTCAAATGCAAAGCGCAGATCACTGGTTGAAGGTTTAAAACTTATGGTTAGTTCAGTTGAGAAAAGTGCGAGTATCTAATAATCATGATTAAGCAATTTAGGAGATGAAACATGGCTGAAATACTGGGCTTGGGCTTGTCGCACTATCCACCTTTGTCTACCCCTGATGCGATGATGTCGGGTATTTTGCGCGCCACGCTGAAAGATCCGGGCATTCCCGACGCGGTTAAAGACCCTGCAAACTGGCCCGAAGCCATGCAGGCCGAGTGGGGACAAGACCAAGGCACGCTTGCCGCGGGTCAGCACCGTGCGGTCTTGGTTGCTCAGTTTCGCCGCATGCGGGAAGAGATTGACAGCTTTAACCCCGATTTGGTGCTTCTCTGGGGTGATGATCAATACGAAAACTTCAAAGAAGACATCATCCCGCCCTTTACTGTTTGCGCTTATGGCGACTTGGATGTGTATCCTTGGCGCCATGCGCAAGGTTCGTCCATGATGGATGGCGGCAAACCTAATGCATGGGGCGAAGGGCCCGATTTGCATTACCTCTTGCGGGGGCGGCGCGATGTGGGTAAGCATCTAGCCACTGGATTGATCGAAGCTGGTTTTGACGTAGCCTACGCCTACAAACCCTTACACCACGCAAGCTTGGCACACGCGTTTATGAATGCTATTCTTTACTTAGACTATGATCGTAAAGGTTGGGAATACCCCACCTTGGCTGTGCCGATCAACTGCTATGGGCGTAAGGTGATCTCGGCGCGCGGTTTTCTCACAAACATCAACGATGCGTTGGACTTCGACCCGCCATCCCCATCGCCTGCAAGATGCATGGACCTGGGCGCGGCTACTGCCCGCATCCTGCGCGACTCTCCCTGGCGCGTGGCGGTGATTGCCTCATCGAGTTGGTCGCATGCTTTTTTGTGTGATCACACCTACCGCTTGAGGCCTGACACCGAGAGTGATCGTGCGTTGTACCAAGCATTGGTCAATCGTGACTTCAACTATTGGCATGACCGCAGCACTGAGCAATTTGAACACGCTGGCCAGCAAGAAATTTTGAATTGGTCTCCCTTGATAGGCGCCATGAAAGCACTCGGTGCAAACCTTAAATGGAGTGAATTTGTGGAAACCAATATCTTTAATTCCAACAAAGTGTTTGCTGCTTATCAAGCTGTATAGTTTTGAAGGATAATTTTTAAAATCAAGAGATAGTGTTGATACCCTATGTCAAGGTACGACAAATAAGCACTGTTGTTATCAATAGTTACCGCTTGACCCCATTTAGTTCGTGCTTTTTTTGCAAGCAAGCGAGCAATAAAATCTGTACTACCACCCGGAGGATTGTTGATGTGATGGAGGAGTTGGTGAAGTTCACGCTCCTCACACGAGATATCTCGCCTCATTTGGTTGACCGTTATAGCGAACGTAAAGAATCGGCCGATGAGCTTTCAAAGAGAGTTAATCAAAAAACTTTATGAAGAACTGCATTCGTGTCTCATTGAAGGCATTGAGTTGGCATTGAAAACTCCATATACTTTGCCTATTCCTAACGACAGCTGGGTCATCGACTGAACTTCAAAACACCCAAGCGTAAAGAGTCTTTACGCTTGATGTCCTATAAGTTCTAATTTCACGGAAAAAATAATACTTTGTAATTCTTCAATATACTACAACTATACTACTCTGACACTTTTGTAGTTGGCTAAGTTGTTGATACATATAGAGAAAATGGCAG
>Ga0209768_10002878_pt1 | contig 10542 bp, 5 predicted proteins | sample LauGreSBDMM110SD_3_FD_187564 | JGI IMG/M metagenome (GOLD analysis project Ga0209768, IMG submission 187564) | Freshwater lake microbial communities from Lake Michigan, USA - Sp13.BD.MM110.SD (SPAdes) (version 2) | ecosystem: Environmental > Aquatic > Freshwater > Lake | place: Lake Michigan... | reverse complement strand
ACCCTTAGGTACTGGCGCCATGCAGACAGCGAGGGCGCCTTGTGTTGGGCTGCAGTGGGACTGGGAGGGACCCCGCCCCTCGCAGCCAGGCAGCAGCCTCGCCGCATTGTCCTCGAATCAAGTCGCTTCGCCCTCTTACACTGCCATGGAGCCTGCCCACCCGGCTGAGGGCCGCGGCGCGCGTCTGGCGTCTGAACTGCGCAGCAGAGGAGCCGCTGCTCGTGCAATGTTGAATGAGGCGCAGGGCCTGCCGGCTGACGCGCCGCTCTCCGTTGCTCTCGCTGGGCCGCTGCGCAGTTGCTGCCCGCCGGAGGATGCCATGGCCGAGGCGCAGGAGCAGTGCGCGCCCGTGCTTTCATTGCGCCGCTGCTCTTGCTCACGTCATAAACCGCCCTGCTCGCAGGCCACCCGCGGCAGCCCAGTTCCGGCCCGTGACCACCAGCGCGCACGTGGACGCGTCGGTTGGCGTTCCGGTGAGTGAGCGCTCACGGCAAATCTCATTACGCGCAGCATTCACGCTGTCCCACAGTCGCGCGTGGCGATGGGCGTCGCGGTCGGCACGCCGGTGGGCGGCGCGGCGCCTGGAACCGTGGCCGGGCTGCCGGTGAGCGGCCTGCCTACTCAAACCGCAGCGCCAATGCCACTTGCTGCCCCGCCTGCGCCTGTGCGCGCAGCCCCGGAGGCTTCGTCACTGCGAGAGGCGTCGCCCGCGCCGGGCAGCTCGGGGATGCCCGGGAGCAAGCGGCGCGCGGCTGGCGCTGCGGCTGGCGATGGCTGGGAGGAGGAGGAAGCGATGGAGCACGGCGACTATGACGAAGCGGAGGCGGAAGCGCGCGCAGTTGTAGAGGAGCGGCGAGCAGCAGCTGCGCGCGCCAAAGCTTCTGCGCAGCTGGCGCTCAAGGCTGCGTCCAAGCTGCTCGCCTCGAAAGCTCGACGCACGCAGGGGTAAACGCGCACCAGGTAACACAAAACATACTACGTGATTGCGTGCATGCCGCGCACCATCAAGTCCCGCAGCCTCCAGGTGGCCCTGGCCTCATGGTCGTTGGCCGCAGGCGGGACCTGCTCCATGGCCCACGCATAGTACACGCTCTGCACGTCATCTGCGGCGCCCTCCACCACAACCCCGAGCTGGTCGCGCACGCAGTTGATCTGCTGCACGGTGAACTGGAGCACAATCATGGGCGCGGTGCCCACAAACTTAACCTCCACCACCTCCAGGTCAGCCACGTCCAACACGTTGCTGTCCATCACCGTGCCCTCCGCCAGCCACACGCGCATCATGGCGCCCAGGCGCTCCAGCAGCTCTGGCGCCACATGCGCAGCCTTGAGCGAGGGCAGGTCGGCGCGCAGGTAGGCGCCCAGGATGTGGGGCACGTCGCGCCGACAGGTGGCCACGAAATCGTGCATGTCGAACTGGGGCTCGCGGCTGAGGATGACGGCCATGGCGCGCGCGGCGTCCGTCTCCTGGATGCGCAGCGCGTCGCCCAGGTCCTGCAGCTTGTGCACCAGCGGCGAGTCGCTCGTCTCCCACCGCTCCCGCATGTCCTCCGCAACCTCGCGCGTCTTGCGCACCACGGGCGCGTCGCCAGCCTTGGCCGCCGCGGCGCCCAGGCGGCTGAACAACGGGCTGGCGCTCGCCAGCAGCGTGCCCCACCGCTGCTGCCAGGCGCTCACGCGCGGCTTCACCACCGACAACTCGCTGGCGCTGCGGTTCACAGGCAGCCCGGCGGCGGGGCCGGGCATGGCTGCGGCCCGCTCTCGCGCGCGCTCAGCCACCGCGTCTCCCGGGTCCATCATCGCCAGACGCACCTCCGCCCGCACAGCGTGCTCCGCGCCCTTCACGCCGCGCACCGTCATCGCACGCAAGGAGAGCAGCCCCGCGCGGAGGCGTGAGGAGGCGGAGGGGGCGCCCTGGGCGGTGGTTGAGTTCGGCGGCGGCTCTGCTCCTTCCTCGTTCTGCCCCGCGCCGTCCTTGAGCGAGTGCAGCAGGCTGCGCCCCTGGCGCTTCAGCAGCTCGGCAGTGTCGCTGGCACCCTGCGACGCCTGCGCGGGGGGATACGGGCGCGTGAGAGGACGCTCCAGTGCAGACGGGCACCGCAAGCGGCGCACCGCTCTCAACAGCTCCTCCGGCGCGTCACCCACCGCAGAACGGGCCGCACTGCCAGCCTTGCGTGCCTGCTGGCCCAGCTCCTCACGGGCCTTGCCCGCAGTCTCGGCGACGCCCTCGCGAGCTCTGCACACAGCCGCAGGCTCAGCGCCCGCGATCGCGCGCCACAAGCACACGCGCGCAGCGACGCACTTCTCTGCCAGCCCGGAGGTTGTCTTCTGAAGCTCCTCCAGCGAGCGCTTCAGCTCCGGACTGCCGGGCGAGGTTGCATCAGTTCCACGCACGCAGGGCCACCGTCAGCCCGGTCCCACGTCACAGGCGGCGCTGCAGCGCGGCGGCGCGCAACGAGGTGCGCCGAGGGCGCCCAGAGGGGCGGATCAGTGCCGCATGGCGCGCACCTCTCCAGCCCGCTCTTCACCCTGCTGGCCAGGTCCGTGAACAGGCTGCTGCCACGCTTATCATCGCCGCCGCTGGCGTGCCGAGCCTGGAGTAGCAGGCGGAGGCGTCAGCGCGGGGAGCAAGCAACATGCAGGCGCCACGCGCCTGTGCGCGCACAACACGCGCGGCGGTGCTCGCCACGCGGCGCATGGAAGCGTCACGCAGAAGCCGACGGGGCGCCCAAGGTGACACGGAGCGTGTGGTCAACGCGCGTACCTAGAACAGCAGCAGTAGAACACACTGCGTGTCAGCTGCTTGCTCATGAGTCGTGTGTCACATAGGCGCTTCACTGTGTGGCCCGAGAAGCGAGGCTTGCTCTTCTTCTTTCGTGCTAGCCAGCCCCCTGACGCTGGGCTGCGCTCGTCGCCCCTGCTCCGCATCCATGGCGCTCATCTCCAGCACCACCAGGTCCTGCGCGCTGCGCCGCGCCTCGCCCATGGCGGCTGCGGGCGCTCGCAAATTCAGCCGCTGCTCCTTCAGCCGCTCCACGTGCTCTGTGATGCGCCGCAGCGACGGCATCAGCGTTTCGTCGCTCTTCCCCTGCATGCTGCGGTGGCGGCCCAGGATCATGAGAAACATGATGCTCAGCTTGCTCACCGGGCGGAACATGCCCGACAGGCTGTGGTCCACCCCCGGGAAGCCCATGGACAGACCGTTGGTGCCGTAGGCGCTCATCATCTCGAACAAAATGTTGAACAGCGTGGTGCGCGGAGTGGCCATCGGCGGCCAGTTGTCAGCGCCCTCCAACAGCCGCTGAGAGGCGCCTCGCGTCAGACAAGGTTCCTCAGCGCAAGACAGCAGCCACGCAGAGCAAGCGCGCACCTGCTCGGCTGTGGAGATGATGATGTAGACGACCACAATCCAGGTGGTGTGCCGGTTGGTGTACTTCTTGATGAAGCCGCTGAGGATGGGGTTGCCATGGAACACCATGTTGAACTCTTCTCCCGCGATGATGCCCACTAACGGCGTAGGGGCATACCACATGAAGAAGCCGATGATGACCAGCATGTTCTTGCTGATGCGCTTAAGGTCGAAGGTTTGCAGGCCGGAGGAGCGCGCGTTTGCGCACTGGAAGAAGGCGAGGTACAGCAGCGTGCTGGTGCTGCGCCCGTCGCGCACCAGCGGCGCGGAGCAGGTCATGAACATGGTGACCATGAACGCGTTGCTCACCAGCACTGCGCCCACCAGGCCCCACGTTTGGGGACCCGAAAACAGGCTGGGGCTGCTCTGCTGCGGGTTATCCAGCGCATACTTCACCGAACGAGCGTCCGGAAACGCCTTGTGCAGCAGCAGCAGGATGCCCCGGAAGGCGATGGGCCACGCGGTGTTACCAAAGATCATGGCAAAAGCCATGATCATCAGCGGCGCGGGGCGGTCCACCAGCGGCATCATGCTGTCATCCAGCAGCGACAGACCCACGTTGTTGAGGCAGGAGCAGATCTGAGGCGAGTCGCGTGAGTTTCAGCGACGGAGGTGGAGCAGGCCCGCTGTGCCTCACCATAAAGACTGAGAACCACGCGTCGCCGATCCCGCGCGCCGCATACTCTGGGACGACGCCCTGATATGCGATGGCGGCGTAGATTGCGGCGCCGCCGAATAGGTGCCATACGCCCGTGTACACCGCAGTGATGATGGCGATCAGCTCCTGCACCTCATCCTTCAGCTGATACTCTTCGTGCATGGTCTCAAAGTCCTGGATGTCCTCATCCAGCTGGTCCGCGCCAGATGCGCCAGCCTCTCGCGCCAGCTCCTGCACCTCACGACTCAAGTTAATTGCCTCCCTGGGCAAACCGGGCAGGCCGCGTTAGGGCACACAGCACAGAACACATGACCGGGTGCGCACTGGAGTGCCGGGCGCAGCTGCATCCTGAAGATGTACATGCGGTTGAGCGCGGGGGGGATGCACATGATTGTGACGCCGCCGATGAGCATCAGCCCCCAGAGCACAAACTCGCCGAATCGGTCCAGCTTGGACACGTCATACGGCATCAAGGAGCCGCCCGTCATGGCCGCACAGCCGGAGAACCAGGCGTCGATGAACGGGATGCCGTTGTGCAGGTGGATCAGCAGGCCGCCCAGCAGCGGGCTCACCAGGAAATGGAAGAGGTGCACCCGAAAGTAGGAGCGGAACTGGTACGTGGTCCAGTCGTACGCGCCTTCCAGGTGCTTGTCGATGAAAGCGCTGGTGTTTGGGAAGCTGCGCCAGCCGCGGCACGTCAGTGGGGTCGTGACTGCTCACAGCTGCCGGGCGTGCGGCGTCGCACTTTTCGTGCGCGTATTTGTGCACAGTGTCCATCCACACGCTGCGCACCGCGCGAGCTCCTTTGAAAGAAACCACAGCCAGGCCCTTGAACGGCGCCGCAACGCCTTGAAGCAGCTCGCTGGCCATGGCAGGCATGTGCAGGCGCTTGCGCTGCGGTGCAGCAGGCGTCAGCGAGGGCGCTCGGTGGGTGCAGGAGCATAGGCTACTACAGGGGGGACTTAAGAACGCACCTCTGGCGTGAGCGATTCATCTCCACCCGCGCTGCGCGGGCTGCGCGGGCTGCGCGGGCTCGCCTGCGCCTCCAGACTGCCTCGGCGGGAGACGCTCGCCGGCGAGCCAAGCTGGGTTACGCCATCCGCTCTCTCACCACCCGCTGCGCTCGCCAGCAGCGGCGCCTCATCGCCGGGCTCGGACATTGCCCAAGGCAGCAGTGACGCGCCGGGAGCAGCTCAACGCGAGTGCATGGCAAGACTCCTCTGTCACGAGTCGCGCTTTGGGCCGATGAGTCGCAGCGAAGCAGATAGAGCTGAGCGGAGACACGAGCAATGCGATATGCGGAGGGAAGTCAACTGGTCGTACGAGAGTCGAGAGATCGAGAGACGAGAGTGGTGGTGGAAAACGTGTTTCGTTCACACCACCCGCGCGCGCAGGTCCTCCAGCTTCTTCACAATCTCCGCCGGTGTGCGCTCCATCTCCTCCGCGATGCGCCTCTGCACGGGCTGCGGCAGCTGCGCGTACTGCTCGCAGAGGTCTCCGTCCACCACATCCTTGACGGGGAAGTAGGCCCCCCGGTACGCCATGTGGTCCCGCCCGCTCAGCGGCGGGGCGTCCTGGCGCATGTGCATCTCCAGCTGCTGCGCAAAGTCCACATCCTCGCGGCTGGTGAAAGGCAGGAGCGCGCCCAGGGCGCCTAGGACGGAACCGTAGAGGAGCACCTCGACACCACCCGCTGCCAGCACGGCTCTGCAGAGGGCGCGGCAGACGGCGCCCACGTGGATGATGGCGGGCGTGTCCAGCTTGTGGGGCGCGCCGGAGAGGAGGCCGGCGCCGGCGTGGACGCGGCCCCCGCTCGGGTCCTCCTCAACCTCCTCGCTGGTGTCTGCCGGGAGGCGCACCACGAAGAGGTTGCCGAACTTGTCGGCGCCGCAGCAGGTGTCGTAGTCCAGGGGCATGGCGGCGGTGGTCCACCGGGGCGCGGTGTCGTCCGCGAAGCAGTAGAAGGCGTTGTCGTCGGGCTTGTAGCGCACGTAGTGCAGGCTCTCCTGCAGGTCGCCCACGTAGATGCGCTCGCCAGCCGTGTGCAGGCTGACGATGGCGTTGGGAAAGTCGGCGTGCTCGCACTTGCGCAGCAGCTTCTTCTTGCCCAGGTCGTAAAGGCGCAGGCTGCGGCCGCACCCAACCAGCAGGCGCCCCTTGTTGAAGTGCGCCACAGCGGTGGGCGCGCCGTCCAGCTGCGTGCGCTGCAGCAGCTCCAGCTGGCCGTCGGGAAGGAAGCGGTAGAGGGCCAGCGCGCCACCGGCGCTGGTGCGGGGGTGGAACTGCAGCCCCAGGCTGACGCCCACCGCCAGCAACACCTCAGGGTAGTTTGGGAACTGCACGCAGCAGGCGCACAGAGCCGCCTCGCCGGGAGGCAGCTCCAGCAGGCAGCTGGTGGCGTTGGCGCGCGTATCCACCAGGCGCACGCAGCTGGCCCAGGAGCCCGCAGCGCCGCGCGCGTGCCCAAACTGCTCGCACCGGGACCAGCCGGGCCCAGGCTCGCCGTCCTCGGGCTGCTCGCCGTCCACGGCCATGGCGGCGCCGGCGTCGGCGGCGGCGGCTGCAGGTGCGCCGGGGACGTCCCGAGTGGTTCCCGGGGCGGGCGCCAGCACGCCCGCGTCCGCCTCCACGATGGCCAGCAGGGGCTTGGTGGGGTGATGGATGAGCGCCCGGGGGGTGTAGCGCAGCGGCATGAAGGTTGCGTTGAGCGCGTCTCCGGGGCGCTCCAGCGCAAACACTCTCAGCGTGGCGTCTCGGGCGGTGGCCACCACGCCCTCGCCCACCGCGTCGCTGTGGAAGGCTGCTGCGGAGGTGAGGTGGTCGTAGGAGAGCGGGGCGAGGGCGAAGCGTCCGGCGTCACTGTAGCCCAGCCACGACTTGCTGCTCAGCGCCAGCAGCGCCCGCCGCCCGCGCAGCGTCACTGCGCTCAGCCGGGGCGGCTTGCTGCCCAGCAGGCGCTTGCGGGTGTCGGACAGCTGGCCGGTGACCCGGTCCACCTGGGTGCGGAGCAGCACGCCGTTGGCCAAGCCCAGCGCCAGGAACAGGCCCCCGTCCTCCTCGCCGCCGCTCGGCTGCGGCGCCGTGGAGGCGCCAGCCACGGGCTGCGCAAGGTCCAGCAGCAGCAGCGACTCTGGCGGGGCGCCCAGCGCCTGCACCGCCAGCACGCTGAGGCAGTCCTCGGGGTGCAGGGACAGCAGCCGCACGGTGCTGTCGTACGCGCCCAGCGCCAGGAAGCGGCTCAGCCGGCGACCCTCTGGCACGGGACCAACGTCCAGGCATGCCACGTCACCGCCAGTCTCGCGGCGCTCAACCTCCGTCAGGTTGCCCGCGTCGTCCAGCTCGAAGTACAGCAGCTCGCCGCCGGACAGCGCCAACACAACCTGGCGGCTGTTCATGGCCACCTTGGCCACCTGTTTGCGGCCGGGGGGGGTCCAAGCGCTGACCCGCTTGTCTCGCATGACGCGGCGCAAACCCCCCGGATACACCTGCACCAAGCTGTCGTCCACCAGGGTGCCCACTGCCAGCGTGGGCACGTCCCCCAGGAACCCGGAGTCGTACACCTCCTCCACAGCCTCGCCCACGGCGAGCACGACGGTTGCGTTTACGAACGAGACGACGATGTACGCGTCGTCCGCGTCGCTGCAGCGCTTGCGCACGGTCCACACCGCCGTGGGCGCCGCGGGCAGCGGCGAGACGGCCAGCTCAGTGACGGCCACGCCCGGGCGCAGGGTGGCGAGCCGGCTGCGTGCACCCGAGCCACAAGCGGCGTACAAGGCGCCAGCCTCCGCTTGCGGGTTGCGGGGTGTGTCGGTCACCAGGGCGGTGATGGGCGACAGGCTGGCCAGCTCGTCCAGCAGAAGGAGGTGCTTGAGCGGCCGGGGCTCGAAGAAGACGGGCGCAAAGCCCTCGTCCGTCTCAACGCAGCTCAGGGACGAGGAGAAGCCGTCCGTGAGGCTGTCGTCGCCCACCGACGTGAATTGGTAGAAGCCGTGGGGGCCCCACTCGGAGGAGGCGAACAGGAAGCCGGCGCGCAGCACGGTGAGCGACGCTGCCGGGGGCAGCGTGTCAAAGTAGCGCAGCTGCAGCTCTGACACGCGCGCCCCCGCGTGGCTCAGCGTGGCCTTGTACACGTCCCCGTACTCGGACTGCAGCAGGAAGAAGAAGCCGTCACGCACCCGGTGCTGCGTGGCGGCGGTGATGAGCACCCCCCGGTCCCCAGGCAGGTCGCCCCGCCGAGGCAGCACGCAGGTGACGTCCGGGTGGCCCACAGCCTTGTAGGCCACGAAGTTCTCGGAGCACACCAGCAGGCCGCCGGGGCCGTCGCCGCCTCCCGGGACAGCCAGCAGCAGGTTTGCGCCGTTGTCGCAGGGCTCTGACCACTTGCGCACCACATGGTTGAGGCCCAGGTCGAACTCGTACAGCGTGAGGTGCTTGCACGCCTCCGCTGCGGCCGCGCCGCTGGCGTCGGCGTCAGCCTCCTGGTAGCTCAGCTCAAGCGCTGCAAATAGCGGGTTCTCGAACCCAACGTCCAGAGCGCACAGCGCGAAGCACAGCGTCGCGCTCTTGTTCGCCTCTTGCGGACTGCTGATGGTCAGCGTGCCAGCCGTGTCGCGGTTCAGCACATACGCAAGCTTGGACTTTTCTACGGCAGCGATCATCAGCACTCGACCCTTCGGGTCCACCGCCAGGTACTGACCGGGCACGATGCGACGCGCGCCGGACTTGCCGTACGTCTCGCAGTGGATCTGGAAGGGGCGGTGAGCAAGGCACGCTGCATGAGGAGCTCGCGGGCTCACGCACCCTGTCAAACCGGTTGTGCTCCTTGTTGAAGAGCGCCACCACAATGCGGCCAGAGTCAGAGGTGATGACCACGTGATCCTGCGCTCGCAGCCGTGTGAGCGAAGCATTGCACACAAACAACCGGTGTAGCGGGGAACGCACCCGGTTAGCGCCTGTGAGCCGAAACGCCGCGATTGCACGAATGCAGCCGAACACGTTGGTGCTGCGTAGTCCCGGGGCGTGCGTCAGCAGCGTGCGAGGCGTGGGGGAGCGACATGTGTGCACCACGCTAGGGTTGATGAGCGGGTTCACGAGGCACCCCTCCAGCGCGGCCCGGGAGAGGGCCTCGACGCACCTGTGCACCGTCTGCACCTTGCCGCTCTCGTCCGGGCGCAGCAGCTCAAGCACGTCGCCGCGAGCAACCACCAGCTCCTGCTGCTTGGGCGCTGAGAAGCTGCCTGTCACAGCCTGCTGCACGGCGCCGGGGCGCTGCAGCGTCAGGTTGTACAGGTACATGGCGCCCGGGCCACACAAAGCTCAGCCCAGGGCCGCAGCAGAGTGCCTGTAGGCGGGGCCAGCAGCGCGCGCGACCGACGACCTACACTCAGGACGACGAGCCCTCGTTTCGTACGGAACAACGGAACTATGGTACGCATACGCCAGTCCGCGCTCCCGTATTTTCGCTGTGACACGCAGCAGCTTGCTGCAGCTGGGTGAGCGTGTGGAGCGACACGCTCTCGTCGGTGAGCAAGCGTTGAGAGCGTGGCTTGCTGCACACGCGCTTGCTCGAGCATCAGCGCCTGTGGCGTGTCTGACTCGTGCAGACACCCCGGGGATGGCCTCCCGCGCGCTGGGTTCGCTGAGCAGGCGTGGATGCAGCCTCGCTGAGCATCTCCTTACTGCGGTGCGTGCGCCGCCGTTCGCTCTGTGCCGGCCACGCGCGCCCGATAGGCCTGTCCTCACTGCGCCTCCGCGCCTGCTTCTCGCCGACAGGGGTCTGCGCGTGGCACCCCCCCGCCGGCGGGTGCTTCCACCACGCACTCCTGCACAGGCGCCGCCGCGCCGCCGCCGCCTCACACGCCCTCACACCCCGGCGGCGGTGGCCCCAGAGCCCGGTGGGGCGGCGCCAGGGGAGCTGGTCAACGCCATAGGAGGTTCCACGCCAGCACAGGTGCGCGCTCCCTGCGAGCGACGCTGGCCCTGGCTCGCTCACACCCCCGCGCCCACGCAGCCTCCTCCGCAAAGTCCACCCGAGACTACTACTCCGTGTTGGGCGTGCCGCGCGGCGCCAGCTCGTCCGACATCAAGAAGGTACGCGGAGTGGCTCTGCGGTGCGCTCTGCGGTGCTCGCTCACGCCTGTCTCTGCTGCGCAGGCATACTACGCGCTGGCCAAGCAGTGTCATCCTGACACGAACAAGAGCGCAGACGCGGAGACTCGCTTCCAGGAGCTGAGCAAAGCGTATGAGACGCTCAAGGACGACGACTCGCGGCGCTCGTACGACCAGCTGGGACACGCACACTTCGAGCAAGCGAGCGGCGGCGGCGGCGGCGGCGGCGGCGGCGGGCCTGGGGGGGGCAACCCTTTCGGCGGCGGCCAGGGCTTTCACCCCTTCGGGGCTGGGTTCAGTGGGGGGCGGGTGAACATGAATTCCGCCGACTTCGAGGACATCATGGGCTCCTTCTTCGGGGCCGGGC
>Ga0209768_10002867_pt1 | contig 10565 bp, 10 predicted proteins | sample LauGreSBDMM110SD_3_FD_187564 | JGI IMG/M metagenome (GOLD analysis project Ga0209768, IMG submission 187564) | Freshwater lake microbial communities from Lake Michigan, USA - Sp13.BD.MM110.SD (SPAdes) (version 2) | ecosystem: Environmental > Aquatic > Freshwater > Lake | place: Lake Michigan... | reverse complement strand
GGCAGTGGGAGCGTTAAATGGCATTGAGATGATCACGCTTCCCCACTTCTTCCCGTTTGAGATTTTTTCCAGCGTCAGACTTTATCGTTTTCGGTTGCCGGAAAGATTCATTGCGCGGGGGGCAGCGCAGTCATCCTCACTGCTTATAGGAAGCGGGACTATTTTTCCGTACCGACTTGCACCCACGTCCGTGAACAAAGTAATTGATACGTTATATGTTGCTACCGATTTTTATGCTTACTTTCAGCCTTTGCAGCAGTCGGCCGATGGCTGCGGCTATGATGTATTTAAGCAATTCAGGCAGTTCGTCGAAACGTTTATCGCAAAGCTACCCAAAAGCGCACTGGAAAATATCTCACTGAAAAAGCGTCCTCCTGCCCTCTTGAACTCAATTCAGATGGACTACCCAACTGCAATGAAGGTTCTCGATCCTTCAATACCAGCAAAAATTTACATGGCAAAGTCCAAGTTGGTAGTAGTCGAAGGCATGTCTACATCAATGTTTGAATCTCTGGCTTCAAACATTCCGACAATTGCATTTTGGCCCGCAAAACTGTATCAGTTAGATCCGGCTTGCGATGACTATTTCTCGGAGCTTGAAAGCGCGGGTATTGTCTTGCACGACCCTTGCTTGTTGGCGCAACAGTTGCTGACGGTACAGAGAGATCCTGAGTCGTGGTGGCGTAGTCCGAGTATCCAAGCGGCTAGAGAGAACTTCTTGAAATTGAACTTGCATTCGCAAAGGGATTTTCAGCGTATATTACTAGCTTTGGCGGGAGGCGCAATTGCCGCTCCGTAGTAAGTATATTCGACCACTTCGTCTAAGCTTAAAATGCATCAAGCATGGTCTTCAAGCTCAATGGAAATCAGTTGATTCATTTTAATGGGCCACACCATGCTATCAAACTCATCTATCTTACTGACTGGTGGAACAGGATCGTTCGGGAATACCTTTGTCCCCATGACCTTGGCCAAATTTAATCCAAAGCGGCTGGTGATCTATTCCCGTGACGAAATGAAACAATGGGAAATGGCTAAGTTGTTTAAGGATGACCGTCGAGTGCGCTTCTTCATTGGCGACATTCGCGATCGTGAGCGCTTGTATAGAGCCTTGGACGGGATTGACCATGTCGTGCATGCAGCGGCGACAAAAATTGTTCCAACTGCTGAATACAACCCGTTTGAATGTGTAAAAACTAATATTATTGGGGCGATGAATCTAATCGATGCTTGCATCGATAAAGGTATCAAGCGGGTTGTTGCTTTGTCTACTGACAAGGCAAGTAGCCCTGTCAATTTGTACGGTGCGACCAAGCTTGCATCTGACAAGATGTTTGTCGCTGGTAACTCCTACGCAGGAGGCCACGGTACTCGATTTTCAGTGGTGCGCTATGGAAACGTAATGGGTTCCCGTGGTTCGGTCATCCCGTTCTTTATATCGCAAGCGAATAAAGGTATGCTACCGATTACTGATGAACGTATGACTCGCTTTATGATCACATTAGAGCAGGGCGTCGATCTGGTGTGGAAAGCGTTTGAAGACATGGTTGGGGGGGAAATTTATGTCAAGAAGATACCCTCAATGAAGGTCATCGATATCGCTCTTGCTATAGACCCAGATGCGGTACAGGAAATCATAGGCATTCGTCCAGGCGAAAAATTGCACGAACAAATGATCAGTTCTGAAGACGCTCCGCACACCTATGAATATGCAGATCATTATAAGATTTTACCTGCTATACATAACTGGAGCCAAGATCCGGCACGTATTAGTGGAGGAAACTTGGTTGCATCCGATTTTACCTACTGCTCGGATAACAATACAAACTGGATGAAAATAGAAGCGCTGCGGGCATGGATAGAAATGAATCGCGCACACATTGGAAGTATCTAATGAATTCAGTTCCTTACGGGCGGCATGATATTAACCAGGCGGATATAGACGCGGTTGTTGAAGTATTGCGCTCTGACTTTCTCACCCAAGGGGGGGGCGTTCCTGCGTTTGAATGCGCAGTTATCAAATATTGCGATGTCAAACATGCCATCGCAGTGAATAGTGCTACCAGTGCGCTACACATTGCCTGCTTGGCGTTGGGAGTCGGCAGTGGTGATGTCGTTTGGACGTCCCCCATCACCTTTGTCGCGAGTGCAAACTGCGCTCTGTACTGCGGTGCAACAGTAGATTTCGTAGATATTGACCCTCGAACATATGTCCTTAGCGTAGCTCGCTTGGCGGAAAAGTTGGCATTAGCAGAAGTTGCGGGAAATTTACCTAAGGTGGTAATCCCCGTTCATTTGTGTGGTCAATCTTGCGACATGGCTGGAATCCATGCACTTGGGGAGAAATATGGCTTTAAAATCATCGAGGATGCATCCCATGCCATCGGCGGAAAATACAAGGATGAACCAATAGGCAACTGTTGCTATAGTGACATTACAGTCTTCAGCTTTCACCCTGTCAAAATTATCACAACTGGTGAGGGCGGGATGGCTGTAACGAATAATACATCTCTCGCCAAGCACATGCGGCTATTACGAAGCCACGGTCTAACTACTACAGTTGCAGATATGCAACCACGTCCGGAAAATGAAATCTGGAATTATCAGCAAATCGATCTAGGGTATAATTACAGAATGACAGACATGCAGGCCGCATTGGGTTTAAGCCAAATGCGACGACTTGATATGTTTGTTTCTCAGCGACATGATGTCGCACAAAATTACTTGCTCAAATTAATCGATATTCCACTGACCGTCCAATGGCAACATACAGATAATTTTTCTAGCTACCATCTCTACGTTATTCGTTTGCAGCTCGATAAAATGGATAGAACCCAAAGGCAAGTATACGACTCCCTCCTTTCTGAAAAGGTTTTGGTCAACTTGCATTATATTCCAGTGTATCGTCAACCGTATTATGTGAAAATGGGTTTCCCGGTTGGATATTGCCCTGAGGCCGAGAAGTATTACTCTGAAGCTCTTAGTATACCTATGTATTCTGGGCTAACAATGGAGCAGCAAGAGCACGTGACTGCGGCGATTCGCCGGGCGGTAGTGTAATTTTGTGAATATTTGCATTATTCCAGCTCGCGGTGGGAGTAAGAGGATCCCGCGCAAGAATATCAGGCTATTCTGCGGCAAGCCAATGATAAGCTGGTCTATTGCTGCAGCCATAGAGAGTAGATGCTTCGATCATATTGCCGTGAGCACTGAGGACGAAGAAGTCGCTGAAATTGCAAGGCTTTGGGGCGCTGTAGTCCCGTTCAAGCGTCCATTGGAGCTCGCTGATGATCACTCACCCACGAACGTTGTAATTGCACACGCTATCAAATGGTTTGTTTCGCAAGGACAGACGCCTGAAAATGTTTGCTGCCTATATGCGACTGCACCATTTGCAACTGGTAGTGACTTGCGCAGAGGACTGTCTGAGCTAGAAACATCAGAATGCGACTATGCCTTTTCGGTTACCAGTTACCCATTCCCGATCCAAAGAGCTGTTCGAATCACAAAATCTTGTAGAGTTGAAATGTTCAACTCTGAATATTCCAACACTCGTTCACAGGACCTCGAAGAAGCCTACCATGACGCTGGTCAGTTCTATTGGGGGAGGTCCACGGCATGGCAAGAGAAACGCCAAATTTTCGGGCTTCGATCCGTGCCGGTGACAATGCCAAGGTATCGAGTGCAAGACATCGACACGCACGAAGATTGGGTTCGTGCTGAATGGCTTTTCAAAGCCATGCAACAGGAGAAGCATTTCTGAGGTCAACTAGATGAACGTAGTTTTCCGCACAGATGCATCTCTCAAGATTGGTGCCGGCCATCTAATGCGCTGCTTGACGCTTGCAGATGAGCTGCGTGCTGAAGGTGCGCGTTGCCATTTCATTTGTCGCAATTTGCAAGGGAACTTGATTGAACAGACAAGGCAAAGAGGTTTTACGGTCAGTGTGCTTTCAATTGCAGACGAACTGGCGGGAGCTAGCGAATGTTTCGTTGGGCGCCAGTCTATCTATGCAGCCTGGCTCGGTGTAGATTGGGACACAGACGCCACACAGACAATATCCAGCATTGGCGGAGCTGTAGTGGACTGGCTGGTTGTCGATCACTACGCACTAGATTTCCGCTGGGAGCAAAATTTGCGGCCGATGTGTCGCCGCTTGATGGTGATTGATGATCTTGCCGATCGGCCACACGACTGTGATGTTTTGCTGGATCAGAATTTAGGTCGAAATGTCGGTGACTATTGTGGCCTTACTCCAGGAACATGCACAGTTCTCGCAGGTTCGAAATATGCGCTACTGCGACCTCAATTTGCCGAACTGCGAGATCAAAGCTTGATGCGTCGTGAAAGGCCGGAGCTAAAGCATCTGCTTGTGTGCATGGGGGGGGTGGATCAGGTCAATGCAACAGGCGCAGTGTTAGAGGCCTTGGTGGACTGCAATTTGCCTAGGAGCTTGCGAATAAGTGTTGTCATGGGTTTGCATGCTCCTTGGTTGGAACATGTTCGGTCGTTCGCAAAAAACATTCCGCAACCAATAGAAGTCATGGTGAATATTAATAACATGGCGCAATTGATGGCTGAAAGTGATCTTGCAATAAGTGCTGCAGGTGGGGGGGCATGGGAACGTTGTTGTTTGGGGTTACCATCAATTATCGTGACACTCGCAGAGAATCAGCGTTATAGTGCGTCTGCCCTGATGGAAAGCGGAAGTGCAAAAATAGTTGGATGCGTCGATGATATTAAGATTAATATGCGCTCAATGATTGATATTTTCCAAACCACTGATGCTTTAAGTCAATTAAGCAGAAACAGCCGTTTGGTAACCGATGGCCGTGGTGTAAGTCATGTTAAAGATGCGCTATATGTCCGGAGTCGATAATACACCACTGCACCAAAGTCATTTAAGGGAAATGACCGCCGCAGATCTTGAACATGTCTTGAAAATACGAAATCACAATGAGATTCGGCGTAATATGTTGACTCACCACGAAATTGCAATGAATGAGCATATTTCGTGGTTTCATAGTTCATCCCAAAACGAAAATATAGAACTGTTAGTATTTGAGATGAATGAAGAATGCTGCGGGTTCGTCCAATTCAAGAAAACACATTACCCTGGAGTTCAGGACTGGGGTTTCTTTGTTTCCCCGGATGCACCTAAAGGAACTGGTAAGAAACTTGGAATGGCTGCGCTGTCTCGAGCATTTAAAAAAGATAACCTACACAAGATTCGCGGAGAAGTACTTGAGGGAAATCAGTCATCAATTGGATTTCACAAATCTCTTGGATTTTTACAAGAAGGCGTGTTTCGCGACCATCACTTTGATGGCGAGGTATATCATAATATAATATGTTTCGGGTTGCTTAAGCATGACTGGGTGTGGTAATTATATGGAAGAGATAAGCGGATGATTACTATTGGGAATCGCAAAGTGGGTGATGGTCAGTTGCCGTATATTATTGCGGAAATGTCGGGTAATCACAATCAATCACTGGGCAGAGCGTTGGAAATTGTTGAGGCGGCCGCAAAAAGTGGGGCGCACGCTCTGAAGATTCAGACCTATACGCCCGACACCATGACTTTGGATATTGATGAGCGCGAGTTTCACATAAATGATCCCAACAGTTTGTGGGTTGGCACATCACTTTATAAACTTTATAGTCAAGCTTACACACCATGGGATTGGCATGAGCCAATCTTCAAGCGTGCACGTGAACTAGGGATTACCCCCTTCAGCACACCATTTGACGATACGTCAGTTGACCTCCTGGAAAGCTTGAATGTCCCATGCTACAAGATCTCATCCTTTGAAAACATCGACTTACCGCTGATACGTCGGGTTGCCGCAACGGGTAAACCGATGATAATTTCAACTGGTATGGCATCCGTCGCTGAGCTTGATGAAACAGTACGTGCCGCCCGTGAAGCGGGTTGCAAAGAATTGATTTTGCTTAAGTGCACAAGCACCTATCCAGCTAATGCTAAAAGCACTAACATTTTAACGATTCCGCACATGCGAGAGCTATTTGGTTGCGAAGTTGGATTATCTGATCACACAATGGGTTTGGGGGTTGCAGTTGCAAGCGTTGCATTGGGTGCATCAGTTATTGAAAAACACTTCACTCTTAATCGCGCGGATGGGGGCGTGGATAGCGCATTTTCATTGGAGCCTGGTGAAATGGCCCAATTGGTCACCGAAACAGAACGCGCATGGGAATCGCTAGGACAAGTTAGCTATGGAGTAACAAATGCCGAAAAGAAATCACTTATGTTTCGGCGTTCGTTGTACGTTTGTAAGGATTTGAAGGCAGGAGAAGTACTAACTAAAGACAACATGCGGGCTATTCGACCCGGACTGGGTTTGGCGCCAAAATACACCGACCAAGTATTGGGCAGAGTTTTGAAAGAGGATGTAAATCGTGGCACGCCATTAAGGTGGGATATGATTTGAAATGTTTCGGCTCGCAGTTAAAAAAGACCTTGAATTTGAGGGATACGATTTTATAAAATATTGAGTTCTGGTCATTTCCCAAGACTGTAAATGATAATTGCGGCTAGGTAGTGTGTAAAAAATCTATGGCATAACGCCTACAGGGTACTGCATACATTCAAAATCACCCTCAGCTTTGGTTGCCACATTCCAATATGTAGTGAAAATCGCTAATCTTTGGGGCGGAGAAAAAGCTGAAATTTCAGTACTGAGTTACAGAATTAAATTCACCTATACTTTTCTTGCAAATCTAAGCGCGCAGCATTCAAACAAAACGTGCTAAGTTCATCTATGATTAAATTCCGTTCACTGACCAGGTCAGTAATTAATCTCATCCGTCTTCCATACGCAGTGCTGCGTTACAGAATTTACGGTCAAACTGATCCATGGGCATATCAAGCATTAGTTCAGCTTTTTTGTGGAACAGGTGGTCGGTTTAATGATTGGGTGAGTAGCCTGATCAGTGTCAGTTCAAATCCGTTAACATTCCCCTCGCAAGTTGGAGTGCTTGGAAACTTAAATAATAACTTGCTCACACAACACACTGAGACACTTCGCAATCGTGGTTATATTGTGTTTCCAGGAGCACTGTCTGCTGAAGATTGCGAAAAACTGATGGACTTCGCTCTTAAAACACCAGCAAAACTTCGTCGCATGGATCATGAGCCGGAGGATACGCCAACACGCCTTGCACTATTTGATGCGGCAAATCCCCAAGCCGTTCGATACGACTATCCGACTGATACATTATTGCTTCACCCAAGTGTGCAAGCATTGCTCGCAGATCACTCATTACTTGCACTCGCACAGTCATATCTAGGCAGTAGGCCGCGCGCAGATGTTCTCTCAATGTGGTGGCATACCAACCATCAAACTAATCCTGATAGTGAAGCAGCTCAATTTTACCATTTCGATATGGATCGAATTAAATGGTTCAAAGTATTCATATATCTAACCGACGTAGGGCCAAACGATGGGCCCCATAAATTCATTGAAGGCTCGCACCGAACTGGGAACATCCCTCAATCCATGTTGAGCCAAGGATATGCGCGTTTGACCGATGAGGAGGTATTGGCGCACTATGGTGACGCGCGAGAAATCGAGTTTGTTGCCCCGCGGGGCACGGTGATAATCGAAGATACGCGAGGGCTCCACAAGGGTAAGGCAGTCGATGGTAATTCGAGATTGATTCTCCAGTTGCAGTTTAGTAACTCGCTATTTGGTGCAAACTATGACAAGTCAAAAATTACCAGTTTAAATAACAGATATTTAAAAGAAATAATGGAAAAAGCACCAGATGTATATTCAAACTTTACATGATAGTGATTAAATATCGCAGGCAAAGTTTTGATGTACAAAATATCAAGCATAAATAATAATTTAATTATAAAATAAAATTGATTAAAAAAAATATGGTTAGGAAACTGTGACAGCATGTAGGTCGTAAAAATCAATATAAACGAAAAAAACGGAAGATATCTATGAAAAACAAAATAGAAGTCTATTCTAAGAAAATAGTTCGGCGAATAGTCGGGGTATATTATGAGTTATTAAAGATTGATTTCCTGCGTAATGGGTATTGCAGGTTCAGGTATTTCCTTTTAAAGGGGCGAGTCAGAATAAGTGAGGCCTATGGCGAGTCGGTAGGAGCTTATACTATTAAGCACAATATGGACGCTCTGAATGAGGCTGCGGCGTTTGGTATGGGAAACAGAATGGCCCTGCTTATATATCCTATTGCAGCGATGTTACGAAATAGAAAGGATGCAAAAGTTCTAATTGTCGGTCCAAGAACTGAGGATGATATATTTTGGGCCCGATCCCTAGGATTGCGTAATACGCGCGGATTTGATTTGTTCACTTACAGCGTCCACATTGATATTGGGGACATACATAAAACTTCATTTGAAGATGGATATTTCGACGCAGTGATACTGGGATGGGTCATAAGCTATAGCTGCAACCCCGAAATAATGGTTGATGAATGCAAACGAATTGTTAAACCAGGTGGTTACATTGCATTTGGCGTTGAGTCTAACCCTGAACACAGAAATTCAGGGTCTTTCAAGCCGCCGCGAGTGAATAGTATTAACTCTGGCAAAGACATTGTTGCAATTGCAAGAATGCCAATTGTATTTATACATGATCCGGAGGAGGAGAAATCTAGCGATAATGCTGTAATTTTTCAAACGACCGTTGTTGGTGGTTATAACTAAATAAGGGGATGACTCGGTTTTTAATAACTCATCTTCAAATTATATTTTCGAAGCAAGAAAAGAGTGCGCTTGAATATTATACAAAAAATCACGAGAGCCATTAGATTTCTTATTCGCGGAAAGCCGAAAGATGCCCGCATGGCGATTGTTGAACAATCGCTTCTAATGGATAATATTGGTGTAGGGCGAAGCGATGAGACTCACCAGTATTGTGTAGCGGTTCAGGGTATTCATGATCCACTTTTTTATGGTTTATTTGCATCGCTTATAACCGACCTGCGTAAACGAATCGATGTTAGCGGGCATCTGCTATTAGTGCATTCAATTAGTTACGCAATTGGTACAGGTTGGAGGGAATCGATAAGCCGTTCTTTGCCGTACAGTTGGCTGGTTAGTTCGCAATGGGCAAGGGCAAATAAGAGATTGGTGGGACCAGTTGGATACAGAAGTCATTCCATACGACATCCAATTGGTGATTTAATTGATTGGCGACATGCCGGAAAATTATGGAGAGCATTGGGTTCCGCGAAGGACGCGTCAGTGCTTTCAGTGGATGGTATTTTAATTGGTGACCTAGTGATTGATTCATATTTGCGATTTAGACCATCGCCTGAATTTAATGTTAATGATTCTTTCGTTAGGAAGATCATATGGCAAGCACTACGGGACATCAGAAGAGCGAGCCTATTTTTCAAAGTTGCAAAGCCAAAACTGTATCTGAGTAGTTATTCGACTTATATTGAGCATGGTGTTGCCGTGCGTATAGCATTGAAATATGGTGTAGCAGTACGTGTTTACGGTAATCCATCGTCTTTTGGAATGAAGCTCTCATTAACTCATTTTTATCATACAATTGATACATCTGAATATAAAAAAGATTTTTCTGAACTAACAAATAGAAATGTTCGCTTAGATGAAGCTGAAAAGATGTTGAATCTTAGATTTTCTGGGGGCGTCGATACTGCGACCGCATACATGAAGACCTCGGCTTACGAAATATCTAATGAGACTGTTCCCAATGTTGCAGGAGATGTTGTAATTTTCCTGCATGATTTCTACGATAGCCCACATGTGTACGCTGATTTAGTGTTTCCTGATTTTTGGTCTTGGATTATCTTTACAATAGAAGTGTTGAAGGAAGCAAAAATTGGTTTTTGGATTAAGCCACATCCAAATCAAATTTCGTTGAGTGACTTGGCATACAAAGAGTTAATTAATCGATATGCCAATTTGAGGATAATATCGCCAAGAATCAATAATAAACAACTTGCCGAAGCTGGTATGAAGTGTGGTGTGACAGTATATGGAACTGTTGCTCATGAGTTGGCGTACATGGGAGTCCCAAGCATTGCATGCGCTCGGCATCCTCATCATTCATTTGATTTTTGTCGCACAGCACATACTAAAAAACAATATAGATCATTTCTATTGACGCCTGATGTAAGCAATCTGAGTAAGAAAGAAATGCGAGATCAGTCGCTTGCTTTTGTATACATGCATAATTTGAATTTATCTTCCAGTGAGCAAGTTTTTCGAACTCTTTACTCCAATTACTTTAAGGTTTCAGAGGATCAATGTGCAGAAATAAACTCACTACATGAAGAGCTTGCTTTGTTGCGTCGTCAAACTGTGTGGCAGATTCATGTGGATCAACTTGTTGAGGATTTTGGTAGGGATATATCGAAAAAATCATGTGTTGCCTGAGAGTCAGCAACATAAAAATGATAATTTTGCATAATGAGAATGTATATAAATTCATTGCTGGTTAAGCTGAAAAATATTCCAATGAGAATTCTGGCTGGAAGGTATGCCACATTATCATATTCGCAAGAGGGAGAGGATTTAATATTAAATAGA
>Ga0209768_10002865_pt1 | contig 10570 bp, 8 predicted proteins | sample LauGreSBDMM110SD_3_FD_187564 | JGI IMG/M metagenome (GOLD analysis project Ga0209768, IMG submission 187564) | Freshwater lake microbial communities from Lake Michigan, USA - Sp13.BD.MM110.SD (SPAdes) (version 2) | ecosystem: Environmental > Aquatic > Freshwater > Lake | place: Lake Michigan... | reverse complement strand
ACGAGTTGCCCACCAACGCTAAAGAGGGTAAAAGTCAAAACACCTAGATGCTGAACTATTGTTGAAATGAAGGCGATGTAAATAACTCCAATTACACCACCGGTGTAAATCCACCATGGTCCGGCAGGAAGTGCCGTGAAATGGGTCTTTCCAAGGAGCATCCCGCCCAACATGAGAATCATCAGTAATGAGGTCCCGGTGATGAAATTTAATAGTGAAGTAGTAAAACTTTGCTGTGAGTGCTCATTGATTTCCCCATTCAAAGCGCTACGAATTCCCACCAAAGCGCCAGCGAGGCAGCCACCAGACACAGCAATAATTGAAAGATTGCTTGCATTTAAACGATCAAGGACTGAAATAACGACCGCAAGAACAGTCAAAAGTGCAGCTGCCACGCGTCGAAGAGAGATTGGCCTCCTTACTCCACCGGTTAAACCAATACGATCAACAATGAGAGAAACTGCTGTCTGACCAGCAATCGAGGCTACTGAGTACAGGGCCACTCCCATAAGAGGAACAATCTGGGTTTGAATCGCTACAAAACTTCCTCCCATAGTTCCAGCGAGTAGTTTCCAACGAGCAATTTTTCTGGATGCGACAGCCTGCTGCAAATTCCTGATTCCCTGCTTCATCCCTGCATGGAAAAAAGCAACTATTACGATGATGATTAGCCCCGAACCAAATGAAATCAGTGCTGCTTCAAGACTATTATTTAATCTGGTAGATAGTTCGCCATTAGCACGTGTTTGCAGCGCAATCAATACACCAGATAACGCCGCCAATATATCTAAACGCACAGGAGCAGGTTATCTCAAGGCTCTAACAGGAGTGTCACCTGGAGCCACTCTTCCTCATATTTATTCTTCTCTGCGTGCAGTGACAATAAATCATCATTAACCACTTGGAGGCCCGCTGCATCAGATGCGAAAATCTCTAATTGAGCTTCAAGTTCAATTATTTTCGCATCAACTTTTTCCATCTGACGCTCGAGGCGAACTTTGTCTTTCTTAAGCTGTCTCTGCTCTGCGGCGCTAGAACCAGTTGATTGTTTTGGTGTCGCACTATTCTGTGAAGATACTGAATCAGCGCGTTGCTCCAGATACTGATCTACACCTCTAGGTAAATCACGTAGTACTTCATCCCCAAGCAACCCATAGAAGCGATCACAGACTCGCTCGAGGAAATATCTATCGTGAGAAATAACAATCAGTGATCCACCATAGCTGTCAAGTAAATCTTCAAGTTCGGTGAGGGTTTCGATATCAAAATCATTTGTGGGTTCATCAAGTAATACAACATTGGGTGAATCCATTAATAGTCGAGTTAATTGCAATCGACGACGCTCTCCGCCTGAAAGATTACCCACCGGTGTCCACTGGGCATCGCGATCAAAACCCAGACGTTCGCATAGCTGGGAAGCAGATAAAGTCTTTCCTTTGCCAATCTCTACATGGGTGGCAACTTTTTCTACCGCTTCAAGTAGGCGCCACTCTGAATCTAACTCATCTAAATGTTGGGTGAGGAAAGCAGTCTTTACTGTAATTCCCGTGACAAGTTTCCCGGCCGAGAGTTGGTGCAAGCCAGCCAAGGTGCGCATGAGAGTTGTTTTACCTGAGCCATTAACTCCCACAATTCCTATTCGGTCTCCTGGACCTATGTTCCATGTGAGATCTTCGATTAACTTCTTATCACCGGCTCTAATGAGTGCATGGTGTAGTTCAAAGACAGTATTTCCTAAGCGATTAAGGGCAAACTTTAGGAGTTCAGTTGAATCACGCGGGGCGGGCTCGGCAGAAATTAATTCATTGGCCGCATCAACTCGAAACTTTGGTTTAGTTGTTCTAGCTGGAGCGCCTCGTCTAAGCCAGGCTAGTTCTTTGCGAATAAGGTTATTTCTTCGAGCATCCAACACATTTGACTGACGAGATCTTTCGGCTTTTGCCAGCACAAATGCGGAATAGCCTCCGTCATACTCTTCTACTTTTCCAAGTACAACTTCCCAGGTTCGATCTGTGACGGCATCTAAGAACCAGCGATCGTGGGTAACAACAAGTAGCGCTAAATCTTTTCTATTGTTCAAGTGCTTAGCAAGCCAGGCAACACCCTCAACATCTAGATGGTTTGTTGGTTCATCAAGCAAAATCAGATCAAGGTCATCAATAAGTAATTTGGCCAGGCCTACCCGTCTTTTTTCACCACCCGATAGAGATGAGAAGACTCTTTCAAAAAGGTGATCATCAAATCCACCAAATAGCCCGGTAAATATCTCACGTATCTGAGGGTCACTGGCCCATTCGTGTTTCTCACGATTACCAATCACAACATCACCCACGGTGGCATCAGCAGCAGCTGTATCTATCTGCGAAAGAATTCCAATCCGTGCTGCATTTGATTTTGTTACTCGGCCAGAGTCCGGATCTTCTACGCCTGCAATAATCTTCATGAGCGTGCTTTTGCCAGAACCATTGCGTCCAACGATTCCGATTCGTTCACCCTCTGAGACGCCGAGTGAAACACCATCGAGAAGAGGACGAATATCGAAGGCTTTAGAAACCTCTTCGATATTTACAACATTGCGCGCCACGGTAGGAGAGCGTACCTTTGAACTATGAAGGTCACTGACCGCGCATACGCGTTGGAATTAGATAAGAATGACCCGCTCGGTGATTACAGAAGCAAGTTTGTGATTACAGACCCAAATCTCTGCTACCTCGATGGAAATTCACTCGGTAGGTTGCCCCATGCCACCGTCAAGGCGGTGGGAGATTTCCTCTCCCAAGAATGGGGCAATGAAGTCGTTACCGGTTGGAGTCATTGGATTGATGAAGCTCAGGTAGCTGGAGATCTGCTGGGTCGAGCAGTTCTCGGTGCGGGCGCCGGACAAGTTCTAGTCTGTGACACAACTTCAGTTAATTTCTATCAACTCTGTTTGGCAGCCATTAGCGCACGCCCTGGTCGAAAGACAATCATTACAGATGCGGCTAATTTTCCAACAGATCGTTACATACTCGATGGAATCGCCAAAAGCCATGGGCTGAACCTGGTAATCATCGACAACGAAGATCCTGAAATTGCAGAAAATGAGTTGATCACCGCAGAACTACTAGAGAAGTACATGTCAGAAGATGTTGCACTCGTAACTTTTCAAGTAATTCAGTATCGGTCAGGCGCGCGCACTGACATTAGACCCATCACTGACTTGGCGCGAAATTATGGTGCACTCGTTGTATGGGATGCCAGCCATGCAGCGGGAGCTATTGAAATGAACTTCGATGACAACGGCGTTGATCTTGCAGTGGGGTGCACATATAAATATGGCAATGCTGGTCCTGGATCACCAGCATGGTTATATGTGAATATGAAGATTCAAAATGAATTACAGACTCCCATTCAGGGATGGTTTGCAAATGAAGATCAATTCGGCATGGGAGCTGAATTTGTTAAGGCCGAAGGAATTCGCGGTTTCCAAATTGCAAGTCCTTCCATTATTGGAATACGTGGCGTGCAAGTTTCCTATGCAATGATTGAAGAGGCAGGTATTAACGTCATTGCATCCAAAGCCGCTATCGGAACTCAGATGATGATTGACCTATTCGATGAATGGTTAGCTCCTCTTGGTTACTCACTTTTAACTTCTAGAAACCCGCAAGAACGAGGCGGGCATATCGCAATCGGACATCCTGATGCCGCCAGAATTTGTGTTGCACTTCGAAAATTTGCCAATGTAATTCCCGATTACCGTACGCCTAACGCAGTTCGGTTAGCTATCTCCCCTTTAGCAACATCATATGTCGAGGTGTGGGATGGTATGCAACGGATTAAGGCTCTTACTGAAACACGTCAGTATGAAAAGATTACAGATATGGGATCTCGCGTCACATGAGCAATGAGTTTGATTCGGCCCTTACATACACTTCATATCTTGCCGTCGATGAATTGCTTGCACTTCAGAAACCTCTTTCTACCGGACCTGAGCATGATGAAATGCTATTTATTATCATCCATCAGACCTATGAGCTCTGGTTTAAACAATTAATTCACGAATTCTTAGAAGCTCAGCGGGCACTTGAATCTGGCAATACTCACTACGCACTTGCAATCCTTGGGCGGCTTCGAACAATTATGAAGGTCTGTGTGGCGCAAGTAGATATTTTAGAAACGATGACTCCTTTACAATTCAATGCTTTCCGAGGGTTTCTCTCATCATCTAGTGGATTTCAATCAGCGCAATTTAGAAAAGTTGAGGCGATTCTTGGGCGTCGCGATAGCCGTATGTCGAGCCATCTCCCACCTGACATTCAATTGGAAATTAATGAGATTACTGCTCGTAATTCACTATGGGATTCTTTCCTTGAGTATTTAGGAAAACGTGGTTATTCACTTCCTAATGAGGTAATTTCGCGAGATAAATCAATTGCATACGAATCCAATCCCCTGGTTCAAGATGTTCTCTTAGTTGTTCATAGAGAAGATCCAGAAAGTTCTATGGTCAGTGAGCGACTAGTTGATATTGATGAGGGAATCCAAGAGTGGCGATACCGCCATGTGAAGATGGTTGAAAGAACTATCGGAAAGAAGATGGGAACAGGTGGCTCCAGCGGGGTGGAATATCTTGCAAGTACTCTTTTTAACCCAATATTTAAAGACCTTTGGGAAATCCGTTCCCGCTTCTAGTTAGTACTGCGAGTGCCATAGGCGGAGTATGCAATCTCTTTCCGTCGTCTGACGTAGTTCTCTGATGCGCCCGTGATGAGATGTTCAAATCGAGTCGTTCCCTTAATAAGTGGAATAAGTTCTGCAGCTGTATTTTGAGATCCCCAGATTGGATCCTCGTGGTGAACTAAATTTTCAACCTTATGAGGATTTATTGCCCGGTAGATAAGACTTAACCTTCTAAGCACTCCCCACAATAAAAGTCTTTTCAGGCGATTAATGGGGCCTTGGTGAGACATCTCTGTCTTGCTTGCAAAGTCATAGAGAATCTTTGCAATTTCTTCTCCCCCAACTGGATCGGGAAGATGAGCACATTGCTGATGTAGCCGCTCACGAATTTTCGAATCTTGCAATTTCTTGACCATTGCAGTGATGTTTTGTAAGTCTGCTTGATCAGCTCGCAGCGCAAAGCCCATGTCATGACACCACTTTGCACGCGCTTCTTGATCGTCGGTTCCTCGAATATTTGAAACAAATACAGTTGGTACCTGCGCTGGCAAGAGTTCATGAACTCCGTTGTATCCAGTAGCGCAGACACATGCATCGAATGCACGCAATACATGAGCCAGTGGGAAATGACGCACCACCCGAATATCTAAACCTTCGGGGGCCAATGAAGCTCCATTTCTATCTACTGGATCTTTGGTCAGGACAACCTGCAAATCTTTCCATCCGATTAGTCCGCGCAAAGCCGCCGTCATCTTCTCATTAACATCACTTTCACCAGTGCCAAGTTGAACCAGCACAGCTGGACGAATTAGATCAAGACCTAAGATTTTTCGTGCTTCATCGCGTGATAACGCCTTATCTTTTTGAAAGAGTGAGACCGGAGCAGTGAGAATGCTTTCACTGCGATGAGCCGTTGGTCCGAAGTCATAGCCTCGGGCAAAATCTCCAGGTTCAATCACTTGATCTACTAATTGTGATTGGAAGGGTAGAACAAAGCGCAGAAGATTTTTTTGCCACATACCTCTTCGTATCCAGACAATATCTAACCCAGGATCAATTAACTTTGTGGCAATAAAACCAGGGTAAGGAACAACCCCATCAAAGGCGATAACGCGGGCGCCTGTTTCTTGCGCTATCGCGACTAAGCGATCGCGAAAGTAGGTATCCCATTTTTTGCGTGGCATCCATCCGCGCGTTTTTCCTGGTATGTATTCACATCGAATTCCAGTTGCAGATGGAATCTCAGCAATACCTCCGGCAACAGAGACAATCACAGGAGTCGCAAATTCCTGCATAGCCTTTGCTATCGCAGTTGCTCGGGCTAAGTGCCCCATTCCAATTCCGTTACTTGTCGCAAGAATAATTGTTGGTTTAACCATTACGTAATACTTTTCGGAGTATCAACTTGCCTATTTTCTGGAAGAAAATTACCAGCTGCAAAGGAGAGTTGATCTTCTTTCCTTCTCGTTTAATAAAACGATTAAAGCGTCTAATTCGAGATTTTCTACCGGAATTAAGTTGAAGAAACTTCTCATCTGTTATCCAGTTGATTCCCCATTGCTCGGAGATATTTTCATAGACGCTTCCTCCTGAGCTAAGAGCACGAGAAAGCGCTGGCCCAAATATGACAAATGCACGATTATCTTCCTTATCAACAACTCCCAACAAGCCATGGCCTTGAGATATTTGAAAGTCAACCAAGTGCTTTAAATCAATCTTTGATGTACCTTCAAAAAATATGTAGTGCGGTGTTGCACTTGGCTGGATTAATTTAATAACGCTATCGATTGTTAGATTCACTTTGGAATCAATTTCAACAAATGTGTAGCTTTCATCTCCCTTGAGCCAGCTATGGATTTCGCGAAGATCTGCGTAAATATCTGAAGTTGGAGAGTATCGATTTCTCAGAAGCTTCCATGGTCCAATCAGTGTCAAATGAGCAGATGTGCCGTTTGTTGCTAGTAGTTCTTGTCTGCGCGAGAGCAACCCACTTAAGGTTATTTTGCGTGCGTCAACATAAACTTTGTATGTAGGGATTTTCCAATCAAAGTTATGCCGCGAGCGGACTGAGTGCATCTCAGGAATGAATTGCGCCAAAGCTGGATCATTGTGCCGGTGAATTAACTCTTTATTCTTCTCAACTGTACTAAACCCTAAATGCCAAGAGTGTGCTTCTCGTTCGGGAACTGTTCGTAATCCACTTACAAAGATCCGCCACCCAAGTTCAGTATCTTCCCCAGTGATTAGTTCGCGGTTATAGCCGCCAAGTTTCTTCCACTGTGAATTCATGATTGAGAAGGTTGCACCTACAAAAGATCGGTAACCTTCAAGTGCGGGATTAACTAAATCCTGTGTGCGTTTTACTCGCTCTTCCCATAGCTCTTTACTCCAGCTCTGGGTATGTAAATTGTGAAAACCACCATTGCGCAGTGACTCCAAGAGCGATGCTGGTGTGTACTCCCATTGATCGACAAATCTTTTCCAGCCCAAGACTGCGAAATCATCGCCAGCATGATGCCACTTCATGTGATGAGCTAAGTGATTAGGTTCAAAGACCATATCTGCATCGATGAACCAGAGAACATCCTCTTTCAGCCCTGCTGCAACATGATTTGTGGCGGCAGTCTTTCCCCAGTGAGAAGGGGAATTTTTGTACTTCACAAGGCGGGTGTTTTTGGGAGAAATTGCAGGAATAACTATTGGGGTACTGCTTCCATCATCAATGATGTAGACGTTGACTAAGCGAGATGGATAACTCTGGGAAGTAAGGGATGCTAAAACAAGATCTAGTTTCTCTTGCCCATCTTTGCAGGCAATAACGACGGCAACTGAAAGTGATGGTTTTGCAACAAGTGAAAGGTCTTGCGGGCGATTAAATCGAAAATTTGTACTCATGCGAGAACACTTCCAAAAATAGGGTGCTGCCATCTTCCAACTACATGTTCATTGGCTCCATTAAGGTATTTGGAGTAGTTCGTTGCATAAGTATGGAATGTGAAGGTACGGCGATAAATATAGCCAGCTCCAAAAGTTCTCCAAATCTTTCCACCGTTGTTAGTTACTCCACTTAATAAGAACCTGTCGACCGCGGTATTTCCATCACCAAACCAATGTGCCGCTTCAGCGACCGTGCGCTTAGCAAGAATTGTTCCTCCGCAGACCCAGTCACTCCATAACTCAACTGCTTGAATTCCGTGAGGAGAGAATCTGCGTACTGTCAGTTGTAGAGGTTCAAGATAAACATAATTCATTGCCCTACCCACAACATCGGCTCCAGTGTCTAGGGCCGCATCCAATAAATCTCTTAGGTGCTCAGGTCCGTAATAATCATCATCATCCATCTTTGCAATGAATTCACCTGTCGATGACTGCGCCAAGGAGGAGAGAATGGTGCCGAGGTTTTTCTCCCGGTCAAATGAATAAATGTTTACTGAAACTTTTCGTTTCTCAAGAGCCCGGATGAGTTTCTTATGTGAAGCATTTACTTTAATGGCATGTAATCCAAGTTGTAATTCGAAAGAAGGAAGGCTCTGGGCGCATAGCTGCTGCAGCAGATTAGTTAGATCATCTGGACGAACTGTAGAAACCAGAACTGAAACCGATGGGTACTTCTTTACTCGTGACCTACGTCGCTTACGTAATAGTTCTAGAGCATCAATTTCCTGAGAAAAACTGGTGAGTTTATCTAGACTCTTAATTGCGGGCTCTGACACAGGCCAAGACTATCAATCTTCAAAACATGGACTGATAAGATTCAAAAGTGTCTACCGAAGGTAAAATGCCCTCAATAAAGAAGTTTCTCCTTAATGTGAGGGCTCTACTTCCCTATTTTGTAGTCAATTACCTTCGCAAAGCTGATCTAGTGGAATCAAAAATAGTCTTTGTGCTCTCCTTCCCCCGTTCAGGCACCCATGCGATTGGCAGTTTGCTATCAAATGACCAAGCTGGATTTCACTACTACGGAGAATTTTTCATCTTTAATGCATGGAATAAAAATATCGAAAAGATTAACCGTCACTATCCATTCTTCTCTTTCCGCTATTCGCAAAACTTGAAACAGCAACGCCGGAAATGGTCCTACAACAAATTTGAAACGACATCTCTTGACTCTCAAAAAACACTAAGCGCAATAAAGAAGATTCCTGGAGTTCATGTGATCAAGATATTTCCACAGCACCTGCCCGATAAGGAATTGGAATCACTCATCTCTGAATTTAAGCCACATATAATTTTCCTTCGTAGAAATCATCTTGATCGTTTTGTATCGCACAAGAAAGCCAATGCGAGCGGCAAGTGGCATACTGCTTCTACTTCTGACCTAGTAATCAACCTAGATGCCGGTGAGCTAAACCGATTTATCTCAGACTTTACAGATTTTTACACTCGTTATGTGAAATTCACCAAGATGCAGGGGTGTAACGTCCTAGATGTGCCTTTTGAAGATTTACATAACCCAGACAAAGTGCGTGAGATACAGAGTTTTGCTGCCTTTCCTGGCTTCTCAGATTGGGATAAGTTAACAATTGCGCCAACTACGGTAAAACAAGATTCCTCAAATAAAGTTCAGGATGATTTTCTGGTATCAATGAATAAGAGTTATTCTGATTTTGTTTTTCCTAGGGTGCTGGTATGAGCATAAAGAGGCGCATTCTAAAAGAACTCGAGAATGAATCAATAGAAATCCTGCGTGAAACCGCAGTAGGTTTCCGTAAGCCCGTCATGATGTATTCAATTGGTAAGGATTCGACAGTACTTCTGCACCTTGCACGTAAGGCTTTCTATCCGGCCCCGATTCCTTTTCCACTACTTCACATTGATACCACCTGGAAATTTAAAGAGATGATTTCCTTTAGAGATCGAGTTGTTGCTGAAACTAATTCGAACCTCATTGTGCATACAAATCAGGCTGGCGTGGATGCAAATATCAACCCATTTACCACTGGAATTTCCGAATACACCCGTGTGATGAAGACCGTTGCCCTTCGCGAAGCACTAGACCTCCATGGCTTTGATGCCGCAATAGGTGGATCGCGTAGAGATGAAGAGAAGAGCCGCGCCAAGGAGAGAATCTTTAGCGTGCGCGATCCTGGCCATCGTTGGAATCCACGCGAACAGCGTCCTGAACTTTGGAATACATATAACACTCGTCTTGGCCCTGGACAGACCATGCGCGTCTTTCCAATTTCCGATTGGACCGAGACAGATATTTGGCATTACATCCTGCAGGAAGGTATTGAAGTTAACCCTCTTTACTTTGCTAAAGAGCGCCCAGTAGTAAAACGTGGTGATCAGTTGATAATGGTTGATGATGATCGTTATCCATTACAGGATGGTGAAACACCATTTATGAAGCAGGTTCGCTTTCGAACACTTGGGTGTTATCCGCTCACCGCGGCAGTTGAATCCAACGCTCACACTATTGAGGATGTAGTTGAAGAAGTCTTGCAAGTAAAACTTAGTGAGCGTGCTACACGACTCATCGATGGTGATAATGAAGATTCGATGGAGAAAAAGAAGTCTGAGGGGTACTTCTAATGTCGGGAGCAATTGTTCGCCTCTTAACTTGTGGCAGTGTTGATGATGGAAAATCAACTCTTATTGGTCGCCTTTTAGTTGAAACAGATAGCATCCCTCACGACACAGTTGGTGCCGCACGGAAAGTTCGCCGCACCGGTTCGACAATTCCTGCGGGAGAAATAGATTTTAGTCTTCTCACTGATGGTCTTGAAGCTGAGCGCGAACAAGGAATTACTATCGATGTCGCATATCGATCTATGAATCTCTTAGATGGTAAACGACTGATTATTAGTGATGCCCCTGGCCATGAGCAATACACCCGCAACATGGTCGTTGCCGCATCACGTGCTGATATCGCACTTGTATTAGTTGACGGAGTAAAAGGTGTTCG
>Ga0209768_10002862_pt1 | contig 10574 bp, 25 predicted proteins | sample LauGreSBDMM110SD_3_FD_187564 | JGI IMG/M metagenome (GOLD analysis project Ga0209768, IMG submission 187564) | Freshwater lake microbial communities from Lake Michigan, USA - Sp13.BD.MM110.SD (SPAdes) (version 2) | ecosystem: Environmental > Aquatic > Freshwater > Lake | place: Lake Michigan... | reverse complement strand
ATGGGCAAGTTATTGGCTAGACAATAACCAGATACCGTACCTGCCATAAATTAAATATTCCAGTGTAGCACAGCGGTAGTGCAGTTGACTGTTAATCAATTGGTCGTAGGTTCGATCCCTGCCACTGGAGCCAAACTCGCCTTGACTGATGGCGTACAATGTGATAAATTGTCAGTCGCAAATTTCGGGGGATTAGTCTAATTGGGAAAACACTAGCCTTGCACGCTTGAGTTAGCGGTTCGATTCCGCTATCCTCCACCAACATAAGTAGTAATATGCTGCTTTAGCTCATTTGGTAGAGCAACGCACTAGTAATGCGTAGGTGGTCAGTTCGAATCCGACAAGCAGCACCACTAATTATAGGAACACTATGAAATTATATAAAAATGTTTTATCACAAAACACGCTGGCATTAGTCAACAGAGAACTAAGTGATTTTATGGAAGATCCAGAAAGATGGACATGTTCTAATTTCAAATGGAAATCTAATATTAAAACTAATATTAGTGGATCGACTATGATTTCTTTCATTAGTGTTGGTGTTTCTGAACTTATACTCCAAGATCTTGGAGATATTATCCCTCCAATAAACCATAAGAAAATGCAATATTATGTATGGTTACCAAACTCTGGGATTTCTGTTCATAATGACGCTCATGCTACTTTTGGAGCAACAATTTATTTAAATGAGTCTTGGGATATTAACGATGGTGGTATTTTTATATACCATCATGATGGTGATGACTGGAGAGCCCATGTTCCTGAGTTTAATACATTAGTAGTAAATGATATTCATGCACTACATATGGTAACACCAGTCAGTCCTTTCGCTAAACATAATAGATATACAATACAAATTTTTGGAGATAACATAAATGAGTGATGGTGGTAAAGGTTCTAAACCAAGACCAATTAGTGTTAGCAATGAAGAGTATGCAAACAGATGGGATGCTATTTTTCAGCGTGATAAACCTAAAGAAACAGAAGCAATGTTAAAGATTAATGAGTTAGAAAATGAAAGACTCAATAAAGTAATAGAAGAATAATATCTCGATGGTGTAATGGCAGCATAGCAGTCTCCAAAACTGTTGGTTGGGGTTCGAGTCCCTATCGGGATGCCAAATTAGGAGTGACATGAGAGAACATCCGCTAAACAAGTTTGATAACTTTATTCATGGTGTTTATCTAGATGATACGACAATCTGTGATAAAATTATAGAATATCATAAAATTGGTTTTCAAGAAGAAGGTGTTGTTGGTGGTGACATGTCCAAAGGTACACATAATGTCATTGTTGATAAAACCACAAAAAATAGTATTGATGTTAAACTTGACCATAATGGCCAACTATACATAGAGTATTTTAAACAACTATCTCAATGTATGTATGATTATACTCATAAGTACATTTATTCAAATGGTTATGACCCATGGGCAATTATTGATAGCACCAACATTCAGATGTATAAACCATCAGGTGGTTTCTATAAATGGCACTCAGAAAGAGTTTGTTCTTCACCACCGAGCAGCACTCGTCACCTAGTCTTTATGACTTATCTTAATGATGTAGCTGATGAAGGAGAAACTGAGTTTTATTATCAAAAATTGAAAGTTAAACCAGAAAAGGGATTGACTCTTATCTGGCCAGCTGATTGGACATTTACTCATAGAGGAATTCCTTCTATGTCTGAGACAAAATATATTGTTACTGGTTGGTATAATTACATACCTTCTGGTGTATATAATAAAGTTGCATCAATGCAGGATTAATTCAGTGGTAGAATGTCTCGTTGCCAACGAGAATGTCATCGGTTCGAACCCGATATCCTGCTCCAATAAAGGAAAATATGAAGAGACTCTTAACAGTACTCATATTTTTGTTATGCGTTAATGTGTATGCGAAACCAGTTGAGGCATACATACTATACAATGTAGATGATAGTACGATAGTAGCAAGTAAAAATCCAAACGATGTTGCATCAGTCGCCAGTTTAACAAAGCTGATGACTGCAATGGTGTATTTGGACAGTAGTAAGACTGTTAATAGAAAATTACTTGATAGGTTGCTAATACGTTCAGACAACCATGCAGCGATGCAGATCGCAAAGAAACATCCAGGTGGTTCCACTGCGTTTATTAAAGCAATGAATGATAAAGCAGTTAAGATGGGATTGTTGAATACTAAGTATAAAGATCCCAGTGGATTGAGTCCGAATAATCGTAGCACTGTAACTGAGTATGTTAAGATTGTGGTTGAGGCAGATAAGTATGCTACCATTAGAGAGATATCTTCCACGGCAGAAAAAAGAATCCCAATTGTTAAAAGAATCAAACAGAAAAAGAAGACGTATTACAAGACACTACGCAATACAAATTCGTTGTTACTAAATGAGTATGACAATATTGCGTTGAGTAAAACTGGATTCACTACTAATGCTGGAAGATGTCTGGCATTAGTAGTTGAAGGAACCAAAAAGCACGTGATAGTTATTTTTGGTGAACCAACTCCAACGAAAAGAGCAGATGTTGCTCGGGAGTTAATAAGCATGATAAAATAGGAGTAAATCATGAAGCGTATCGACATAGATGAAGTAAAACAATTTATCGAAGCTCAGAGTCCTGAGACAAAAATCTATATCGGTGGAGACTCTGAACGATTCAACATGGCTGGTACATGGTACGCTGATTATACTCTTGCTATTGTAGTACACATTGATGGTAAGCATGGTTGTAAAATCTTTGGTGAATCTGTTCGTGAACGTGACTACGATCAAAGAAAAGATCGTCCACGTATGCGTCTGATGAACGAAGTATACAAGATTGCTGAACTGTATCTGAAGCTACAAGATGTTCTGGATGATAGAGAAGTGCAAGTCCACCTCGACATCAATCCAAATGAAATGCATGGTTCAAGCTGTGTGATCAACGAAGCTGTTGGTTACATTCGTGGTATGTGTAATGTCATCCCACTGGTTAAACCAAATGCGTTCGCTGCTTCTTACTGTGCAGATAGAATGAAAGACATTCTTGCTCATCGGAAAGTAGCATAATATATAATAAATGCGGGGCTAGTTTAGTGGTAAAACGGCAGTCTTCCAAACTTCAGTTACGAGTTCGATTCTCGTGCTCCGCTCCATATTTCCTGCTTCGGCAGGATTTTTCGCTTGTAGGTCAATATAAATATCGAATAAATAGTAAGTATTGAGGAGATCAAATGAGAAATATTCGTAAAGATGCCATTTCTGGCGTGATTGATGATATTGGTAGAACACAGACTACCATCCAATTTAATGAGTGGTGGGGTAAAGAGGGTATGGACTTCGTTCTCTATACACCTATGGGTGACGAGACTAAGAATCTAGCATTAACACGTGATGAATTGCATGCAATCGTAGTGGCGGCAGTATGCTCTGGGTATGTAGATGGAGAAGCTGCAATCGAAGATGCTAAAGCTATGATTGAAGAATCTAAACAAAAAATGATTAATGATGCTGAGCAATTACATAAAAGAAATACCCCAAATTCTATGACAATGCAGGGTGATCTAAACGCACTGATGGAAGACTAATGGAAAAGCCACTGTCATTCGAGGATTGGAAAGGTAATAAAGCAGCATCGTTTAACGACGAACTACTAAAGTCTATGGATCGTCTCCACAGCATAGATTATAAAAAAGAATTCGAAGAAATGCTAAAAGTCGAGTACCAAAATTATGTAGATGATTTTAATGGTAACTGGCTACTAAAATAAAAGGGTACGAGATGGCTACAATCGATCCATACAACGCAAATTTTAAGACCAATGGTATGTACCTGCGTGTTCTTGAGATGATGGGTGGTAATGAAACAATGGCAAGTGATTGGTGGGTAACACCGAATATTAATTTCGGATTACTAGCACCAGCAGATTTAATGGATACAGATAACTGGGTTGATGTTCGAGATCATCTCTTCCAGAACAAACGAAATTCTGGTTTTGATACCAATGTAGGTATGAGAGAAAAATTCTACACAAAAAATCAACAATTTGATAGTGCGCCTACTAGTTTTACAGACAGTAATCCTGTCACGAACTATCACCATGACAGAACAGTGCGTGAAGTAGAAATATACATGAAGACTTTAAGAACACCAATTGGGTCTATCTCTAAAGTGTATAGAGCAAATAAAGGATTGAACTCTGGTATTTTACCAAAAGTAACAATATATACACCAGAGAATCAAGCCTCACTACCACCAGTTATTGGAAACTAATCTATGGCTGTCAATTATAGTAATTTAAATGGATCAGTAGATACGAGCGCAACAACTCGTGATATTTGGAATTCATATAACTTTTTTCATACTGCAATATATCAAAGAACTGTTATTCTTAATGGTGGAGATTTAACTGCAACTGAAAGATGGTGGAAAACTCCACTTCCATATCCACCATTCAATGTCAGAGCACCAGAAGATTTATTAACAGAAACTGACTGGAGATCTCTTCGTAATTGGATATGCGACACTGTTCAGGGTGGATGGATAGATGATGTAGATTTCTTTAACGAACACCAAGGGCTAGGAATAATGGCAAAACAAGATAGCACAATACAATTAGTTCAGGCTACTACTGGACCAAATTCAACAACAACACAATCACGAAATGGTGATTATGTTATTCATACATTCACGCAGTCAGATTATCTTACTGTTACACATGAAGGTATCGTTGAATATCTTCTAGTTGGCGGTGGTGGTGCTGGTGGTGCTAACTACGGTGGTGGTGGTGGAGGAGGAGGATCAGTTGTAACTGGATTCAAACGTCTGACACCTGGAACTTATGACATTGTTATTGGTGCTGGAGGTGGACTAGTTTCTACTGGACAGGATATTGGTAATACTGGTCTTCAGGGACAAGCTGGTAAAAGAGACAGTACTGATGGTGATAACACTACTGCATTCGGTATAACTGCCTACGGTGGTGGTGCTGGTGCTGGTGCAACTAATCAGTCATTTGCTGCTGTTGCCAGAGTTAAAGGTGCTCCTCAGGCAACTCCATTTGAAGTTGATAACTCAATGGCTATCGGTTCTGGTGGTGGTGGATCTGCTGCAAACCCTACTGGTGCATTTAGCAGTTCACACACAAAAGGATCTAACTATTTTGGTTACAGAGGTGGTAATGGATTCATCAATGGTACAACAGGAGTTTATCTCGGTGGTGGCGGTGGCGGTGCTGGCGGTGCAGGATTTGATGCAAACGCATGGCCACTCAGCAATGTAGTAATTTCCAATAGTACTGCCACATCCACAGTTAACAGTGCTGCTATTAATTCCAATACAATAACTGCAACTACTGCAACTGGAACCATAATTGTTGGTATGGTGATATATGGTTCTAGTGCTATTCCAAATGGAACCTTCATTAAAGAAATTAGCGGAACAACATTAACACTTAGCACACCGACAACTGCTGCTATATCAAATGCTTCTCTGACATTCGGTGGAGTATTCACATGTAATTCAACACCATACTTAGACGAAGGTGTATCAGTCATTATAAGTGGAACTAATGCTGGTACAGGTAGTATTACTGGATATGCTACAGGCAACATATATCAAGTTATCAAGAATACTAATGGATCATTCTCTTTAAGCACAATAGCTGGCGCAGATGTCACTATAGCTTCTGGTACACTTACTGGTTTATTATTCACTGCAACAACACGCCAAGCAGGTGCTGGTGGTATTGGTATTGCTTCAACTATCAGTGATAATGAAACATACTACGGTGGTGGAGGTGCTGGTGGTGGTCATGGATTATTGGACAGAGGAAATGCTGGTGGACTTGGTGGCGGTGCTTCTTCTAAAGATGCTAATCTACTGTCAGCAGTAACTCACGATGGCACTCCAAATACTGGTGGTGGCGGTGCTGGTGCTACTGGAGGTGCTGGTGCTACTGGTGCTGAAATTGGTCTTGGTGGTTCTGGTATTGTTATCGTTCGTTATCCAAAGAACACTGGTGTTCCATATAACAAACCAAATAAAAATAAAGCAGCATTTGGACAACCAGGTGTCTAATAAATGACATAAATTTTTAGTTATAAGTAGATGGACTTCTTCGGAAGTCCATCTTATTTTGGAGTTCGTTATGCAAGAAAACATTAAACAATTATATGATCAATCCCAACGAGACAAAGAGCATGCTCATGCATATCACTCTCTTGTCTTCGACATAGAGGCATTCGCCCAACGTCTTGTATTCAGATGTGCAATGGCTGCAAAGTTAGCACAACTCGAAGGACGAGACGCATACACAGATATTATGCAAAAGTATGGTGCAGAGACTGCAACAAACGAAGGTGGTCAACAATTAAACTTTCACAAACTTGGTGAAGAGATTCCATTGGTAGGAGAAGAGTTAAATGAATTGACTCCCAATCCTATTGATGATATAATTGCTCAGAAACTAGTGGAACAGGTAAATCAAAGAGTAGTAAAATGATACAACAACCACATACTGAAGGCGAAGAAACTCGTTTAGCAGATGTGGTAGTTTACCATAATGGTAGACGCATTGAGTCTGATAAATGGGATGTAACTCTCTTTATGGAATCATGGTCTGATTTACTATCACTCACTGCTCCACAGTTTATAGATAAACAGGTAAGAGTAATTAAAAGAAGTGATTGGCTCAAAGGAAAATACATTGAACCAGTTAGACTAACCTGTAGATTATGCAATCAACCCATTGCGATATGTATGGGAGAGTGCGATATAGATAAGTTTTTAGAGTTAATTTAAGGAAACAAATGGACATGACACAAGCAGCAACATTCTTGGGAGCATCAATATTGTTGAGTATCGGCATTCTCGTGATTGCGATACTACTCATCATACTCAATAATCTATTCAGCAGATTCTGGAAGCCAGTATTACTCATGAGATTCCATGATCCGTATCATCCACGTGATCCTCTATTAGAAAAAGTTGAACCAGAACTAGAGATATCGACAGAGATGAAACCGACATTGAAAAAGAAAGTTTAAGTATGGAAGCAGATCTGAGAGAAATAATCGAGCGACTACGTAATATGGCAATGGCTGAACGTGATTCAAACAAAGCACAAGAGATAAAAAGAGTGGCAGATGATCTTTACGGTGTGGCCATGAAGATGATGGACGACGGTAAATGAGACACGATCTATTCTCTACACCAATCTGGATCCAAGAATATCCAGAGATGAATGTAACACCAATATTAAATTTGTGTAGAGAACTAAGAGATGCAGATCCAAATGGTCGTGTCATATCCAATCGCAATGGTTGGCAATCAATGGATATCAGCACTGGCTTTGCAGAACTAAAAGAGTTAGAGTCCTGCATCTTGCAAGAATCAGTTGAATTGCTAACAGAAATGGGATATACTACAGATATCTTTATTGAGAATCTGTGGTTCAATGTCAATGGCGAAAACTCTATAAATCTCCCACACATCCATGACAAGATGATATTGTCTGGTGTGTTCTACCTATCTCTTGGTAAAGATGCAGGTGATCTAGTATTCCATCGTGGACACAGTGAGAATTACATTCTGTCGCAACATAAAGTACAAAGACTAACAAAACAAACTGCAGCAACCATCGCATTTGCACCAGTAGAAAAACGATTAGTATTATTCCCAGCATGGCTTCCACATAGTGTAGATACTAGCGGAACCAACGAACCAAGAATTTCAATGGCATTCAACATCAAACAAAAATGAAACAGTATTGCGTGTTCTCAACAAATGATATGTTCGAGCATATGATCAACTGGATACTACAAAACAAACTACACTACACAATACACAAGAATGGAATCATCTTTGGTGTTCCAGATGAAATACTGATTGAATTTAAAGGTAAGTGGAATGCTTACTGCTCTGATGTGAAGGAATGATATGGCAATTACAGGAAGGAATTATCCTACGGCATATATGGATGCTATAGATGATTTCACATTTCAGACATATGACTATGCAATCGGTGGAAAGATGGTTGTTGGTAAGGTTAACCTATCAGATAATTTTCGTGAGATGATTGAAAATGGAGATGACGATGCAAAGCGACAGATAAAATCTAGTCTAATTCATCAGATGGCAGAATTTATGTTGGAGAATAAGTTGGTTGAATTCACACAAATGCAAGACCATACAGGAAACAAACATATCATGGTGAGAGCATATCTCGCACCAGATGATCAGGTGAAGATTCTTAGAGTGGCAAACAAAATCGTATAAGGAGATCCAATGTTAACAAGAGAAAAGTTAGAGAACCATATCCATGTACTCCAACATAAACATGAAGAACTTGAGAGACGATTGGACAAAGAATTTCTACCAGAGTACATTTCGCATGTACTGAAGAAAGAGAAGCTGCTCTTGAAGGATGAGATTGAGAAGAACAAAAGGAACATGGAATTGTTGTGAAGATATTCGTTATTGCTGGGACTTTCGGTGAGTTCAGTTATTATATTCGTGATAAAGTACTTGACAAACACTATGTGTATGTCACGGGTCCAGAGACGCTATATGGACACAAAGATGTTCATGGCGTGTTCATTGGCTCATGGCGTAAACGAAAAGAGATAGTAGAGATATTGGATGCAATACTCACTCGCACCACCAACACAGATGTAATCAAAGATCTGTACAAACAAGTTAGAGTTATACCGTCACCAATCTCTTTGACACACCACAAACCATACAACACAAGCCGAACTATCCAAGAACTGCATGATGAAATTGCATACGTGATAGCAGAATATACAGAAAGAAATTGATGATAAAGTGGTACGAAATATCATATCCAGCTGAACCATACGATGTAGTGGAAATTTGGTCAGAAGAACGAATCATACGTGAGTATTGGCCATACTGGAAAGGTAAGATGGACGAGAAATTTGGTGAGGGATACGCTGAAACCACTCATGCCAACTGTATCGATGACTGGATCGTGGGGAATTGGGCTGTGGAAGTGAAGAAACCCTACGACTAGTAGGGTTATTTTCCCGTGTAAAATCAACAACTTACAAGCCTCCAGAAAGTTGTTGTCTTAGTTACCTGTTTACTGTAAGATTCTATTATCGTGAATGATAAATGAAAGGTAACGAAATGACTGAATTCGAATCAAAATGCTACGGTATGTCCTCTGACCAGATCCGTAAAGAGTACATGAATTCCCTCACTGCTCGTCTGAGTGGTCTGGAAATGGTTGCGATGGGTGTCCTCTCTGATGCTCAAGAATTGATGTCCTTTGGTAATGCTCAAGCGACCGATCAGGCTCGCAAAAACATCAACATCGCAAAGTTTATCCTGTCTGAAATGATGGAAGCAAAGGAGACTGTATGAAGATTCGTGCCATCGTGAATGGTGTTAGCTTTTACACCACATCCACTGCAATCAAACAACGTCGTGTCGGTGACTTCTCAATGCAAAATGACGCACTGTCATACATGCTGGAATGCATGGGCAAGGACGATGGCATCGGTCGTACTGTAACATACTACGACAACAAAATGAACAAACACAAATTTGACATCCAACTCTCGAAAGTATAAAATGAATCTACGTGAATTGATGATTGAGCGTGTGCTCTTTGCATGTGATGAGACTGCACTTATTCGTGACTATGGTGTCACTGACGAAGAGTTGGAAGAATTGTCTGATATAGATCTGTTTGAGATTTATGAAGACGCCATGGGCATTAACGATATCACTGAGGTTTAATTATGTTTACAGTTGAATGGCATGAGAAGTTGTATGTGTGGGAAGTTGTTCGCTGGGGTGTACCTGTCAATGGTGTGCGTGCTGGTACTACGGTAGAACGATTCAGCGAGAGCCAACGACAAGAAGCCCATGAAGTTTGCGACTGCTACAACATGGAAATTGAACAAGAGATTTATAGCGAGTTTGGATGATGAAGATGAAAGTAAGGCGTATCAAACAAACACGCCATTGCCTACAAGTTTGGTTTGAGTCTATTGGATATCTGGTCAAAAAGAAAGCACGCAAAGCACACCGTAGAATGCTTCGTGAGAGGTATCTACGTGGTGATTTTGAAATCATTGATGGTGAAGTTTGGATGAGGGACTTAAAACTATGATACGATGGATTGAGAATTGCGCTGCATCGGATGTTAGCACTGGATATCACTATGCCTGTGGAGATAACTCCATGCTGATTAGCATTACCGATCCAGCTGGCTGGAAGCCAAAGAAGCACCACACATTCAAAGAGATTCACGAGTTTGAATTTCTGGATGCTGAGGACGAGGATGGTTTTCCAGATGAAGCGAAGATTAGCGATGAGCAGGCAGAGCAGATAGTTGCACTCTTGCGTCATGCGTTGGATCAACATATGAACGTGGTGGTGCACTGCTTTGCTGGCATCTGTCGTTCTGGTGCAGTGGTTGAAGTTGCAACGATGATGGGATTCACACCCACAGATCGTTTTCGTCAACCGAATCTGCGTGTGAAGAGTAAATTAATGAAAGTATTGGGAGTAACATATGAGCCTTGATGTAGATTTAATGCTGGTGCAACCAGTCTCTGTGTA